>Ga0067045_1003819_pt1 | contig 34289 bp, 24 predicted proteins | sample TerdegcTABiofilm_FD_59184 | JGI IMG/M metagenome (GOLD analysis project Ga0067045, IMG submission 59184) | Combined Assembly of (Gp0054472, Gp0054536) Wastewater bioreactor microbial communities from Singapore -Terephthalate degrading...
GAGGTAGGCGGGCGGCCGATCATCGACCGGCTTCTGGAGGGTCTGGAAGGAGCAAAGCTGGCGGGGGAGGTGTGCGTGGTCTGCGCCGAGAACTCGCCGCTCATCGAACACGTGGGCGAGCGGGCAGTGGAGTGCAAGGGCGAGACCATCGTGGACAGCCTGCGTTGCGGGCTGGAAGCGCTGGGTCGACCGGAGCGCATCTTGATAGTGACGGGCGACCTTCCGCTCTTGAGCGCAGAATCGGTGGACCATTTCCTCGGGCAGGTCTTGCATTCGGACGCCTCAATCGTATATTCTGTAGTTGCCAAACGCGACTGTGAGCGGGTGTTGCCCGGTGGCAGGCGGACGTACTTCCGGCTGCTCGACGGCGTTTTCACGGGTGGTAACATCGCCGTCATGCGTCGGGAGTTCCTGGATGAGCAGGGGCAACAGCTCGAAAGAGCGTTCTCCATGCGCAAGAACCCCCTGGCATTGTCGGCGCTCCTGGGCTGGGGTTTCGTTTTTCGGTTCGTCGCCGGGCGGCTGTCCCTGGCGCAGATTCTGGCGCGCGCCGGCGCGATTCTTGGTGCTGACGTGGACGCGGTGATCTCGCCCTACCCTGAAGTCGGGTTCGATGTGGACAAGCCGGGGCACATCGCCACCGTGGAAGCCCTGATTGCCCGCTCGATGCCTTGACGGTCCAGGGTGACCCGGGGCGGCTCTCGCTGGGGCGTCGCCAAGCGGTAAGGCACGGGACTTTGGATCCCGCACTCGCAGGTTCGAATCCTGCCGCCCCAGCCAATGACTGGTTTTCAGCGGGGGTTCAGCCGTCGACAACGCTTGTCGCACATGCCGCGCGAGGCCCTGGCCGCCTGGGATAGCCCCTCAAGGCGGTCCAGCGCGCGGTTTCATGACAGGACACAGGGGTGGCCATCCGTGCAGTACGGTCCGCTCAAAATCTTCTCTGGCAATGCTAGCCCTGAACTGGGCCGCCGCATCGCCGAGATCCTTGGCCAGCCTCTAGGTGACATGGAGGTCGGCCGGTTCTCGGACGGTGAGGTCCAGGTCAAGATCAACGACAGCGTGCGCGGCGCTGACGTGTTCCTGGTGCAGCCCACCTGCCCGCCGGTGAACGAACATCTCGTTGAGCTTCTGATCATGCTCGACGCGTTCCGGCGGGGCTCAGCCGCCCGCATCGTCGCTGTGTTGCCGTACTACGGCTACTCGCGCCAGGACCGCAAGGCCAGAGGCAGGGAGCCCATCACGGCGAAGCTGGTCGCGAACCTGATTACCAGCGCGGGCGCTGACCGCGTTCTTGCCGTGGACCTGCATACGGACCAGATCCAGGGCTTTTTTGACATTCCGGTGGACCACCTTCCGGCGCGCAGGATCATGGCGGACCACTTCCGCAATGCCGGACTCACCGGCGACGACACGGTTATCGTCTCGCCAGACGTGGGCGGCGTTGATGATGTTCGCTCAATGGCAGACGACCTGAACAGCTCGCTGGCGATCATCGCCAAGCGCCGCCCGGAGCCCAATGAGTCCGAGATTATCGAGGTTATCGGCAATCTCCAGGGCAAGCGTGCGATCATGCTGGATGATATGATGGACACCGCGGGCACCATGGTGAACGGCGCGCGCGAGCTGCGGGCACGGGGTGCGGTGGAAGTGCACGCGGCGGCGACCCACCCGGTGCTGTCGGGACCGGCTATTGAGCGCCTAAGCGGGAACGAGATCGACACGGTTGTGGTCACCGATACCATCCCGCTGGATGGGGACCATCGCCTGGACAAGATGGTGGTTCTCAGCGTTGCGCCGCTGCTGGCCGAGGCCATCGAGCGCATCCACCTGAGCCAGTCGGTGAGCGCGACCATCGGCCACAACGCGCCGTCGCAGAAGCGGCTGTTCTGACAACGGATCTGAGCATCGCTGCTGCCTGAGCCCGAACGTGGCGTGCGGCAGCGTGGCGAGTGGCGGAGTGACAGATTCTTCGGGCCCGGTGGCGGGCCGAGGCTGAACCCGCAAAGCATGTCCTGTCTGGCGCGACCGCCGAACAGGATGTTTTAGGAGGAGCAAGCATGGAGCAGATCGTTCTGGCCGCCCAGCCCCGCGAAGATAAGGGTAAGGGCGCAGCCCGCCAACTGCGGCGCGATGGTTTCATCCCGGCCGTCGCCTACGGACAAGGGCGCGATGCGGTGAAGCTCACCATCTCCCGGGATTCCCTGGAGCGAATCCTTCACAAGCACGTCGGCGGCAATGTCGTGTTCGACTTGCAGATCGAGGGCTACTCGGATCCGCAGGGCACCGCGGCGCTCATCAAGAGCATGCAGCGGCACCCTCTGAGCCGCATCCCCGAGAGCGTGGACTTCCAGTGGATCTCTCTGCGCGAGAAGGTCAATGTCATGGTCCCCGTCCACCTCGAGGGCTCCTCGCAGGCCCAGGCAGATGGCGCCGTCATCGACCAGATCCTGCATGAGGTCGAAGTCGCCTGCATGCCGCTGAGCATCCCAGAGAGGCTGGTGCTCAGCATCGATGGTATGGAGCTTCACGAGACCCGCACCGTGTCACAGCTCGTTCTGCCTGAGGGCATCGAAGTCCTCGCCGAGGCCAACGCGCCTGTGGCGACCTGCATTCCGCCGGCGCAGATGGTCGCTGAACACGCGGAGGAAGGCGTGGAGGGCGAGATCGAGAGCGTCGAGGAAGCCCGGGGCGGAACCGAAGCTTCCGAGGGGTCCGAGTAGCCGCCGAGACCGTCACCTTGAGGGTGCGGCCGGGCTCCGGCTCCGCGCCGCACCTCTTTCGTACCTGCTGTCCGCTGCTCCGGCGGAGTCACCGTCTTCATGAAGCTAATCGCCTGCCTGGGTAACCCCGGTCCAAGTTACGAGAAGACCCGACACAATGCGGGGTTTCTCGTTGCTGACGCGCTGGGTGCCCGGCACGGCATTGACCTGGGCCGGCGGAGGCTGCGCGCCATCTACGGACGGGGGAGCATCAAGGGCACGGACGCGATCATCGCCAAGCCGCAGACTTACATGAATGAAAGCGGCGATTCGGTGCGGCGCATCGCCCAGTTCTTCAGGATCGAACAGGCGGACGTCATCGTCGTGTATGATGATATTGCCCTTGAACTGGGGGTCATCCGGCTGCGCCGTGGCGGCAGCGACGCTGGGCACAAAGGCATCCGATCCATCGTGAGCCACCTGGGCACGAATGAGATCCAGCGCGTTCGCCTGGGCGTCGGGCCCCCGCCGCCGGGAATGAACGCCAAGGACTGGGTCCTGTCGGACTTCCGGCCCACTGAGCGCAAGACCGTCGAAGAGATGGTCGAACGGGCCTGCGAAGCCCTGGAGTGCTGGGTCTCGGAGGGCATCGAGCGGGCCATGAACGTTTACAACGGGTAGCCGCGGACCCGCCTCAGCTTCCGCAATTCCACAGTCGGCGGCAAGGAGCCTGGGCTCCGTGGACTTCGCCGCGTTCATCGACGACCTTACACAGTCCCCCGAATACTCCGGGCAGATCGAGCACGTCCACCATCTACCCGGCCGCCCCGCGCGTTTCCAGGAGCTCCGCCACGAGTTGTGCTCACCCGTCCGCGCATGCCTTCAGGAACAGGGCATCGAGCACCTTTGGTCTCATCAGGCCGAAGCGATCGACCGAATCCTCGATGGAGAGCACGTGGTCGTGGTCTCCTCGACGGCCAGCGGCAAGACCCTCTGCTACACCGTGCCCATGGCCCAGCGCCTCAGCGAGTCGCCCACCAGTCGAACGCTTGTGGTATACCCCACGAAGGCGCTGGCCCAGGACCAGTTGCGCAAGCTTGCGGGTTTCGGCGCCGGCCGCACCTTCACTGCGGAGACCTACGATGGCGATACTCCGCCCTCAATCCGCCGGCGCATCAAACGGGAATGTCACGTGGTTCTCACGAACCCGGACATGCTTCACGTGGGTATCCTGCCGTACCACCACACCTGGGCCGACTTCTTCCGCAACCTGCGCCTGGTTGTGCTGGATGAAGTGCACGTGTACCGGGGAGTGTTCGGCAGCCACACCGCCAATGTGGTGCGGCGCTTGCGGAGAATCGCCCGGCATTACGGATCGGACCCGCAGTTTGTCTGCTGTTCGGCGACCATCGCCAACCCCAAGGGCCTGTGCGATGCCCTGACCGGCCTGGATTTCTCGCTGGTGGACGACGACGGGGCGCCCCAGGGAAAGCGCACTTTCGTTCTGTGGAACCCTCCGGTGCTCGAGAAGAAGACCGCGAGGCGCCGCAGCGCTAACCTGGAGGCCGCTGATCTTCTGATCCGCCTGATGCGGCTTAGTGTGCGCACGATCTGCTTCACCCTCGCCCGGGTGCAGGCCGAGCTGATCCTGACCTACGCCCGGCAGCGCCTCGAGGGCTCGAAGCTGGCTGACAAGATCCTGGCCTACCGCGGCGGTTACCTGCCCTCGGAGCGCCGGGCCATCGAGCAGCGCTTGTTCGACGGCGATCTGCTGGCGGTCACGTCGACGACTGCGCTTGAACTCGGGGTTGACATCGGCGGTCTGGATGCGGCGATCCTCGCGGGATACCCGGGCAGCGTCGCGTCAACCCGCCAGCAGGCCGGGCGCGCCGGGCGGGGCAAGCAGGATGCGCTGGCGGTGCTCATCGGCATGCACGGGGGCATCCACCAGTACCTCATGCGGCATCCGGAGTACATCCTGGAGAACACCTCGGAGCGGGCGATCATCGACCCCTTCAACCGGTTCATCTTGGGCGGGCACCTGCTGTGCGCGGCGTACGAACTGGCCATCGGCGAACAGGACCGCGAGTTGTTCGGGCCGGAGATGGACGCAATCCTGGAGATCCTCGCCGAACACCGCTATGTCACCCTGCGCGGCTCGTGGTACTGGATCGACCCGAAGACCTATCCCGCGCGGGAGATCAACATCCGCAGCGCGGGTGGGCCGGGCTATGATATCGTCCTGCGTCGCGCGGGGCAGGAGGACATGCTGCTGGGCACCATGGACGACGCCTCGGCCTTCCGCCTGGTGCATCCGGGCGCGATCTACCTGCACGCTGGTCAGACATACCTGGTGGAGTCGCTTGATCTGGAGTCACGTGTGGCGACAGTAGTTCCCACGGACGCCCGGTATTACACGGTCCCGCTGATCGCCGGTGATGTGCGCATCGACGAGGAGGAGGACGCGCGCGGGCTGCCGGGAGGGGCTACGGCGAGACTGGGGCGCCTGCAGGTGAAATCGGCGGTGCTGGGGTTCATGAAACGCGAGCAGATCACGGAGCGGGAACTGGGGCGCGAGGACCTTGACTTGCCGCCATCCTCGTATGAAACCGTGGGCGCGTGGATCACACTCAGCCGGGCAGATGTTCACGCGATCCAGTCGGCGGGACACGACCTCATGGGAACGATTCACGCCCTTGAGCACGCGATTATCCAGCTTCTGCCTCTGGTGGCTTTGTGCGACCCTCACGACGTGGCCGGGTCGTCGAACCTCGGGCACCCAGATGTCGCCGACCCGACGATCTTCATGTGGGACAGCTACCCGGGAGGGGTGGGCATCTGCGAGACCGGATACGAGCGGCTCAGCGAACTGATGGCGGCGACGGCGGAGACCATCGCGGCGTGTCCGTGCGACGACGGTTGCCCGTCATGCGTGCAGGCGCCGGATTGCGGCAATGCCAATCAGCCCCTGAGCAAGGCGGGAGCGGTTCTCCTGGCCCGGAGGCTGTCGGGGGGGGCACCTGCGTCGAGCGATGCCGCGTAGGCCGACCGTCCCAGTCGGCGCAGTTGCTGTCTGTGCACCTCAAAGCACCCTTACCTCCCCGTTCCTCAAGTTCCGTTACCCCTTGCCGATGCAGACCTCGTGTCAGACCATGCCCGAGAGGAGTCTGTCGGCATGCCCTCGGATGCTGCACCGGAGTTGCGCGCGATCGTCGCGGACGACGATCCGACAATGCGCGAGTTGGTTGGCGACGCCCTGACGAGAAGCGGGTTCCGCGTCATCCCGGCCTCCACTGGGGAACGCGTGCTCGCGGTACTGCGCGACCAGCCGGCGGAGTTGCTGGTGACGGATGTCCGGATGCCGGGGATGAACGGGCTCGACCTGGTTCAGTCAGTGCGTGAGCTGTTCCCGTCCACTAGCTGCATCCTGATCACCGGTGATACCTCGCTGGAAACGGCGCGAGGTGCAGCCAGGACGGGCGCCGTTGACTACCTGCCCAAGCCCTTCACCGAGCAGGATCTTCTCAAGGCAGTGCAATTCGCCTTGCGGCGCCGGGATGAGGACCGCGCACGGTCTCGCGAGCAGGAGTTGTCCGAGTTGTTCCGCCTCAGCCAGGATGCGCGGCAGGTCGAGGACCCGTGGGAGATGCTGAGGGTCACCACCACGACGGCGGTGTCTCAGACCGGAAGCGACATCGCCTATCTGGGGGTAGTGCGCGACGGGAAACTGGTGGCGTTCTCTGTCGGCGAGGGAGCGGGGGACATGGCGGGAGATACGGAAGTCTCGGACGGTCACTTGCTGCGGCTGGCCGCCGAGAGCGAGACGCCCATTCTGTACACGGCGCTGGGGGACGGGCACCCTCTGAGCGGGGGAGTGCGTCAGGTCGCGCCGCGGGAAGCGCGCACAGCACCGGGCATGGCCGAAGCGCTGGCGTTTCCGCTGTGGGACGGGATCCGGAACTGCGGCGCGGTAATGGTAGGGCGTTTCGGAGATGCCGAGCCTTTCGCTCGGGGCGACTTCCAGTTGCTCTCAGTGCTCTCCGCCCAGTGCGGCCTGCTGTTGCGCAATGCGAATCTTGTGGAAAGCCTCCAGCGCGCTTATCTCGGCACGGTGCAGGCCATGGCGAGAACCCTTGAGGCCCGGGACCCCTACACCCACGGCCACTCGCAGCGAGTCGCCAGTATCTGCAGACACGTGGCCGAGCATCTCGGGTTGTCCCCAGGCGACGCGGAGACGCTGGAGCTGGCGGCGGGGCTCCACGATGTGGGGAAGGTTGCGATTCCAGACGCCGTGCTGCATAAGCCGGGCAGCCTCACCGCTGAGGAGTGGTCGGCGGTTCGCATGCACCCGGTCATCGGGGCGGAAGTGCTCACTCCGGCACCCTTCCTGCAGGATGCGCTGCCCCTGGTGCTCCACCACCACGAGCGGTATGACGGGAAGGGGTATCCCGACGGGCTGATGAGCAGTCAGTTGTCTGATCTGACCCACATCATCATGGCCGCCGATGCATACGACGCCATGACGTCAAATCGCCCGTACCGGGCGGCGCTGACCACGGAGCAGGCACTGTCCGAACTGGAGGCCGGACGGGGCGCCCAGTTCTCGCCTGCTGTTGTGGACGCCATGCAGGAACTCGTGGATCGCCTCGGCGCGGGGGTGTGACGGGGAGAGCAGGGGAGCTCAGCTCCTACCCGGTGTCAGGGTCAGGCGGGCTCACCCTTGAAGCCCCAGAGAAATGCCTCGCGGGTGAGGACGTTGACGAAGCTCCCGGCGGGCAGGGCTGGCGAAGGGAATATCACGAGCTTGTTGGTCCGCGTGCGCCCACGCAGGTGGCCGGGTGACTTCTCGTCCGGACCCTCCACCAGCACCTCGACGATACCCCCCAGTTCCTCCTGGTTCTTCGCGCGGCTGATCACATTCTGCAGTTCAACCAGCCGCTGCAGGCGTTCCAGCTTCGCGCCCTCATCCACCTTGTCGGGGTAGCTGGCCGCGCGCGTGCCGGGNCGGTCGTTGTACATGAACATGAAGGCCTGATCGTAGCGGATCTCTTCGAAGGCCGCCAAGGTGCGCTCGAATTGCTCGGGAGTCTCGCCCGGGAAACCCACCATCACGTCGGTGGTGAGCGCGATGCCTGGGATCAGCTCCCGCGCATGGCGCACGATTTCGAGGTAGCGCGCCAGCGTATATCCCCGCCCCATGCGCTCGAGAATCTCGTCGTCGCCGGACTGGATAGGCAGGTGCAGGTGCTCGCAGACGGTGGGCAGTTCGGCCATCGCCTGAAGCAAGGCGGGTGAGAGGTCCTTCGGGTGCGAGGTGGTGAACCGCAGACGGCGCAGGCCGTCCACCGCGTCCACGCGGCGCAGCAGTGTGGGGAAATCCACGGTATCCCCGGTCGCGGCGCATCCCCGGTAGCTGTTCACATTCTGGCCCAGGAGCGTCACCTCGGGCCGCCCGGAATCCACCGCATCAGCCACCTCCGCGACCACGTCCTCAGGCGCCCGGCTCTGCTCACGGCCACGGGCGAAGGGCACGATGCAGTAGGCGCAGAAGTTGTCGCAGCCGTAGCCCACATTGACGAAGGCGTTCACGCTTTCGGTGCGCCTGAAGGGCAGGCCTTCGGGGATGATATTGGCATCGTCGGCCAGGACCAGTTGCTGGCCGGACGCCTCGCGCACCGCTTCCGCGAGGCCGGCGATGCTCCTGGGCCCGAGGATCACGTCCACAAACGGCGCGCGTGCCCGGAGCTCGTCCTGCGAGGTCTGCGCCACGCAGCCGGCGACCACGATGACAGTCCCCGGGTTCTCGCGCTTCTGCCGCCGGAGGTCCCCCAGGCGCGAGAAGACCTTGTGAACAGGCTTCTCCCGCACCGCACAGGTATTCAGCACGATGACCCGGGCATCCGCCGGGGAAGCCACCGCATGCAGGCCCAGTGACTCGAGCACGCCGGCGATGGTCTCCGAGTCGCGCTCGTTCATCTGGCAGCCCATGGTATCGATGAAGTACGTGTTCCGCATGGGCTGGATTATAGCACAGTTCCCGAACCGTCGGCGGCGCTGGAGGGAACCAGGCTGCCTCCGGGGAACTAATACTCCTGCTGTGGCGCCTGGGCCAGCGGCTCCGGGCGCTCCGCCTCTCTTCGAAAGGGTGATCGCTATGTCGCGCGGATTCGCGCCGGGCAAGATCAGGTACGGGGTCATCGGATGCGGGCTGCAGGGCGAGTCGCACGTGAAGATCGTGGCCTCCCTGCCCAATGCCGAACTGGTCTCCGTCTGCGATGTGGACGAGAACCGGGCGCGCGCCACTGCCTTGAAGTTCGGCGCCCGGCATGCGCTCACAGACTGGCGGGCGTTGCTTGAGGATGATTCCATCGATGCGGTCTCCATTGCCCTGCCTGATCACCTGCACCGCGAGGCCACGATTGCCGCATTGCAGGCGGGCAAGCATGTGCTGCTGGAGAAGCCCATGGCGACTTCGGTCGAGGACGCGCAGGCCATGGTGGATGCGTGGCAGGTGTCGGGCAAACGGCTGATGGTCAACTGGAGTAACCGCTGGCAACCATTGTTCTGGTCCACCAGGGAAATGCTGGACCGTGGCGAACTGGGCGATCCGCTGTACGCCTACGCGCGCCTTAGCAATACGCTGTATGTGCCCACGAAGATGCTGTCGTGGTCCGGTTCCACGCGCCTGCCCTTCTGGCTCATCTGCCACCGATACGACATCGCCCGCTGGTACTTCAAGAGCGAGGCGAAGCGGGTGTTCGCGGTCTGCCGCTCCCAGGTGCTCAAGGGTATGGGGATCGACACGCCCGACTTCTACCAGGCCACCGTGGAGTTCGAGAACGGCTGCGTGGGCAACTTCGAGTCCTGCTGGATTCTGCCGGAATCGATGCCCACCATCGTGGACAGCAAGTTCCAGCTCATCTGCACCGCGGGCTACGTGAACGTGGACCCGAACATGCCGGTGCACACCGTGGCCACGCCGGCGCACACGAAGACGCCGGGGTTCCTATCCGGAGAGGTTGCTGGCGAGCCGCGGGGGTTCGTGTACGATGCGCTGGTGCATTTCGTCAACTGCCTCCTGCGGGATGAAGAGCCACTCATCACCGGCCACGACGGGTTGATGATCACGAAAGCGCTGGCGGCCATGGTGGAATCCGCCGAGACCGGACAGCCTGTGAACCTGTAGCAAGCCGCCTGACCTGCATTCACGATAGCGAGGCCCGCGACATGCACACGAAGTTGAGGAAGTTGCTGGACGCCCTCCTCGTGACCCACTCACCCTCCGGGGATGAGGGCGAAATGGACCGCCTGTGCCTGCCCCTGCTTGAGGAACGCTGCGATGAGGCCTGGATGGATGCCAACGGGAATCTCATCGGCAAGATCGCGGGGGAGAGTGGCGAGGGTGCGGTGATCCTGACCGCGCATAAGGACGAGATCGGCACGATCGTGCGGAAAGTCGATGAAGACGGGAAGATTTGGCTGGATCCGCTGGGCGGCTGCGTGCCGTGGTCCTATGGCGAAGGGCCCTTCGATGTGCTGGGCGATGAGGTCATCACGGGTATCCTTTGCGTGGGCAGCACCCACTCCAGTCACCTGTCGCCGCTGATCAACGACGCGAAGACCAAGGCCCTCACCTGGGAGATGTGTTATATCGACTGCAAACTCGACCGCAGGGAGCTCTTGGCGAAGGGAGTGGGCCTCGGCACGAGGGCGTGCGTTGCGCGGGCACGCAAGACGCCGCTGTATATTGGCGACTGCGTGGCCGGTTATGCGCTGGATGACAAGGCGTCCATCGCTGTGCTCCTGCGCATGGCCGACCGCATCCGGCAGGGCCGCAAGAAGCCAAAGAGCGACGTGTATCTGGGCATCACCGGCGCCGAAGAGACCGGGATCATGGGCGGCGCGTATGTCTGCCACAGCCTGCCGGTGGAAACCCACATCGCCGTGGAGATCGCGCCCATCGCGCCGGAGTACGACATACGGATGACCGACCACCCGGTGATCTTCTACAAGGACGCGGTCTTCGTATTGCACAAGGGGATGGCCGACGAGCTTTCGAAACTCGCGGATCGCTGCTGCGGAGGACACCAGCCCATGCTAGTGCGGTCTTTCGGCAGCGATGCCACTGTGTCCAGCAAGTACGGGCTCGTGGGCCGCGCGGGATGCATCGGTTTCCCGACCCAGAACAGCCACGGGTATGAGATTGGGCACCTGGGCGCAATGGAAAACTGCGCGAAGCTGCTGGCCGAGTTCGTGACAGGCTGATCGGTGCGTCGATGCGAGCCGGTTGGCAAGCGCATTGTTCAGGGGCGACAATCGAGGAGGTGGTTGAGACATGTTGGTTCGACAGAGACGGAGTGTACCCTGGCAGATTGCGGGTGCCGTGCTCGCGTTGATTGCCGCGACAGTTTGCGCGCAGATGGCAGGACATGAAGGGCACGAAGGGCACGACACGGGGCAGGCGGGGGATATGACCCACGGCGGCATGGAGATGGGCAAGGGTGGTCTGATGCAGACGCCACCTGCCGCCACCTGGGCGCCCGAGGGTTTCGTCCCCTCTCGGGCGCCGCACACCGGGATGCAGATGGGCGTCGTTGAGACGCTGAACACGCCGGCGCTCGGGTACGAGATGGACGGCAATGTGAAGGTTTTCCATCTCTTCGCACAGCCCATCGAGTACGACATGGCATCGGGCAACCCGATGGACATGAGCATCGTCAAGGAGTACAACCGCTTCACCGGGCAGCTGCATGACCACTACTTCCGGCACCGGGTGCGCGTGTGGGGGTACAATGGCAGTTCGCCCGGGCCGACCATCGAATGCACCCAGGGCGACCGCATCCGGGTGATGCTGCACAATGAGCTGCCGGAACCGACGTCGATCCACTGGCACGGGATCGAGTTGCCCAACGAGATGGACGGCGCGGGGGGACTGACTGAAGCGCCCACACCCCCCGGGGGCATGAGGGTCTACGAGTTCACGCTGTACCAGAACGGCACGTTCTTGTACCACTCCGGCTTCAACATGATGAAGCAGGACAGCTACGGGCTCGCGGGCTTTCTCGTGGTGCACCCGAAGGAGTATGTGATCCGGCCCGACCGGCAGATCTGCATCATGATGCAGGAGTGGGCCTTCCATCCCGGCAACCCGAACCCGGACCTGGTGACCATGGACTTCAACTGGTTCACCTTCAACGGGATGGCTGCGCCGGACATACAGCGCATCGACCTGCGGCAGGGCGAGCGCGTCCGCATCCGTTTCGGCAATATGAGCATGGACTCTCACCCCATCCACATCCACGGCTACACATGGAAGGTGGTGGGTACCGAGGGCGGGCCTATCCCGGAGTCCGCGCAATGGCCCGGGAACACCATCAACGTACCCCCCGGCAGTACTCGAGACGTGGAGTTCGTGGCATGGAATCCGGGCCTGTGGCGCCTGCATTGCCACAAACTCCACCACATCATCAACGCCCACGCCGACGTCCCGATGGGGCTCATGGGACATGGCGGAATGTTCACAATCATCAACGTGATCCCCTCGGATCCCGAGGAGCCCTGGCAGCACTTCAGTGAGAGGGGTGGAGAGTGATGATGCTGCGCATGCTGGCACATCGAAACGCCACCCGGGCGATCCTGGCGGCTTGCGCTATCTGGCTGTGTCCCGTCTTTGCTCTGGCCGATGACAGAGCCCCTCTGTCCGCGAATGCAATCGAGAACCCGGAGGCGCTTGCTCGAACGACGGATGTTGAGCAGTTGGTGACGGATGCGCTGGACGGCGGACTGACCCGGCATGAGGCAGTCACTGTCGCGCTGCTCAACAACGCGGAACTGCGCGCCCAACTTCAGGCACTGGGGATCGCCGGAGCGCAACTCGCGCAGGCACGGCGGTACTCCAATCCCGAACTGGATCTGTCGCTGCAGTTCCCGGAGCACCAGCGCGGCAATGAACTCGAGATCGAGCTGCTCTGGAACCTGGCGGACCTGTGGCGCGTCCCGCCACGGAAAGACATGGCACGCGCCGATTACCATCGCACCGTGGCGCAGGTCTCCTCCGCGGTACTCAACACGGTGGCTGATGCGAGGCGCGCCCATGACCAGTGCGTGATCCTCAGCGCGGTCCGCAGGCAGTCCGACGCCCTGATGGCAGCGGTCCGGGATCTGCGCGACCAGATATACGCGCGTTTTGAGTACGGCTACACGACGGAGTTGGAGCGGTCTCATGCCGATGCTGATGTGAGCCGCGCCGCGATGGAATTCGCGGAATCAGATGCCGCCGTTCGAGTGGCCATCGCCGGTCTGCGGCGGATACTGGGCCTCGGGCCGGACGTTGGCATGGAGATTGCGGGCGACTTGCCGGGTCTGCCCGATACCCTCTGGGACGAAGCGGATCTGGCCGCATACGCTCTGACACACCGGCCGGATCTTCGGGCTGCGAGGCTCGGGGTTCGGGTCTCAGAGGCCAGCCTGGCGCTGGAGCGACGCAGCACCTGGGGCGCGGTAAGCCTGGGCCCGGCATACACGCGGGAGCCTGACAGTTCAGCGCTCTTCGGGCTGGCGCTCTCCGTGGAGCTGCCAGTGGCCGACGACAACCGGGCCATGCGCGCGAAAGCCAGTGTGGAACTGCACCAGTCACGGGCCTCCCTGAGCGCAATGGAAGCCCAGGTCCGGGAGGACGTGGCGGTTGCGCTCGCGCGGCTCGACCTGGCGATGGATAACGAGCGGCTGCTGCGCACGGAGATCATTCCGGCGTGCCAGCGGGCAGTGGACCACGTTACCCTGCAGTACAACCAGATGCAGCTGAACCTGTCGGATGTCTTCAAAGAGCGAGTGGCTCTCAACGAAGCGATGAAGGAACACCTTCTGGCCCGGCTGAGACTGCAGGCGGCGCTGGTGGAGCTGGAGTTCGTTGTCGGCGGCAGACTTCCCGCCGGACCATAGCTGTCAGATCGTACGCGCACGGGGCTATCGAGAGGGGAGTACACAGTTGCCTCACTACAAGCTTGGCCCGGATACCATCGAGTACGAGGTCATCCGAAATGCGCGACGCAGGCGCTTTGAGGTCGCAGTCCATGCGGACGGCCGAGTTGTGGTGCGCGCCCCGTCCAGCGCCACAGATGCCGACTGCGAGGGCTTCCTGGCGCGGGTGGCGGACTGGCTGCGGGCTCAGTTGTCGGGTGCGCGGACGAGCGAGGACACCACGCGGCGAGTGCAGGACGCATTGGGCGCCATCGAGTTCATCGTCCGCAGGAATCCGCAGCGGCGCAGGATGGCGCTGCACGTCAACTCCCGCTCTGAAGTGGAGGTACGGGTACCCAACGGCGTTCCCGTGGCGGACATCGACCGCTTCGTGCTTCAGCATGCCGAGTGGGTGCGCGCGCGGGTGAGCCATGTACAGAGTACCTCGCCCGCGGCCGGTCCACTGGAGACAGGACAGGAGTTGCTCATCCTCGGCGAGCCGGTGCGCCTGGTGATCTGCCGGACATGCGAGCGTCGGGGCAGTGTTCGTGTCTGTGAGCGAGAGATGACCATCGCGGTCCCCCAGACCGTGAGCGATGAGAGATTGGGCCAAGTCGCGCGAGGCCTCCTGCGCCAATGGCTCAGCAATGAGGCGCTGAAGATCGTTCGCGAGCGCCTGCCCGAGTTCGCACGCAGGCTGGGGGTGTCGCCAGCGAAGGTCACCATAAAGGATATGAAGACAAGGTGGGGAAGTTGCGGTAGAAATGGCAATATCAGTATCAGTTACCGCCTGGTGATGGCGCCGCCCGAAGTGATGGACTACCTGATCGTCCACGAGCTCTGCCATTTGCTAGAGCCGAACCACTCAAAGGAGTACTGGGCGCTGGTGGCGGGTATTATGCCCGAACACCGCAGACACCGCGTCTGGCTGAAAGAGCATTCGCTGACGCTGGCGCTGTGAGGGCCAAGTGTGAGGGCCAAGTGGGTCTTGGGTGCGCCGCTGACCTGTGGTAAACTGCAGGCAGGTCTCACAGCGGCACACAGGACAGGTCGCGACCGGTTCCCGAGGCCCGACGTCAGCGAGACGGATCAGTCTTGCTCGTGAGCGTATTGTGGGCAATGCAGATGCCGACGGTACGGTCACGCATTTGCTTTGTCTAAGCGAATCGGGAAGTCGCATTACAAGACCGGGTGCCGGCAGCGATCGGGGTGGGATCACGGTAGGCGAATTCTCCGCCGCCTTGACGGGCGTCCCGCATGGCCTGATGCGGGGCGGGCTGCATGGTCGCTGTCTGGGGGGGGAAGCTGGGGAACGTGTCCGACCGCATGCCATTGAGCGGCGGGTGGGGCGAACGCTGGCAGGTCGGGATGTCTGGCTTGGACGGGCAGCGTACCACCGGAGGCCGCAGTCATGGCATCGGGTAAAGGCAAAGGGAGTCCTGACGAGGTGAAGAACGGCCGATTCAAGCCCAGGGTCATGCGAGTGGTCCTGGCCCTGATGGACGCGTGCATCCTGAACCTCAGCGTCATGCTCGCGTTGGTCTTGCGTTTTGACGGCTCGATCCCCGAGCCTTACTGGGACCTGTGGCAGATGACGGCCCCATGGATGACCGTGCTTCTGCTCGCGGTCTCCTTCGCGCTAGGGCTTTATAACCGCATCTGGGAGTACGCCTCCGCCGACGCCGTCGTCACGATCCTCCTGAGCGTGGGGCTTACCTTCGGAGCCGTTGTCGGCCTCACCGTGTTCATCCACCACGACCTGTACCCGATCAGCGTCCTGGTTATCTCCTGGGGCATTACGACCATGCTTATCGGCGCGAGCCGCTTTGGCTGGCGCGTACTGCGGTCGCGGTTCGTGTTTCGCAGCGGCAAGCCTGAGGGTAAGACCAGGGCGGTGGTGTACGGAAGCGGCCATGCCCGGGCTAGTCTCGCCAAGGAAGCCGCAAGCGACCCGGCGAGCCCCTACGAGATTATCGGCCTGCTCGACGATGATCCGTCGCTGACCGGGATGCTTGCGGGCGGGATGCGCATTCTGGGTACGGTTGACGATCTGGAGAAACTCGCAAGTCGCTATGATCTCGATGAGGTGCTGGTCGCGCGAAGCTGCGGGGAAGAGGCCGATGCGGAAGTGGAGCGCCTTGTGCGGGCAGGTGCTCACATTGGCGTCAAGGTAAGCATCATGCCGCGGCTGCTGGAACTCGCGGCGGGCCAGATGCCGGGCCGCGTACGTGACATCGATGTCGGTGACCTCATCGGGCGGGAACCGGACTGCTTCAACCTCGCTCTGCCCAACGACTACATCGCCGGGCGCACCGTTCTGGTGACCGGCGCCGGCGGCAGCATCGGCAGCGAGATCTGCCGGCAGTTGTGCCGCTATCGACCGGGTCGCGTTATCCTGCTGGGGCGCGGCGAGAACCGCATTCACCGCATCTATTACGAACTGGTGGACAGCTTCCCGGAAATCGCCTTCGAGCCCGTCATCTGCAATGTCACCGACCCCATCGCCGTCGAGGCCGTTCTCCGGCGCTGGAAGCCCGAAGTAGTGTTCCACGCCGCCGCACACAAGCACGTTTTCCTGATGGAATGCAACCCCCTCGAGGCGGTCAACAATAACGTCCTGGGGACCGCGACAATCGCTGAACTGTCGCGCCGCTATGGCGTGGAACGCTTCGTGCTGATCTCTACCGACAAAGCGACTGAGCCGACCAGCGTCATGGGCGCGACGAAGGCCATGGGAGAGCGCATTGTCGCGGGCATGAACGGTTCCTGCAAGACGAAGTTCGTGGCCGTGCGTTTCGGTAACGTGCTCGGCAGCGCAGGCAGCGTGGTTCCGATCTTCCGCGCCATGGCGGAAGCAGGCAAACCGCTTACCGTCACCGATCCCGAAGCTGATCGGTACTTCATGACGATAGAGGAGGCCTCATTCCTCGTGCTTCAGGCGGGCGCTGAGGGCGAGGGTGGCGAGGTCTTCGTCCTGGACATGGGCGATCCCATCAAGATCGTGGACATCGCGCGGACTATACTCCAGATGTACGGCAAGGATCCTGACGAACCGGGCGCCATCGAGTTCATCGGCCTGCGGCCCGGAGAGAAACTCCACGAGCGCCTGGTCAACCCCTACGAGGAACTGGTGCCGACGCGGGTACCCGGTGTGCAGCGCGTTCAGGTGAATGGCAAGGCGCCTGTTTTCCCGCAGGTCCAGGACGCGCTGTCGCAGTTGCGTGCCGCCGTCGCCGACTGCGATGAGGACCGGCTGCTGCAGGTGCTTGCGGCGGCCACAGGGGCCCGTCTGAGCGGCACGGCATCCCGGGAGCGGGCAGGCATCAGCGCCGAGTAGGGACAGACAGACGCAACCCCATGCACGCGAGAACCCGGCCGCCCGTGACCGTGCGGGGCTCGGCTTGCAGTGCCGCAACGCCCGTGTGTATAATACGCCAACCACGCTTCCGCTCGCAGTTCGCGAGCAACCACAGGAGCACGATACGTGGATACAGCAAGACCCGCCGATTTCTACGAAGAAAGTGAAGTCGGGCTACGCGACTATATCCTGATCCTCTACCGCAGGCGCTGGTGGTTCATCGGCGTCTACCTTGCCATCATTGCCCTCATCACAGTGATAACGTTCACCGCCACGCCCATCTACGGGGCGCGGGCCAAGCTGCTCGTTGAGGCGAGCCGTTTCGGCAGCACCGGAAGTGGAGCCTCCGACGTGCTCACCGGAATTACAGGCGTTGCCCAGGCCCGGACTGTCGAGACGCAGATCGAACTCATCCGAAGCGCCCTCGTGCTCAGACCCGCCTTGGAGAAGCTGGGCATTGACCCCGAGACCGAGATGCCCGGCGTCATCGTTGAGACCATTCCCGGAACCGATATCATCACCGTCTCGGCGCGCGCCCCGGATCCGCTCATGGCGCCCAAGATCGCCAATGGCATCGCCCAGGAGTATGTGGAGCTGACCCTCCAGCGCAACCGCCAGACAGCGACCCAGGGCCGCGAGTTCATCGAGAAACAGGCTGAGGAAGTTCGCACGGAACTCGCCCAGGCCGAAGCCGATCTCACAGCGTTTCGACAGGGCGCGGGGATCACATCCGTCGATGAGGCGGTAACGAGCCTCATCGAGGAAGCGCAGCGCCAGTCTGAGGAGGCCAATCGCGCCGACGCGCAAGTTGCGGCGACCCAGGCCGAGGTCCAGGCGCTCCGGGCCAGGCTGGGACGCGGCGACGGCTTCATCAAGGACGCCGAGACGGTGGAGCGCAACCCGGCAGTGGATACGCTCCGGGGCAAGTTGCTGGGGTTGGAGGCGGAGCGTGCGGCGCTCATCAGCGATTACGCGCCCACGAGCCAGAAAGTCACCGCCATCGACAAGCAGATCGCGGCGGTGAAGAAACAGCTCGAGAGCCAGGTCGACCGAGTTGTCAGCAAGGAGTCGCGCGTCGACCCGGTCAATGCCGAGGTGCTGAAGCGGCTGGCGCTGGCCGAGGTGGAACTGTCGGCCGACCGGCAGAGGGCCAACGCGGTGCGACGGGGGCTTGCTGAAGCACAGGCCGCCATGGACCGGCTCCCTGATGACCAGCGGCAGGCCGCCGAGCTCGAGCGTTCAGTGCGTGTCGCGGAGAACCGCTACCTCACCCTGATGGCGAAGCTGCAGGACCTGCAGCTTGCAGAGATGGTCGAGATCCCCAGCGCAACGGTGATCCAGGCCGCGGACTCCCCTGCCCCGAAAGTCAGCCCGAGTAGGAAGAAGAACTTGCTGTTCGCCATTTTCTTCGGTTTCCTCGTCGCCCTCGGGGTGGCTCTCCTTGTCAACTACATGGACAACACGTACGCGTCGGTCCAGGAGATGGAGGAACAGCTCGGGGTATCCACGCTGGCGGTGATCTTCCGGCAGACCGGACGCGAGAACATTCTGCTGAGCTCCCCGATGGGGAAGTCGCCTTTCGCCGAAGCTTTCCGAATGATTCGCTCCGCGCTGCGGTTCAGTTCGGTCAACCGGGCCATCTCGTCCCTGGTCATGACCAGCGTGGCCATGGGTGAGGGCAAGTCCACAGTGTCCGTGAACACCGCCATCGCGTGCGCGGAAGGCGGTCAGCGAGTGATTCTCGTGGACGCTGACCTGCGCCGCCCGAGCCAGCATCGCATTTTCGACTATGACAACACCACCGGGCTGACCAGTTGCCTGGTTGACGGCGTGCCTATTGATGACGTGCTGCATGAGACCGACTACCCGAATCTGCGCATTATGACCAGCGGGCCGATCCCGCCCAATCCCGGCGAACTGCTGGATTCGTCTGCCATGCGAGACCTGGTCCAGCGGCTCAAGGGCATGTGCGATCTGGTGATCCTTGATACCCCGCCGGGCACGATCCTGGCGGATGCCATGGTNCTTACGCGCATCGCCGACGCGGCNGTGATCGTGGTCGATATCGAGANCACGAAACGTCCCGCGCTTAGGCGGCTNGTCGAGTTGTTCAAGCGGGAGGGCCACTTCCTGCCCGGCGTTGTCATCAACAAGGCGAAGCAGGCGCCGGGCTCGTATTACTACTACGGCTCCTACTACTACTCCGAGTACTACGGCGACGAAGACTAACGCGACTGCGGCGTGATTGACGCGCACACCGCCCCCGAGATGTCCGGCGGCAGGCTCTCAGCCAGCCGACGGCAGCAGGGGGCGGCTGCACCTCAGGGGAGCGTCGTCTGGCCGTTCTCTCCGGGTGCTGGTCTGAGAGCGCAGGCGCGCCTCGAGACTGCGTTCAGGCCGGTCCGTCGCGGCGGAGCAAACGTTGAGCACACACAGCGAACAGCCATCTGCTGACCATACCAGCCTGCGCAGCCTGCTGCACGGGTCGGCGCTCGTGTTCGTCGGCAGGGTCATCCACCGGCTCCTGCGTTTCGGGGTCGGCGTTGCAATGTCCCGCGTGCTGGGGGCCGAGCGTTTCGGTGTGTTCAGCCTGGCGCTGACGGTCGAGACGATGGGGGAGAAGGTCGCCGAGAGCTGTCTAAGCTGGAGCGTCCTGAAGTACGTCGCGCACTATGACGCATTGGGGCAGAAGGAAGAACTTAAGGGCACAGTATATGGCGCGACCCTCCTGAACGGGGCGATCGCGCTGGTCATGGCCATCGCCGTCGCTCTGTTGGCGCCCACCATCGCGCAGAGCGCCTACGGGATCCCGGAGCTGGCCCCGCCCATCCGGATTCTCGCCATCGCCCTGCCTTTCGCGGTGGTGCAGTACATCATCGTCTCCGCGCTGCGGGGCGTGCAGCGCATCGTCGAAATGCTTGCGGTCGGGTCCATTCTTGCGCCGGGCGCGCTGCTTGCAGGCATTGTCGCGGTCGGTCTGCTGAGACCCACTTTCGAGGCCATGGCCTGGGTGCATGCGGGTGCCGCCGCCCTCGGATGTGTCGTCGGCTGGCATTTCATCCGGCGCACGATTCTCGCCCGCACCGCGGATGTGCGCAGCCGGATTCCCTGGGCGGGCCTTCTGAGTTTCGGGCTGCCAATGCTGCTATACAGCATCTTCTCTTTCGGCGGCGGCGGCGTGGACATTCTGGTGCTGGGCAAGCTCTTGACCAAGGCGGAACTGGGGATCTACTCGGCAGCCTGGCGCGGCGCGAACATGCTAGTGTTCCCGCTGGCAGTGGTGCAGACCGTCTTTTCGCCGACCATCTCGGCCCTTCACGCGAAAGGCGACATCCCCGGCCTGAGGAGGACCTTTATCGGCTCAACAGCCATGGCCACGTATCTGGCCATGTGGGTCTTCGGCGCCATCATCTGCTGGCCGCACGTGTTCATGGGGCTCTTCGGCGATGAGTTTGTGAAAGGCTCCGACGCTCTGGTGCTCGTGTGCGCGGGGCAGTTGGCCAACTCCGCCACCGGCTCGGTGGGCTCGATACTGACCATGACCGGCCGGCCCTGGATCATGTCCCTGGATCACATCGCTTTCGCCATTGCCATGATGGGGCTGTTCGTCGCTTGGGTCCCGCGCTACCGGCTGACCGCCGCCTCAGCCATCGTGGCCGCCGCCCTGGCCGGGGTGAACCTGTGGCGAGTGGTTCGGGTCTGGCGTCTGTACCGGATTTTGCCGTACAATGTGACGACCATCGCGCTGTGGCCGGCGTTCTTGATCGGGCTTGGGCTAGCCTACCTGTTGCTGCGCGTTGTCGCGGCGCCGTGGGGGGCTTTTGCGGCCTTCGGCCTGTTCGCACTCCCGATGTTCGCCATTGGCGCCAGGCTGGCGCGCATCGTCCGGCCGATGCTGGCGCGAGAGAGGAAGTCCGCATGAGTGAGCAACGCTGCCGCCTGGCCATCATTGGCCTAGACGGTGCTACCTGGGATCAGGCTCTCCCGCTGATGGAGGCGGGGAAGCTCCCGAACATTGAGCGAATCACCTCGGCCGGCGCGAGGGGACGCCTGCGCTCCACAATTCCCCCCGTCACATCGGTTGCCTGGACCAGCATGTACACGGGCGTGGAACCCCGGGAGCACGGGATTCTCGCCATGCAGTCGTACGACCCGGTTCACCGGCGCTGGCGTCCGGTCTGCCGCTCCGACAGCCGGGTCGCCCCATTCTGGAAGGACTTCAACCGCCGTGGGCTCTCCGTCGGCCTTCTCTGCCTTCCCTTTACCTATCCGCCCGAGCCCCTGGACGGTTGGATGATCTCCGGCATCATGGGCACGCCGGAGTACGGTCCGACTATGTTCTCCAGCCCCGCGTTGTACGAGCAGGTCACTAAGGCCTGCGGGAAGACTGACCTGGTTTCGCTGACCAAGGTGCACCCATCGCGGCGGCGGGCGACTCTCGGGCAGCAGGCCCAGTGGCTGGAGGACGCATCCGCCTACTTGCTGGAGCATCACCCCGTTGATGTCTTCTTCGTGGTGGAGAACTACACCGACCACATTCAGCATTCTTACCTGCAGGCGCGAAAGTGGGAGCATCCGGGCGAGACCGGCGATCCGGTGGAGGATGCCTACATTCACGCCGACCGCTTGGTGGGACGCATCGAGCAATGCGTCGGGCCGGAGACGCCCATCGTACTGCTTTCCGACCACGGGCACACGCCCTGCCGCGGGCTCATCAACACCGGGCGCATCAACACTCGCTTCCCGGTGTCCGGGAATGGCGCCGGGGACCTGCGACTGGTCCGGCCGGCAGTGAGGCGCGGTGCAAAACGGATGCTGCGCTCCTGGGCGGGAGTTCTCGCGGGGGCATTGCGGGCGGCGGCGCCATCTTCCAGCTACGAAAGACTGAAGCAGAGGCTCGCGGCGTCCCCTTTGAGGAGCCTGTTTAGTGTGGAGCAGACGGCGGACAGCGCGCTCATCCGCTGGCCCGGCGCGTTCGGCGAGGCATACTGGTCGGTGGACTACGAGGAGAACCGGGATGCTCTGGCGAAGCTAAAGCCGGAGATCATCACTGCCCTCAGGGAACTGCGTTTCCCGGACAGAGACGAGCCTCTTTTCGAGGTCTATGACGGTCTTGAGCTGTATGGCGCTGAGGGTCCTGACGTGCCCTTCGCGGTGTGCTTTCCGGCGCCTGGTTACGTGACTGGACCGATGGGAGCCGACGCAAGCCTCGTTCTGTCCTACGAGGAGACGGCGCGGCAGCTGGTCTTCAAGAAGGAAGGCTGGCAGGGCACCCACCAGATGGAGGGGATAGTCGGGGCAAACGCTGCTGCCCTGGCGCGGATCGGGAAGCTCCCCACTGCAATCAGCGGGATGCTTCAGGCGCTGCGCGAGGTGCTGGATCTGCCGTACGCCGAGCCGGAACGAGTCAGCTCCGGCGGGTGCGCAACGGAGGAGCTGTCGGAAGAGGACATCGAGGCCATGGAAGGCCGGCTGCGAGACCTGGGTTACATGGGCTGATCACTCCGGCAGCAGGTGTTCCGAACTCAGCGGGTTCGGCTCAGTTCGGGGGCACGGTTCCCATCACACTGGAGTCGGCGGTGACGCTCGGGAGTCTGAAGCAATTGGCAGTCTACAGTAACCTCCCGCGGCCTGGGCTGGCCATGTCGAAGCGCGAGGGCGCTTGTGGCTAACCCTATCCGCGTTCTTCACGTCTTCTCGCGCATGGACCGCGGGGGCGCCGAAATGCGCACCCTGGAACTCATGCGCCACGTGGACCGCTCACGGTTCCAGATGGACTTCCTCGTGACATCCGGGGTGAAGGGCCAACTGGATGAGGAGATCCAGGCCCTCGGCGGCAAGGTCATCCCCTGCTCGCTGAGGAGTATGGGCTTCCCGGCGCGGTTCGGCGCGATCGTGCGCTCAGGCGGGTACGATGTGGTCCACTCGCATCTGCACCTGTTCTCGGGCCTCATACTCATGCTGGCCGCGAGACAGCGCACACCGGTGCGCATTGCGCATTTCCGCTCGATGGGTGACGCGCACCAAGACGGCCTGCTGCGCAATGTCCAAAGGGCTGCCATGCGCAGGCTGCTGGACCGTCACGCCACGGATATTCTGGGCGTGAGCGAGGGGGCGCTGGCCGGCTCATGGCGCGGAGACTGGCGAAACGATCCGCGCTGCCGGGTTGTCTACAACGGGCTGGATATCGCCGCCTATCGGGCGCCGTCAGACCGCGAGGGCGTCTGCGCCGAATTCGGCGTGCCCGTGGACGCTCGCCTGTGTGTTCACGTGGGCCGCTTCTGCGAGGCGAAGAACCAGGGGCGGCTGGCGTCGGTCTTCGTGGAACTGGCGGCCCTGCAGCCCGATGCGTATCTACTGCTGGTTGGGAAGCCCGGGGGCCGCGAGGAGGAACTTGCGCACGCAGCCATCAACGCTGCCGGACTGCAAGACCGGGCTGTCTTCGCGGGCGAGCGCTCGGATGTATCGCGCATTCTGTGCGCGGCCGATCTCGCATTCCTGCCTTCTCGCCGCGAGGGTCTGCCGGGAGCCGTGCTGGAAGCGTGCGCGGCCGGCATACCGGTGATCGCCAGTGATCTGCCGGGTTGCCTGGAGATCGCTACCCACTTCGACCTGGTGCGGTGCCTGCCCCTCGAGGAGCCGGATCGGGTCTGGGCCGAGGCTGCGCGCGATGCCCTGATGTCCCACCAGCCGGACCGGGCTGCCGCTCTCGCCCGGTTCGACGCCAGCCCCTTCTCCCTGGAAACATGCGCCCGGGCGATCACCCGGGTCTGGGAGAAAGGTGCCACCACGTGACAAGACAGCCGCCTGCATCCGCGCCGGCCGATGGAGAGTACTGGCATTGCGACTGATCGTCATCATGATTGCTGCTCTGGCCTCCGGGGTGCGCCCATTGTGGCTCATCCTCCAGGTGCACAAGCGCCTTGGGGTTGAGGACTTCATGTACCTGGGCTTGTACATCCCCGCGGTGATATTGGGGATGATCGACTGGCCGCGGCAACGCAATCTGCTCCAGCAACTGCCGGTCACGCTCTGCGCCCTCCTCGTGCTGGCCGGGCTGTGGTGGGTGGACCCGGCCGAGCGTAACCGGGGGCTGCTCGTGGCCGGGGGGACACTCATCGCGCTGCCCATCGGCGTTCTGGTTCGCGACGACCGCCTGCGCTTGGTTTTCATGCGCACTTTCGTCGTATCGGTGCTTATCAGCACCAGCCTTCTTGTGGTCCTGACGCTTCCCCTGCCTGGCCGCGCCCGGGGCCTGACATTCATGGAAGCCCGTGACGGGCGGGGCAACGTGATCACCAACCGCAACCAGATCGGCGCTCAGACTGGTCTTGCCACCATCGTTGCCGTGATGCTCGCGGCGACACCTCCTGTGGCCACCAAACGGCGCCGGCGCCGCAAGGGCATGAGTTGGGCTGCGTTCGCGGGCGGGCTTGCCGTGGAGACACTGATCAGCGCCTCCCGGGGTGCGATCCTGTCGCTGGTGGGCGGGATCGGCTGGCTGTCTTCGCGCCACGCGCGGTACCGGATGATGGCGATTCTCATGCTGATCTTCGCCGGCATCGTGCTGATGATGGCCGAACTTGTGGCGCCGACGCTGGGGCTTTTCGGTACCAGCGCCTCCCGGTTTGAGCGCGGCGACCTGTCCTCCCTGGGCGGTAGGGCAAGCATCTGGTCGGCCGGATGGGACGTCATGACGGCAAGCGACGTGGTATTCCTTCGCGGAGTCGGGTCTGGCGGAGTCGACCGTGCCCTCGGGGCGCGGATCGTCGCCTTGACGCCAGGGGCGGGGGCGATGCTTTTCCGGCGTTCCTCCCACAACACCTTCGTGGAGTGGGGGATGTCGTACGGCGTCATCGGGACGTTGATGGGCATCTGGCTGCTGTGGACCGTGGCGCGCAGGGCTATCCGCCTCGACCGCCACGACAGAACCTGGCAGACCACGACTCTGCTGGTCTGGTCGCTGCTCAACTCCATGACCCTCGTGATCAACCGGACCGCCTTCTGGCCATTCCTGGGTGCTCTCATGTTCGCGATGGTGTTCCGACAGGTGCGGCGTCCCGTGTCCCAGACTGAAAAGACCAGCGCGGAGCTCGGCGTTGCCGCTGACGGGGTCCCCGCATCGGCTCAGGATATGGGCGGAGGCGGCTGAGCTCGGCGGGAATGGGGAGGGGATGTGGGCCTGCAACGGGAACTACGCGCAGACCCGATGCCAACCAGGAGGCGATTGTGCGGATTCTCGTTGCAACGGACCACAAGTACTTCAGCGCTGGCAACGGCGTTTTCGACACTTACTGCTTTGACCGGTCCTTCTTCGACGACTACCGGGCCGTGTTTGAAGAGGTGATCGTCGCGGCGCGCGTCATTGAGGGCGAGCTGCCTGAACACGCTCGGCGCTCAGACGGCGACGGGGTGGAGTTCCTGCCCCTGCCCAATGCCGGCGGGATCCAGCTGACGTTGCGCTCGGGAGCGATCTTCGGCCCTCTCCTGGAGCCGGCCATCCGGGCCGCGGATGCCGTGTGCGTGCGGGTGCCCTCTCACACCGGGCTCCACGCATGCCGAATTGCCCGGCGGATCGGCCGACCGGTGATGTTCGAGATGATTGGCGACCCGGAAGCCGCTCTCCAGGCCGGGCAGCACGGTCTCCTGGCCAGTCTCGCGGGCAAGTGGAGCGCCATGAACATGCGCACGATCCCTCCCGCTTGCGTGGTCGGCAGCTACGTCAGCCGCGAGCACCTTCAACGCAAGTATCCGGCGGGCCCGCGTACTGTCACCGACAGCATCTCCAGCATCCGCCTGCCACGGTCCTGGCTGCAGCCTGCCCGGACGTACGAGGCCCCGTGCCGCCCGCTGGAGCTGGTGCTGGTTGCGAGCCTGGTACCCGTGAAGTGCCATGATGTCCTGCTGCGAGGGGTCGCCGAGGCTACCCGGTTGGGGGCTGATCTGCGCCTGCGCCTCGCGGGAGACGGAGCTCTGCGCGGGAGCCTGGAGGCACTTGCGGCCGATCTGGGCATCGCGGACCGGGTCGAGTTCCTTGGGCATCTTTCCGACCGCGAGGAACTCTTGCGCCTTCTGGATAGCTCCCACCTTTTCGTGATGACCTCGGCCACCGAGGGCATGCCTCGCGCGATGATCGAGGCAATGTCCCGAGGGTTGCCAGCCCTGGGTTCGGATGTGGGCGGGATCGCCGAACTGCTCCCCGTGGACCAGAGGTTTCCCGCGGGCGATTTCGCGCGTCTCGGGCAGATGATCCGGGAGCTTCAGGACCGCCCGGACCTGCTCAGCCAGTACTCCGAGCGCAGTGCGCGATCCAGCGAGGACTACGTCTCCGACGTGTTGTCCGAGAAGCGCAGGCGCCTGCTCGGTCTGCTTCGACAGGCTGCCGAGGAGAGACGCTGATGCGTGAACTGATGCTGCAACTGCGCTGGGCGCTCCCCATCTGGCTCGTCGGGCTGCTCACTAACTGGTGGCCGGACAACCGCATTTCGGTGAAGCTCAGGGGTATGCTTGCCCGACCATTCATCCGCAAGTGCGGTCGCAACCTGACGCTGGGTTCGCAGGTCACGCTCCTGAACACCCACAATCTCGAGATCGGCAATGACGTGTACATCGCCCGTGGGTCGTGGCTGAACTGCATGGCGGGGCTGACGCTGGAGGATGAGGTGGTCATCGCCCCATATGTGGTGATCAGCACGCTGCAGCACACCTTCAAGGACGGTTCCGTGCGTCACGGCGGAAGCATCGCCCGGCCCGTGCGGGTGGGCAGGGGCACGTGGCTGGCCGCCCACTCCACCGTGAAGTGTGGGGTGTCCATCGGCGCGGGGAATCTGATCGCAGCCAATTCGGCGGTGGTCAAGGACACGCCAGACCACGTAATTGTCGGCGGGGTCCCGGCCCGGGTGATCAAGGCCAACGAAGATCGCGACGCCGAGTTCTACACCCGCAGCGAGTTTGAAGCCTCCCGTGGAGAGTAGCCCCTCCTTATGCCCGACAGACCCAGGCTCGTGGTCGCGGTGACCGCATCCATCAGCACCAGCCTCCTGCGCGGCCAGCTTGCATACATGCGCGAGCGCGGCTTCGATGTCTACTTCCTGTGTTCCGGGGACGAGACTGCCCGGCAGTTCTGTGAGCGCGAGGGCGCGACGCTGCTCGATGTTCCGATGCAGCGGGAGATCTCTCCACTGGCGGACTTGAGGAGCCTGGCGGGGATCGTGCGGGAATTGCGCAGGATCCGGCCGCATATCGTGAACGCCGGAACGCCGAAAGCGGGGCTGTTGGTCACCGTCGGGGCGTGGATCGCGGGTGTCCCGTGCCGGATCTACAATATACGCGGCCTGCGTCTGGAGACCACATCCGGGCGACTGCGGGCGATCCTCACGCTCTGCGAGAGGACCGCCGCGCGACTGGCCCACCGCGTTCTATGTATCAGCCCCAGCCTGCTCAGGCTGTGCCGCGAACTCAACCTGTTCCCGGAGGGCAAGGGGAAGGTGCTGGGCGAGGGCAGCAGCAACGGGCTGAACACCGACCGCTTCACGCGCACTCCCGAGATAGAGCAGAGAGCCCGTCTGTTGCGGGAAGAGCACGCAATTCCGCCGCAAGCGCGCGTGTTGGGGTTTGTGGGGCGCATCGTCCCCGACAAAGGCATCGTGGAACTTGTTGATGCGTGGCGCAGGCTGCGTGAGGACTACGCGGACCTGCACCTGCTCGTGGTGGGGCCTTTCGAGGAGGGCAATCCGGCGCCACCCGATACCCGCGAGACGCTGGAGAACGACCCCCGCGTGCACCTGACGGGCCACGTCACCAACATGCCCCCCTACTACGCGGCCATGGACATCCTCGCAGTCCCGACGTACCGCGAAGGCTTCGGGAACGTGTTCCTTGAAGCCTCTGCGATGGAGATTCCGGCGGTCGGCACCCGGGTCTCGGGGTGCATGGACGCGATCGCGGACGGGTTGACGGGCACATTGGTTCCGCCGCGGGACCCGGAAGCGCTAGCGGAGGCGATCCGCGCCTACCTGGATGACCCCGAACTCGCATCCACCCACGCCCGGCAGGGGCGCGCGCGTGTGCTGCGCTCATTCCGTCCGGAAGTGATCTGGCAGAACCTCTTCGACGAGTATGTCGCACTCCTTAGGGCGCGCGGTCTGCCGACCCCGGACTGAGCCACAGGGGCGGCCACCGGACCGTTCAGATTCCCGGCATCTCGTCTGGCGTGTCGTAAGTCTTCCGTGGAGCCGCGGGCACGCCCATGGCCACACACAACGGTGGCACGTCCTTTACCGCCACCGCGCCCGCGCCGAGAATCGTCCAGTCTCCCACCCTTATGCCCTGCCTCACCGCCGCATGCACCCCGATGAATGCTCCTGTGCCGGCGCTCACAGACCCGGAGAGAGCCGCCTGAGGCATTGCGGACGCGAAATCGTGCATCACCGTGTCATGGGCGGCGGACGCCAGGTAGTACAGGAGGGTGAAGTCGCCCATGACGACCCGGGCCGAGACGATGGCCCCGGCGAGGACCACGGAACCCTTCCCGATGGTGGCGGAGCGCGAGAACTGGGCAGCCGGGTGGACCACTGTCTCCCAGGATGCTCCCATCGCGGTGAGCCGCTGGACGGCTCGGAAGCGGCTGCGTGGGTGACCGATGGCGGGGATGACCCCGACGTCCGGATGCCCGGCGATCCAATCGCCCTTGCCCACGATGGGCAGCCCGATGATCTCGGTGCCCTGCAGTTCATCCCGGTCGTCCAGGAAGCCCAGCAGATTGAGGTGCGCGCCGTCATCCATTGCGGCCTGCACTGCCTCAGCAACTTCGACGCCAAGTCCGCCTGCCCCGAGCACTACCACGTCAGCCATCAGCTCATCCCTCCAACCCGGCTCGATGAGGCCGGTTTCCTAACTGGACTCGTCTGTGTCCTGAGCCCCATCGGATTTCCCGCTCCGGGCGGAGTCGGGACTTCCCATGAACTCTTCCATGGTAGCCGATCCGGCCTGGGAGATGCCTTCGGGACGGACCACCTTCAGGAATGTGAGCGCGAGTATGCGCAGGTCGAGGAGGAGACTCCAATGGTCCACATACCACACATCATACTCGAATTTCTGCTCCCAGGAAATGGCGTTTCGACCATTGACCTGCGCCCAGCCGGTGATGCCCGGCGGGACATCGTGCCGCCGGGCCTGCTCGGGGCTGTAGCGGTCCAAGTAGGCGGTCAGCAGCGGCCTGGGGCCCACGAAGGACATCTCACCCTTGAGCACATTGAGCAACTGGGGCAGCTCATCCATGCTGGTCTTGCGGATGATCTTGCCCAGCGTGGTCAGGCGCTGTTCGTCCGGGAGCGGCTTGCCGTCAGGCCCGATGGCATCCCGCATGGTACGGAACTTATAGATCGTGAATAACCGGCCCTTATAGCCGGGGCGCACCTGCCGGAAGACCACGGGAGCCCCCATGTTGAGCCGGATGGCCAGGGCCACCAGGGCGATGACAGGGCAAAGCACCACCAGGCCGAGAGAAGCGCCGATGATGTCCAGAAGTCGCTTGATTGTACGACCCACTCTTGCTCACTCCCTGGGTTCGGCCCGCACGCCGGGGCACGGCTCTGGAGTTGTCCGCGGCTTGTTCCGCTCCGGGTCCTGCAATACCTGCCCGGGCCCGGCGGAGGGCTTGGGCGCGCTTGCCAAGGTGGGTAGATCATGGTAATCTCATGGTGTCGCCGCGGTACGCAAACGCGGGCGCATCGCATCTCCTCACGGTGTGAGGTCTGCAACACCGCGCGTTTTGTGTGCCTGTAATCCGTGGGGCAAACGGAGTCTTTCTGCATGGAGTCTTCGCCTGAGAATCGTGTTGTTTCCGTGATCCTGGCCGGTGGCCGGGGTACCCGGATGCGCAACGATTCAAAGCACAAGGTCTGCTTCGAGGTTGGCGGAATCCCCATAATCCTGCGGGCACTGGCGAACTACCAGGCCTGCGGGATCAACCACCACATCATCGTTGTGGGCGCCCTGGGTGAGCAGGTTCTGCACACTGTGGGCGCGCGCATGCCTAATGTGAGTTTCGCCTATCAGCCCGAACCCCGCGGGACCGGAAACGCGGCCCGCTGCGGCGTGCGCATGCTCCAGGATACGGGCTACGACGGCCTCGTATTCGTGGTTGTGGGCGACCGGCTGGTGGCCCCACACATCATGCACCGCCTGGCCGATACCATGCGGGAGACCGGCAGCGACCTGGTGTTTCTCGTTGGCCGCAAGGAAGACAATCCCACCTCGGGCCGAGTCGTGTACGATGGCGATGGGAACGCGGCGGCCATCGTGGAAACCAGCGAGATCGCGCTGTCCAGCGTGGTGGCGGAACTCGAGGCGCTTTGCGAAGCCGCGGATGCCCCGGTGTCCCCTGAGACGGTGTTGGAGTGCATACGGCGCCGGTTCAGCTCGGACCAGAAGGCCCGCAAGGCCTGTGGCGAACTCTTCACCCGCTCCGCAAGCGGCGAAGCACTGGCCGCGGACGAGATGCGGGCCTTGCTGGCACCCCTGCGCGAGAGTACGACGCTCACCCTCTGGATGGACGGGGAGCCCACATCTGTCGCGGCGGCGGACGTCGAGGCCGAGGCCACCGAGGCAAATCTCTCGGGCTACCTGTTCCGCGCGGCTGCGCTCTACGAGGCGCTGGAGTCCCTGAGTTCAGACAACGCACAGGGAGAAGAGTACCTGACGGACTGCATCAAGTACATGGCTTCCTCGCGCATCAGGAATGGCCGTCCCCGGTTCCGAGTGCGCACTGTCTGCGTCGATAACCCGGACGATTCCATGGGTTTCAACACTCCCGAGGAGTTGGCCGAGATCGAGCGCAGGTTGCGTCTCGGCGAGCACGGCAGTGAGAACTGCGAGGAGCCTGAGAGTATTGAGGCCAACGGAGCGCTTCGTCCTGCCGGCGAATGGCGGCGCATTTTCACCGAGAACGGCCCGGACATGCAGGCGCTCTTCGCGACCATCTACGGCCCGGCTCCGGACCTGCACGATGCCAAACGTGGGGAATTCCTGGCGGTGCTGGACGAGTTCATCCGGCTGCATGGCGAGGACCGCGAAGCGTTCATCGTACGGTCGCCCGGAAGGATCAACCTGATGGGGCGGCACATCGACCACCGCGGCGGGAACACCAACGTCATCGCCATCAGCGACGAGATCTTGATGGTCGCCGCACCCCGGCAGGACGACCACATCACCCTTGCGAACACGCTGGACTCGGTCTTCGAGCGCCGGGAGTTCTCCATCTCGCGCGATATCGCCTCATTAGACTGGTCTGACTGGCTGACGTGCGTGAACAGCCCGAAGACACTGGCGCTGGTCAGCGGCGGAGACTGGTCTCACTACGTGCGGGCGGCGGCATTGCGGCTGCAGGAACGTTTCCGGGGCACGCCGCTCTTCGGCGCGGACATCGTCACTCACGGGACGATCCCGGTGGGGTCAGGGCTGAGTTCGTCGTCCGCCGTGGTGGTTGGGGCGGCCGAGGTGCTTGTTGCGGTGAATCACCTGCCGGTGCGACCGAACATCATGGTGGACCTCTGCGGTGAGGGCGAGTGGTTCGTGGGCACTCGCGGCGGCGCGGCGGATCACGCGGCCATCAAGTGTTGCCGCCGGGGTCAGGTTGCTCACGTGGGTTTCTTCCCCTTCGAGATCTGCGAGTTCCTCTCGTTCTTCGAGGGCAAGTCGGTGGTGGTCTGCAATTCCGGTGTGCAGGCGAAGAAGAACCAGGGCGCCCGGTACACCTACAATAAGCGCGTGCTGGAGTACGTGGCGGGCGAGGCGATCATTCGCCAGCTGATGCCGGAGTTCGCGCCATCGATCCACCATCTGCGGGACGTCCGCCCCGAGAACCTGGGCATCAGTCTGGTCGACCTGTACGAAATCCTGAAGCAGATTCCCATCGAGATCACGCGCAAAGGGCTATTGGAGCGTTACGGACCATTCGACGCCGAAGTCACGCGGAAGATCAAGGACCTGTTGAACACGCTGGGCGACGGGGAAGTCGTCCTGAACATTCGCGGGGTGGTTCTCTACGGGCTCGCGGAGGTGGAGCGCGCCAAGCGGTGCATCGAGCACCTGCGCTCCGGCGATGCGGAAGGCTTCGGCCGGCTGTGGTTCATCTCCCACGACGGCGACCGGGTCGTTTCCCACGACGATCATCTGCGCGAGGTGCCCTGGGAGTACGAGGTGAGTGACGACTACTTGGACGCACTCACCGCCGATCTGCGCAGCGGCGAGCCGGAGCGCATCGCCCGCGCCCAGATCCACCTTCAGCCCGGTAAGTACGCCTGCAGCACCCGTGAGATCGACCTGATCGTTGACATCGCCCGGAGACAGCCGGGCGTTCTGGGCGCGCAGATTGCGGGTGCGGGTCTAGGCGGCTGCTGCATGGTTCTTGCCGACGACGACGCCTGCGAACCGCTGATTGCCGAACTGGCAGAGCACGGATTCGCCGCAAAGCGCTATTGCTCGGTCGAAGGTGCGGGAATCATCAGCCCGGGGGAAGCCGAGGGGGTCTGCAAGCCATGATCCGCGTGGGATGCGTCGGTTGCGGGGCATGGGGGAAGAACCTGCTGCGCGTGTGGAACGAGACCGAAGGCGCACAGTTGGTCGCGGTTGCGCGGTCCGATGCGGCGCGTCTCGGCCAGGTGCTGGAGCAGTACCCTTCCGCGAGGGGCTTTGCGACCTCTGAAGAGCTTGTAGCGGATCCGTCCATCGATCTGGTGTCCATTGCTACGCCGCCATCCACTCATTATGAGATCGCGCGGCAAGCTCTGCTGGCGGGCAAGCACGTGTTCGTCGAGAAGCCCATGTGCCTCGACCCCGGCGAGGCCCGGGCGCTGGCGGAGCTTGCCGATGAGACGGGCCGAGTGGTCATGGTCGGGCACCTGATGGAACACAGCGGGCCCGTCCGGGCAATCCGGGAAGTCATCGATTCCGGGCGGCTGGGCGAGCTGCGGCACATGCACTTCCAGCGCCTCAAACTCGGCCGGGTGAGGCGCGAGGAGAACGTGCTGTGGAGTTTCGCGCCTCACGACCTGTCCATAGCCAGCTACTGGCTCCAGCGGGTGCCCCGGACCGTGCAGGCCGTGGGGCACTGCTACATCCAGCCGGATGTCGAAGATATCGTGTTCATGGACTGCTGGTACGAGGATGGCGTCTCCCTGCACGTGCATGTATCCTGGCTGCACCCGGAGAGCGTACGCAAGGTTGTGGTCGTAGGCTCCTCGGGCATGGTCATCTGGGATGACATGGCGTCCGGGCAGAAGGTGCATTTCTCGGCGTCCGGCATCGGAACCGATCTAGGTAACATAGAGTCTGAAACTGAGCCGGTTGTTTATAGCGCCACCCAGCCTCTGCAGGCCGAGTGCGCCAGTCTCATCTACTGCATCGAGTCGGGCCAGCGCCCGGTGAATGATGCCTGGGACGGTGTCCGGGTGGTGGAGATGCTCGCCGCCGCCGACCGGTCCCTTCAGACGAACCAACCGTCCACACTCACCTAAGCGACCGTTCCGCCTTTCGCTGTTGGCGGGACAGCGCTTCCGCTGCCCAGATCGCGGCCACCCAGGGGGTCCCCATGGCAACGTTCCTCGTCACAGGCGGCGCCGGGTTCATCGGCTCCAACATCACGCGCGCATTGCTCGAAGCCGGCGACACCGTACGGGTACTCGACAACTTCGCCACCGGCCGACGGGACAACCTCTCCGGCATCGAAGAGAGCGTCGCCCTGTTCGAGGAGGACATCCGAGACCTGGAGGCGATCCGCCCGGCCTTCGAAGGGGCCGACTATGTTCTCCATCAGGCCGCGCTGCCCTCGGTGCCGCGTTCGGTCAAAGACCCCGTGTCCACGACGGAAGCGAATGTGAATGGCACCCTGAACGTGCTCATCGCCGCCAGGGACGCCGGCGTGAAGCGGGTCGTCATGGCCTCCTCATCGTCGGTATATGGCTCCAATCCAGAACTGCCGAAGCACGAGGGCATGCGGCCGCTGCCGATTTCGCCGTACGCTGCTTCGAAGCTCGCGGATGAAGCCTATGCGGCATCATTCACCCACGTGTACGGTCTCGAGACCGTCTGCCTGCGGTACTTCAACGTTTTCGGGCCGCGCCAGGACCCCACGTCCCAGTACGCCGCGGTGATCCCGCTATTCGTCACGCTCCTGCTCAGAGGCGAGCGCCCAACCATCTTCGGCGATGGCGAGCAGTCGCGGGATTTCACCTACGTTGCCAATGTGATCCAAGCCAATATCCGCGCGG
>Ga0067045_1028407_pt1 | contig 34251 bp, 34 predicted proteins | sample TerdegcTABiofilm_FD_59184 | JGI IMG/M metagenome (GOLD analysis project Ga0067045, IMG submission 59184) | Combined Assembly of (Gp0054472, Gp0054536) Wastewater bioreactor microbial communities from Singapore -Terephthalate degrading...
GTGCAAGACATATAATGTGCAATTCTAAAAGTATGTTGGACAAAATCTATGCAAATTTTGCAGTTAAAAAGGAGTTTTTAGCCTAAATTATTGTGTAAATGACCGAGACAAAAAATCTGCAAAGTTACACAACCGCAAGGATTTGACATATATAACACACCTTTCTTAATATATCTGGTGTATTGGTTTCTTTTTAACCCATCCGGATGTGACCAACGCTTTGATTACGGCTGCGGGTGGCTCCCCTCCGCGGGTGGAATGGCGGAAGCGCCAACCGTACAAACCCTGCTGGAGGAATTCAACGAAGGAATAGCCCCAGAATGTCCAGCACATTGTGATGCTCTTTAAGAAATGTCTAACGGTATAAGGATATAAGATCGATCTTATGTTTGTGGGTCCTCTACTACCTTAGTTAGGTATTCAGCCGGACTAAGGTTATTTATGTGTTTGTCAATCAAAAAGTTTACCACAAGTTTACCACAGTTGTTAAGAACAGACTTATTTGACGGCTCAATATCAGCCGGTCTAACTCCACTTAGAGACGTGCCCTATTACTACGAGTCTGAAACGACATTTAGGCTGGCCGGTTATGAGAATATTGAAACTTAAAAAAAACAGGTTAAATTGGCAATTATGTCGAAGTAAACCTAAACATTTGTTTATCTGTAACGATAAGATATATAAGCCAATGCAAGTAAGAAAGGGCAACCATGAAATTAAAGGATATTAAAAACTTATTGCCTATATCAATACCCTTTGGGCTAATATACTTTTCTTATAAATTTTTTTTAAAAATTCAGGAAACGCAGTTAATATCTTTTGAAGTATTAAGATATTCTTCTTACGCTGTATTATTGATTGGATTAGTGGTTAGCTACTTTTTTAATCGAAATAGAGTCTTTTTTACCTTAATCACATTGTTATTAAGTCAATATCTTTTAGTAGACAAAAAATTATACTTGAGTGTTGTTTATACTGCCATTTGTATATTTATTCCATTAAATATAATAATATTTACTTATCTAACGGAACGCGGTGTTTTAACTTCTGGCGGAAAAAGTCGGATAATATTAATAATTGTAGAGATTATATTTACAGCCATAATATTTTGGACGAATAACCAGTTGCTAATCACTCTCCTTAATATAAAATTTTTTTCTTTAAAAATTATTAGTCTAACGCCTGTACCTCAGATAGCAATTTTATTATTCATTGCCTCCATGTTGATTCTGATTATAAGACAAATTCAAAATATATCACCTTATGAAAATTCATTTGCCGGTGTCATAATTGCTTCTTTTATCGCCCTTAATTTTAAAGGAAATAGTCTGGCCGCAGTAGTATTTTTCTCCATGTCGTCAATTATATTAACTGTTTCAATAATTCAAGATCTTTATAGAAAGGCTTACCTGGATGAATTAACCGGAATTCCCACACGTCGCGCACTTATGGAAGAACTTATGAAAATTGGTAACAAATACACTGTCGCCATGCTTGATATCGATTTTTTTAAAAAGTTTAATGATACTTACGGACATAGCGTAGGTGACAATGCGTTAAAATTTGTTGCTACAATGATGAAAAATGTTACCGGCGGGGGGAAAATCTATCGTTACGGGGGCGAAGAGTTCACAATTATTTTTCCTGGTAAAGGAGTAGATGAGGTTATTCCCCACCTTGAGAAATTGAGAGATAAAATCTCCAGGAGGGGATTTATCCTGCGAGGACAGGATAGGCCGAAAAAGAAGCCAAAAAAAGTCAAACCCCGTAGCAATTCTTCAAAGCGGCTCTTTCTAACTGTTAGTATTGGAGTTTCCGAGAAAACAGAAAGAAATAAAACGGCTGACGATGTTATCAAGTCTGCGGATAACGCTCTTTACAGGGCAAAGAAAAAAGGAAGAAACTGTATCAGTAAATAGTAAAATCGCCCATCACTTGTTAGCTTTCTTGATTATTTCCCTGCGCGCCTTGCCGTACGGTGAGGCGCGCAGGCAGGGTATGCTTCCTTGTTACTTTTCAGCTTCTTGCTCCGCTTTAGCCTTCTTGATAATATCTTCCGCCAGTCGTGCCGGAACTTCTTCATAGCTGTTAAATTCCATCGTGAAAGAGCCGCGGCCCTGGGTCATTGACTTTAGATCAATAGCGTAGCGGTACATTTCAGAAAGTGGAACATGCGCTTTAATCAAGGTTTGTTTACCCTGGGGTTCGGTGCCCAGTACCCGGCCGCGCTTGGTATTGAAATCACTGATTATATCCCCCATGAAGTTGTCGGGCACTAATACTTCCACATTCATAATCGGCTCCAGGAGGACAGGTTTAGCCTGCATGGCTCCTTTTTTGAAAGCCAGTGAAGCTGCAATTTTAAAAGCCAGTTCCGAAGAATCCACAGTGTGGTAGGAACCATCATACAGGGTGGCCTTAACTCCTGTTGTGGGGTAACCTGCCAGCACTCCTTCCATCATTGCTTCCCGGAGGCCTTTTTCAACAGCTGGAAAATAGTTCTTTGGAACAGAACCTCCAAAAACTTCTTCAGCGAAAACAAAGTCTTCTTCAGGGTTGGGCTCAAAGCGTATCCATACGTGACCATACTGGCCACGTCCACCTGATTGTTTCTTATGTTTTCCCTCGACTTCAACTTTTGCCCTGATGGTCTCCCGGTAGGGTACCTTAGGATCATTCATTACCACATCAACACCATATTTACGCTTCAGCCGCTCAATCATAATATTTATGTGCAGTTCACCCATACCTATAATAAGCGTCTGTTTAGTTTCGGTATTTTTCTCAACACGCATGGTCGGATCTTCTTCCAGCAGTTTGTTAACGGCATCACCCAGCTTATCTTCATCGTTTTTGCTCTTGGGGGCGATTGCCACTGCCAGGGTCGGTTTCGGGAAGTCGATCCCTTCCAATACAACCGGTTTGTCTTTATCACATAAGGTGTCTCCGGTTGCTGTATCCTGCAATTTCACGACGACAGCCAAATCACCTGTGGGTACCAGATCGGTCTGGACCGTGCTCTTACCTCTGACATATAAGATATTGCCGATTTTTTCTGTTTTCTCTTTTGTGCTGTTATACACTACCGTATCGCTTTTAAGATTACCGCTGAACACGCGAAGGAAATTCATCTTGCCGACATAGGGGTCGGCAATAGTTTTAAACACCAGGGCCGACATAGGACCGCTCTCTTCCCGGGGAGCCGGCAGGTAGTCCGCAATCACATCCATTAATTGAGCCACACCGGTGTTTTTAGTTGCTGAACCGGCCAGTACAGGAACAACTTTTGCCTGCGCAATGCTTTTCTTTAAACCGTCTTTTATTTCATCAAGGGAAAGCTCCTCTCCTTCCAAATATTTCATGGTCAGATCGTCGTCTCCCTCCGCCGCGGCTTCAATAAGTCGCTCGCGGTACTGGTCAATCTCACCGGCAAGCTCACCGGGTACCGGCCCTTCTTTACCCTTGCCTTCTCCGGTATAAGCTTTATTATTGATGATATCGACCACGCCGGTAAAGGTATTGAATGAACCGTTGGGCATCTGGATGGGAACAAAATTGCCGTTGAATTTAGTTTTAAGTTCATCTAGGACTTTATTGAAACTGGCATTTTCCCGGTCCATTTTATTGACAAATATTATCTTGGGTAAGTTATACTTTTCCGCTATATCCCAAATTACTTCATGCTGTACTTCCACGCCGTCCACCGCGGATATTACGAACATTGCGCAATCGGCAACTCTTAACGCTCCTATTACCTCACCGATAAAATCGGAAAAACCGGGCGTGTCCAAAAGGTTGATTTTTACACTGTTCCACTCACAAGGAACAAGGCTGGTATGTATGGTTATTTGTTTGGCAATCTCTTCAGGGTGATAATCGGAAGTCGTTGTACCATCCTCAACCCTGCCCAGACGGGAGAGAATCCCGGTATTAAAGAGCATGGCTTCAACAAGGGAAGTTTTACCTGCCCCACCGTGCGCGACTACCCCCACATTGCGTATTTGACTGGTTTGATAATTCTTCAAATCGTGTTCCCCCTTTTGTAAATAATGGTTTCCTTAAAGCAATATTTCTATACTACTTTGAGCCTAAGTCAGGGATTTTCTGGATGAAAACAAAAAGAACCCCACCTCAGGAGCAATAAATAACAGTACCCCAGACACACGGCACGTACACACGTACATACATACATAAGCGTGTAATTCTACAATAAGTTTATAAAATCCTTGTTATTTTAAAAATATCAAGGATTTTTTTTAGGTAATAAAGTTTCAAACCATAAAATTTACCTCATAGGAAAAATAAGGTTGCATAGATATTATCAGGATGCCAGATTAAAAGATAATTTTTAGGCGGGTATAAAATGGCCGTTCAGTCATTAATCAACGGAGCAATGGTCTTGCTGTTAAGCGGGCTGTTTAACAAAGTACTGGGTTTTTTATATGAAATTTTTATGATTCGCCTGATTCTGCCGGAGGGCATTGGTCTGTTCAATATGATTTATCCAATCTATGTTCTGGTATTAGTAATGGCTTCCGCCGGCATTCCAGTAGCTATAGCAAAACTGGTGTCGGAGGAGGTAGCCCGCGGCAATCTTTCCGGAGCTTACTGGATATTTAAAATCTGCTTGTTCGCTCTTGTCGCTAGCGGCACTTTTTTTACAGTTTTATGCTTCACCGGGGCACCTTACCTGCTAAAATATATCTTTGTCAATCCTAAAGTTTATTACTGTTTCTTGAGCCTTATTCCAGGTATTATTATTGTGATATTATGTTCCGCCTTCCGCGGTTTTTTCCAAGGTCTTCAGCAAATGACGCCGACGGCTTTAACCCAATCCCTGGAACAATTAATCAGGTGTGTGTCCGGCTATTTTATTGCTTATATGCTTTTGCCGAATGGTGTTGAATACGCGGCGGTCGGGGCTTCACTTGGTGTTGTAATAGGTGAATTGGCCGGCTTCATATCCATACTGCTAATTTATTCACGCAGTCGCCCGCGTTTACCATCCAGTTTAATGAAAAAAAGTCAGCTTGAGCCACTATTTTCTATAGCCGCCAGGGTCGTTAACCTGGCTTTTCCAGTTACCCTGACTCGTTTTATATCCACTTCTCTCCTATGGATAGATGCAGTTTTGATTCCCCGTCGTCTTTTATCAAACGGACTTGGATTGACTGAAGCTACCGCCGTTTACGGGCAATTCGTGGGTATATCCCAAAGCCTGCTATTCGCCCCGGCAATTATCACTATTTCACTTGCGACTGCCCTGCTACCGGCAATATCTGGCGCGCTGGCGGTTAACAACATGCAGCTTATCCGCGCCCGTTGTATAGAGAGGACCTTTCCTGTACCTCGCGCAAACTTGCACCGGTATTCTTCAGGGCCTCGGCAAGGCCTCCCGGCCGTTTAGAAACCTGGTTATTGCTTCTTTTTTTAAAATAATAGGAATATATTATCTTACCGGAATGCCGCAATTTGGCATTCAAGGTACATCGACGGCTCTTGTTATTTGCTACGTGATTATGGCTTGGCTGAATCTTGCCGATGTATGTAAGTTTTCAGGCCTCAAAGTAAAATTACATATATTGTTATTTAAACCGTTGGTTGCGGCGGCAGGGATGGGTCTTGTTATTCTGCTGTCGCAGAATTACTTGTTTGCTCACACGCAGTACGAAATTCTGACAACTGCTGGATCTGCTGTAAACGGTCTGATTGTTTATATCCTGCTTTTGGTATTAAACGGCGGCATCAGCGGCGGTGACCTGAACAGGTTAAGAGCAATCATATGTTTAAAAAACCGGCATTAAAATTATATATTTCGAGATATATATTTCGAAAGGAAGGATAAACCCATTCTCTTATTCGGATTTCTGACTCCTGACTCCTGAATTCTAACTCCTAAGTGTTACAATTATAATATATCTAATCCTTTTATCAGATTATTAATATCGCCGATGATCCGGTAATTGGTCAAGTCATAATGAATCGGGGTGATTGAAATATAACCTTCATTTACAGCCCATACGTCTGTATCAGGGTTATCTCCATCTACGTCAAAAGGCTCCCCTGCCATCCAGAAGTAAGTTCCACCTCTCGGGTCGGTTCTTTTAAAAAACACATTCGTGTAACGCCTGTTTCCCAACTTGGTTACTTTTACGCCACGCGGTATCCCGGGTGGAACGTTGACATTTAATAAAATACCGCCGTGCAGCTCTTTTCCGTAACCTGTTACTAAATTTTTAATGAACTTGCTCGAATAGGTAAAGTCCTGATACTCGTAACTGGCCAAAGATATGGCGATAGCGGGAATATTATTAATAATACCTTCAATCGCTGCCGAAACCGTACCGGAATACAAGACATCCGTACCTAGATTCGGCCCCAGGTTGATTCCTGAAATAACTAAATCCGGAAGGACTGGAAGTAGTGCCTCTAAACCCAATTTAACACAGTCCGAAGGAGTGCCGTCCACTGCCCAACCTTTTGAGTTTGTACCCGGATATACCTGTTCTTTTACTCTAAGCGGCCTGTGCATGGTAATTTTATGACCCGTCGCGCTTCTTTCCCGGTCCGGGGCTACCACAAAAATTTCTGCGTGTTCCTCCAGGGACTTTCTCAATTGGGTTATTCCCTTAGCATTAATACCGTCATCATTACTGATTAATATACGCATAAAAATCTCCGCTTTCACGATTCATAGATCGATATACTCATTGAATCCTTGGCGGCATCTTTAGTAAGGCCGAAAATAATACGCTTACCTTTTAAAGTTTTGTTGAGAAAGTCGATTACTTTATACATCTCATCGTTGGCTTTGAAAGATCTGACAGCTATTAGTTCAAGTTTTCCTGTGGTGGAGATACTATTATTATCCAATTTATTCCTCCTGAAAATTACTGAAAAGAATCCTAATTTCAATCTTTAACTAGAGAAAATGCTTCCGCCCTGGTTGCCTCGCTCTTTTGGAAGATACCCCTGACTGCCGATGTAACAGTCTTTGATCCGGGTTTTTTTACCCCGCGAAAGGTCATACACATATGCTCAGCCTCAATAACCACAAGCGCTCCCTGGGCGTTTAACCTGCGCATAATGGAATCGGCGATTTGAGAAGTAAGCCTTTCCTGAAGTTGTGGTCGTCTAGCAAATCCTTCCACTAGTCTGGCCAACTTGGATAAACCTGTCACATTTCCTTTACGGGGGATATACGCAACGTGCGCCCTGCCATAAAACGGCAGCAAATGGTGTTCGCAAATGGAATAAAGTGGTATATCCTTTACGATTACCATTTCCTCATGGTCACCGGAGAATATTTTCTCTAAATGCACCTCCGGATCCTCCCTGAGGCCGCTGAATATTTCCTCATACATTCTGGCAACCCTGGCCGGTGTTTCCCTTAAACCCTCTCTTTCCGGGTCTTCTCCGATAGCCTCAAGAATCATCTTCACTGCTTTTTCAATTTTGAGTTGATCGAACACAATTTACCTCCTAAGGCCAATCTTAATCATGTTAAAGAAGGCCGATTATCTTGTGAGTCTGGGGAATTATAAGCACATCTGCCAGTTTTTTTAAGGCCAGCCGCTGCAAATCAAGAGCCCGGCCGGGTGAAATGCCCGTTATTCTGTTGGTTGTCGGACTGACCGGCTGGATGATCATGGTTATCTTGTTGTCAAATTCGTTAATCAAACCGGCAGCCTGCTCAATCTCTTCTTCAGTGGTATCTTCCCCGACAACAACTTTAACAAAAACTTTCTTCTTGGCGGCTATTTTAAGAAAATTGCTGTGTTCTTCCCAAAAAGGCGGCAGTCCGCTTATGCTGGGCAGCTTAATGTCCATCCCGATAATGTCGATGAATTCAATTACCTCTGCAAGTTCTTCAGGTAATGTGCCGTTTGTTTCAAGATAGATTCCATGCCGCGTGCCTTTCAACAATGGAACCAATTCCCTTATGAATGATGTCCAAAGTAATGGCTCGCCTCCGGTAATGCTTATTGAATGGTGTATGGACAGGTCGTAAGAGCTCGCCGCGACAGCAACGTCTTCAGCCGTCAAAGGGTTGGGAATCTTTATAAAATCTCTGTATCCCGGATGTTGCTCAATTTTGCAAAAATTGGCCTCGTCGGAAGGAGTGTCGCAGAAAGAGCAATTTATGTTACAGCCTTGCAGCCGTACAAAAATTTGACGGCAGCCGACCAGCAGACCTTCTCCTTGCACGGAAGAAAAAATCTCCGCAACTGGGCAGGGCATTTTATTTTACCCCCCGCACTTTACAACGCGCCATTTTGATTTCCTGATACTCTTTGACGTATTCACGGCATAACGACCTGCCGACTGCCTCAATATCCGCGGATTCCAGGCCGAATTCCGCCAGGCCTATGGCCGGTACAGGCGCATCCTTGCCTGACACGTTGACACCAGTGTGAATCATGGTGGAAACCGGGGTAAGAGTAGCTATTGATACGGTTAGTTTGCGATTGTGAAAAAAAAGGTCGTCGCCGGAACGGTTCAACACTACCCCTGTCCTATCCATAATTATATCTTTTAACGTTGCGATCAAAAGCCGCTGACGGACAATTGTCTTCTCTAAATCCAGATCAAAATGTTCGATAATAAAATGAAGCATATCCGTGCTGAAGATGGGCGACATGTCCAACACGTCTTCAATATCGACCATTTCAGTCAGCTCAACCCGGCAGGGTCCCCTGAAAGAAATGATGCTGTCCCCCTGAATGCCGAAGCTGCGAAAAGCCCAATGGGATGATAGCTGCGTGCCGTCATAAGTAATTGTTTCCTCAATAAAACGTTCTTTCATCAAGTGCCCTCCCAAAAACATAAATCACCCAAATCCAACGCGGCCATATTGGCGGCGCGTTTGAGTCGCAGACAGCTTTCACACCGGCCGCACATTTTTTCGCCATCACGATAACAGCTCCAAATATACTTAAATGGAACCGACATCTTTACCCCTAGTCTGACAATGTCTACTTTGTCAAGCCGCTGGGTATAGCTGACCACTCTAACCTTGTTAAGGGTGGAATAGCTTAAAGCATCGTTTACCGACTTTACAAAACTGGCGCTGTTGTCAGGAAATGTGGCCGCTTCTTCATGGTTAAATCCTGTTACTACCAGTTGGGCATCAAGAGATTCGGCAAAAGCGGCGGCAATATTAATAAATAGACCATTACGGTTTGGGACCCATACTTGGGCTGCGGTGGCATTGGAAGCTGCTAGCTCATCGAGATCGGTTATCCCGGGCTCCGGCAGCTCTGATTCGCGGTTTACCAGGGCTGTGCCGGTGATTTCTCTTAAAAAAGGAATTTCAATGACCTGGTGGCGTAAGCTATAATGCGCCGCCAGAGCCGCGGCAGCCATAATTTCACTATTGGCGGCACGCTGCCCGTAATCAAAAGTAAGACATAAATTAATCTCGGATTCCCTTATAGCGCAGGCGAGGGAAACCGCAGAGTCCAAACCGCCGGAAAGAAGCACGATACTTTTTAAAATATTTAATCCTCCTCCCGGTACGCAGCCGAAGCTTCCGGTGATTCGCACACGCGCACTGTTGCTATTTTTACATCTTTAAGCGAGTTGGAAAATTTAGATTTTAAACTATTAAATATATACCTGGCCAGATTCTCCGCCGTAGGGTTGTTTTCACCATTTTTCTTAAACGGTTCCAACATGTTCAGGTTCTGGTGGTCAAGTTCTTCAATTAAATTTTTAACACTGTTTTTTAATTCTTTAAAATCAACCAACATCCCTCTCTGGTCCAACCGGCTGCCTTGAAAAACAACTTCCACCTGCCAGGTATGACCGTGCAGCCGGGCACAAGGTCCATCGTAGTCTCTTAATGAGTGTGCCGCCGCGAAACGTGTCCTAACAGTAAGCTCATACATAGCGGTGGAACCCTCCTTATTTCTTATTTTTTTTAATTTTTCAGTCGCTACCCAGGAATATTCTTCCCCGCATGTATTATATACATAAAAAAAAACAGATGGAGAAAGCTATAATCACATACAACTGCTCTGGTAAATAATTTCTAGAACTATAAGGAGGTCTTGTTTTGGACAAGATCAAAAATAATAAAGGAGATGCCTTCCTGCGGGAAAAGACTGGTTCTGCGCCAATGGTTAACCTGGACGGAAAATCAGATTACAGCTTTTCCAACATTCATCCACCAGTTCATGGTAAGTCGTCAGCTAAAAAAAAGCCCCGGAATAAGTGAATGTACCCGAAAAATTTCTTACCTTGAATTCCGCCCCCAGGTTATGGGCTGTTTTACGACATTTTTCAATATCCACACCCGGCCACCTAACAACCGATAATATAACTTTGGGAATATATATTTTACACTGGGCGGCAAATTCAAGCACAGCTAGATAGGCCTTTTCTCCCATTTGCGGCCGGCAAATTGACACGTACTGCCTGGCGTCCGAGGCGTTCAGGCTGATCGAAACGGCGTCAACCAGGCCGGCTAATTCGGAGGCGATATTACGGCCATGGATAAGGTCGGCCTGGCCGTTGGTATCAATCCTGATGTATGCTCCCTGCTTTTTTAACGCACGGGATGTCTCAACCACCAGATCGACCCTCAACAGCGGTTCACCGTATCCACAAAAAACAACTTCCCGGTACTGTCGCACATCTCCCACGGCCAATAACAGTTCGTCCAGGTTGGGTTCTTTATCCAACCAGAGGTTATAATTACCGAAACCTTTACTGGTCTGCCTAATACAAAATATACAATTATTGGTACATTTATTAGTTATATTTAAATATACCGCATCACCAAGCTCATAAGCAAAAATATTCCCAGCCAAATAAACAATCCCCTATCGTTAGAATAAACGACATACTGTTAGTCATAGTATGTCAACTACTTACATAAAAATAATTATAATTATTTTTCGGGGGTGTTGCAATGCCATCCGTAAATATGGATGATTTTGAGTTTCCACTTAGCATCGGCGCGGTGGTAAGGGGCATTATTTTTGCGCTGTTCATTGCCTTGCTATTAAGTGTATGTGCCGGTCTAGTTTACTATTTATCATCATTACCGGAAAAAACCCTTCCCTGGTCTGCGGCAATAATCCTGGCCTCAGGGGCATTCGGAGGTTCTCTTACCGCCGGCAGGCAAGCCGGAAATAAAGGGCTTTATCATGGAATTGTCGTAGGTCTTCTGTTTTTTATAGCTGTTTGGTTAGCGGCGGCACTATTCATACCTGGTCAGGCCGGGCTCAGCACCGTATACAAACTATTGTTAACAATGTCTTTCGGTACAATTGGTGGAGTGGTCGGTGTAGGGCTCTCTTAAAATGATTATATAGATCATGAAGGCTGGATAAACGGATAGCCCCAGCTAAAAGCCAGGGCTTCCTTCATTTTAGGGAAGACGCGGAATCGAACCGCGTAGCGGGCTCCGGACCTCGCTATGTTCCCGACACTCCCCTTGGTATATATTACCATTATTGCACTTGACATTATATTTGTCAATGACTATTCAGGAGTCAGTAGTCAGTAGTCAGAATAATTAAAGACAATAAATATTCTTTTATTCTAACTCCTGAATTATGACTCCTAACTCCTTTTACTTCACATATATTCTGGGTACCCGGTAGCTGATCATACAGACAACTTCATAGTTGATCGTACCTAACTTCATCGCTATTTCACCGGCAGTAATTTCTTCGTCACCCTGACGGCCAATAAGAACAGCCTCATCTCCCATCTCCACTTCTGAAGTGAGACCGGCGTCAACCATAATCTGGTCCATACACACCCTACCCACCACGGGCGCCCGGCGGCCGCGCAACAAAACCTCCCCCTTTGAAGATAGCGCTCTTGAATAACCGTCAGCGTAGCCCAGGGGCAAGGTGACTATTACTGTGGGATTGACGGTTGTATAGGTACAACCGTAACTTATTTTATAACCAGCCGGTACTTTTTTAACATAAGCTACTTTTGCCTTCAGGCTCATGGCTGGATGCAGTTTCAAATCACTGTTTTTAACCCTGTCGGAAGGATATAGGCCATAGACAATGATCCCTGCCCTAACCAGATCCAAGTGTGTTTCCGGCATTTCCACTAAAGCTGGACTATTGGCAGCGTGTTTTAGCGGGATATCAAGGCCGGCTTTACGCAGCGCTTCGGTAATCTCAAGGAAGCGTTCCAATTGTCTTCTGGTATAATTCTTATCATCAGCGTCAGCATCGGCAAAGTGAGTGAAAATACCCTCTATCTCCAGATGTGGTATTTTTGCCAGCCTTAGTATTTCCTGGACGATTCCCCGGCCGGCCACCCAGCCAATTCGCCCCATACCGGTATCAACCTTTATATGCACTTTCGCCCGCGTCCCCTCCCGTACCGCGGCTTCCGCCAGTACCCGGGCCATATCGTAGGTATAAACGGTCTGTGACAGTCTATATCGCAATACTTCCCCGGCATGTTCAGGGGGAACATAGCTTAGGATTAATACCGGTGCATCCAACCCCGCCTCACGAAGCGCCACACCTTCCGACATTCTGGCCACACCGAGCCATTGGGCGCCATTAGCCAGAGCGACCCGGCTTACCTCAACCGCACCATGACCGTAGCCGTTAGCTTTGACTACCGCCAATACTTTAGCTGAAGCATTGGTAACCCGGCGAATTTCCCGTACATTGTTGGCAATCGCATCAAGATTAATTTCAGCCCAAACCGGAAAAACGGACATAAAAGTTCCACTCCTGAAAAAGCACGATTATATCAGCCATTGAGGGATTATTCCAGTAAATCTGTAAGTTTATGAAAATTAATATTTAACGACTCTCCTACCGCCTGGCAGGTGAGGTGGCCTTTGTAAGTGTTTACCCCGCGCATTAAGGCACTGTTATTCCTGACAGCTTCGGAAAATCCGTTGTTAGCCAACTCCAAAGCGTAAGGAAGGTGGGCGTTGGTCAGGGCAAAGGTGGAAGTCCGGGCGACGGCGCCAGGCATATTGGCAACCGCGTAGTGGATCACGTTATGTTTAACGTAAACAGGATCATCATGAGTGGTTACTCTGTCGATCGTCTCAATCGAACCGCCCTGATCAATGGAAACATCGACAATGACTGAGCCCGGTTTCATTTCTTTGACCATTTCTTCACTAACCAGCTTTGGCGCTTTAGCTCCAACCACGAGTACAGCACCAATCAAAAGATCTGCGTAACGAACAGATTGTCTGATATTATACTGGTTTGAAACCAGGGTAGTGATTCTACCGCCATACAGGTCATCAAGGTAGCGGAGACGTTCGGCGTTTTGATCGATGATGGTAACCTGCGCTCCCATTCCTGTTGCCACTTTGGCGGCGCTGGCGCCAACTGAGCCAGCGCCGATGATAACCACATCCGCGGCCGCTACCCCCGGCACTCCGCCCAGTAAAATTCCTTTCCCCCCGGATGGTTTTTCCAAAAAATGAGCTCCAACCTGGACAGCCATCTTTCCCGCAATCTCACTCATCGGGGTGAGCAAAGGCAGAACACCGTTGTCTAACTGGATGGTTTCGTACGCTATGGCTGTCACTTTGCCTCTGAGCAAAGCGGCAGTCAACTCCGGCTCACGCGCGAGATGGAGATAAGTAAAAAGGATCTGTCCCTTTCTTAAAAGCCTGAACTCACAGGTGAGCGGTTCTTTTACTTTCAGGATCATGTCCGCCTGTTTGTAAACTTCCCTAGGCGTAGCAACCATTTCAGCCCCTGACGAGATATACATTTCGTCTGTAATACCGCTGCCCAGGCCGGCTTTTTCTTCAATCAAAACCTTGTGCCCGGCCCCGATAAATGCCTGCACACCAGCCGGGGTGATCGCAACACGGTCCTCATTTATTTTTATTTCCTTTGGTACTCCGATAATCACAGTAACACCTCCGGCATAAGAATTATTCACTCATTACCGACAATATTCATTATCGCCGCCGGCAGATTTAATAAAATGTCTCCCGCGGTCAAACCGATCATTCCCTTGATCCCGGCTCCAATGTCACCAGCCAGGCCGTGAATATAAGCCCCGGCGGAAGCCGCCTGGGCAGGACCCAGACCTTGAGCGATAAGCGCTGCTACTACCCCGGTGAGGACATCGCCGCTTCCACCAGTGGCCATGCCCGGGTTGCCGGTAGGATTGATATATATTGCTCCGTTTGGTGCGGCCACCACCGTCCGGGCGCCCTTGAGCAGGGAAACCACATTCCAAGTAGTTGCCGCTTTTCCTGCAACCGAAAGCCGGTCCTCTTGAATTTCCCGTATCGTGACACCCATTAGCCGGGCCATTTCACCTGGATGAGGGGTTATCACTACCGGAGCCTGAATTTTTCTCAGAATGTCGACTTCTCCAGCCAGGGCATTTAAACCATCAGCATCAATCACACACGGAATCCTTACAGACGGCAGCAGTTCCCTCAGCATCGTTACCACTTCGGGTACAGTTGATAGACCGGGACCGATGGCCAATACATTCGCGTTTTCCAGCAGGGACAGAATTTTTTGACGCGCGTCACGGCTCAAGCTCCCTTTTCCTGTATCAGGCAGAGGCACAGTCATTACCTCTGTCAGTTTTGATTCCATTATGTCATGGAGCGATTCGGGCACTGCTACCGTAACCAACCCGGCTCCCGCCCGGAGGGCGGCTTCGCCAACCAGGCAGGCTGCCCCCGTCATGCCCCGTGAACCAGCCACAACCATTACCCGCCCAAAGTTTCCCTTATGTGCGGCTGACGGGCGGGGAGGCAGCCATTCCTTAACCATGTCCGCGGTAATTAGATATCGCTGAGGAGCTTCTTTTTCTATCAAAACGGTCGGGATAGAAATATCGGCGACATGGAGTTCACCGGCGTAATCTGCGCCGGGTTCCAGAATTAATCCTAATTTGGGGAGGGCGAAGGTAACTGTGTGAGTAGCTCGAATGCAAGGTCCGTTTGCTTTTCCCGTATCAGCTTCAAGGCCCGATGGGATATCCACGGCTACTATCGGTTTGCCGCTTCCGTTCAGCACCTCTACTATCCGTCCTGTTTTTTCAACCATTTTTCCCCGGAAACCAGTTCCGTAAATAGCGTCAACGATTAGATCCGTGTTCATCAAAACCAGACGGACTATATTGATTCCATCTCCATGTTGCAATGAATATACCTTCTGCCCCATCTTCCGCCAAATGTCGAGATTAGTAGCGGCATCACCGGTAATCTCTTCCAGTTCTGCAAGGGCCAGAACCTTTACTTCCGCCCCCATATTCAGCAGGTGACGCGCTATTACAAAGCCGTCCCCACCATTGTTTCCCTTGCCTACAAACACAGTGACAACCTTGCCGCGCACGCTACCCAGTATCTTCCTGATCACTTCAACCACTTGGCGGCCGGCGTTTTCCATTAAAACAAGACCTGGAACCTTGTAATCTTCAATTGCCGCCTGGTCTAACTTTTTCATTTCCTCAGCAGTTACAACTCGCAATATTTCACGCCTCCTTTCTTACAGCTAAAGCAAATGCCATTGCCCTGGTCCGGTCATGTGACAAACTAATCAGCACCTTACAAATACCTTTTTCACTTGCCAGAATTGCGGCATTGCCGTGCAGTTGCACGGTCGGATAACCTCCCGTTTTCCTGCCGACTTCAACATCGGTCCAGCGAGCGCCGGCAAGTCCGGTACCCATAGCTTTGAACACTGCTTCTTTTGCGGCAAACCGGGCGGCATAGCGAGCGAAACGATCCCTTTTCGCGTCGCAATAGCATCGTTCAGAAGGAGTAAAAATCCTGTTAAGAAAACGTTCGCCAATGCGTTCCGCCGCGCATTTCAGACGGTCAATTTCCACTACATCAACGCCAATACCGACTAAACCGGCTACCGGCAGGATGACATTATTCTTCAACAAGTTTTCCAACTCCTGACGACTAACTCCTTCCAAATTAGTTTGTCATAAATTCTTCGTCAGTAAAAAGAAAAAACCTGCCCAAAAGCGATATAACTTTGGTAGCGTATTAACCTACCCTTTTTTACACACCGCTAGGCAGTCCCGTGGTTACGCTTTTTACCAATTATTTAAAATTTAAAACCCTAAAATTTTTCTAAGTTTTTTGGCTTGAGCCCTGCTTACCGGAACCTCGCTTCCTTCCTTATCCGCAACAATAAGGTTGTAGGTCCCGTTGAAAAAAGGAACAATCTCTTTTACTTTATGCAGGTTTACCAGGTAACAGCGGTGGGTTCGGAAAAAATACTGATGATTAAGCCGCGCTTCCAGCTCTTTTAATGTAAAACGGGTAAAAAGTTTGTCATTGTCGGTTTTAATATAAACATTGTCCTGCTCAGTGAAAGCATAAAAAATATCAGATTCTGTCACTAATATAGTCTTACCCTGTTTCCCAGCCGGAATGCGGTCTATTTTTATGTTATTTTGGACCTCTCGTTGCAAGGAATTCGACCTGATTTCACGCGTACGTCCGTTAGTAAACCCGCCAGGATGGTCCGCGGTTGCCGCCAACTCCGACAATACTGCGGCATCCTGTGCAATCTTATTCACTTTATTAATTGCTTTTTTTAAACGTCCGGGGTCAACTGGTTTTAAAAGATAATCGACAGCGTCTACAGTAAAAGCAGAAACAGCGTACTCTTCATAAGCAGTAACAAATATAATGTATGGCTTTATTTCCATTTCCTGGATTGTGGCCGCCAGTTCTAAGCCGTTCATTCCCGGCATGGAAATATCAAGAAAAAGAACTTGATAATTTAGCGCCTTGATCAATTCCAATGCTTCGCAAGCATTGGTAGCCTCACCAACTATCTCAATATTGTTATAACTGCTCAAGGCCAGGCGAAGTTCCTGTCTGGCAGGATACTCGTCATCGACAATCAGCGCTTTGAGCTTCACCGGTGAGACCCCCTTTAGCATTCATGCTAATTTTTAAAGGAACCCTGAAATAAACACAGGTACCTTTATTTTCATCACTTTCGATTTGGAGGCCATAATCCTTACCGAACAAACTTTTCAGACGTTCATGAACATTGCTTAAACCAATCCCGTTACCGGAACCAAAACCGGGAAGCAAAACCTCCTTTATTTTATCTTTGTTAATCCCAACACCATCATCAATAATCGCAAATAGCATTTCATCTTGTGATACCTTTACTTTTATAGACACTGTTCCTATTCCATCTTTTGGTTGGATACCGTGTTTTACAGCATTTTCAACAAGGGGCTGCAGGGTTAACACAGGCACCTGGTAACCAAGCAAATCAGGGTCAATATCTCTTCGAATCATCAGTTTTTCGCGAAAACGCGCCTTTTCAAGAACCAGGTATGTATTGACATATTCTATTTCTTCCTTTAGGCTGTTAAAATGCCCGTGTCTTTTTAAGGCATGGCGTAAAAAGGATGCCAGGCGTCTTAAAAGACGGCGGGCTGTTTCAGGATTAGTCCGGCTATAAGCAGCTATTGTATTCAGCGTATTGAATAAAAAGTGCGGGTTTATCTGGGCGTTCAGGGCACTTAGTTCCAATTTTTTCATTCTGGCGCTTTGAGCTTTCCAGATGTTATGAATAACAAAACAAGTGGCTATTAAGCTGGCAAAAACCATCAAAATAACAATTTCCCGGGGGCTGGGACTGACATAAAATATTACTAAAACAGCCACCATATGAATAATACCCCAACGTAAAATAACACCGAAAATGTTATTTAAATAGATCATGCCTAACCCCTAACCAAAGCTAAAACTACAGCAAAACTCATGCGAATACTTTAAATATTCTACGTATAATACTTAATTCCTTTATGAAAATATTTATAAATCCCGTAACGCGGGATTTGATAAGCTTGAATGTTTATAATAGATCTGCTTTTCCACCTTTGCGTAAAACCAATAACTCATTTAAAATATAATTTGCCAGGAAAAGTTTGTCCATTTTGGGCAAGGAAATAACCCTGCCATCGGGATAGACCAGTTTAGCGATATTAGTGTCTGTACCAAACCCGGCTCCGGGCAGAGTGACATCATTGGCCACCAGCATATCTAAATTTTTGCCTTCCACCTTTTGCCGGGCGTTCTTTTCCAGATCCTCAGTTTCAGCGGCAAAACCAATAAGTACCTGGTGTTTCTTTATTTTACCCAATTCCGCCAGAATATCAGGGTTTTTTTCCAACTCTATCGTTAGTGTATCCTCATGTTTTTTTATTTTCTGCTTTGCTGCTGTTTTTGGCCTGTAGTCTGCTACTGCGGCAGACATAACCACTGCGTCAACCGATGAAAAACTATCCATTACTGCAGAATACATCTCATTTGCAGTTTGTACGTAGATTACTTCCACCCCAGGTGGCGGATTCAGTGCAACAGGCCCGCTGATCAGAAGCACCCGGGCGCCTCTCCTGGCTGCTGCGTCTGCCACAGCATAGCCCATTTTGCCTGAACTTTTGTTAGTCAAATACCTCACCGGATCGATAGGTTCTGTAGTGGGACCCGCAGTTACCATCACCGATAGCCCGCGCAAATCACCTCCAACAGCCAGGATAGACTTTATTTCATCCATTATTTGATCCACATCAGCCAACCTGCCGCGGCCTTTTGTGCCACAAGCCAGCCGTCCCACACCAGGCTCGACAAAATAGTAACCGAGGTCTCGCAAACTCGCGAGATTTTGCTGAACCACCCGGTTATTATACATGTTTACATTCATCGCCGGGCAAACAAGTATAGGGCATGTCGCAGCCATAACCACGGTTGAAATTAAATCATCGGCAATACCGTTGGCGATCTTGCCGATAATATTGGCTGTAGCAGGTGCAAGAACAATTAAATCTGAGCAGGCTGCCAGTTCTATATGCCGGACTGCTCCGCCTGCCGGCCTTTCAAATAAATCGGTATATACCTGGTGACCGGAGAGTGTCTGGAAGGTGAGCGGTCTTACAAATTCCTGGGCAGCTCTGGTCATCATCACACGTACCTCAGCCCCGCCAGCAGCCAGATTGCTTACTAATTGAGCAACCTTAAAAACTGCTATTCCGCCGGCTATACCCACAGTAATATTTTTTCCCGCCAGCATAGTGTCCTCCCTACTACTTGATTCCGGTTACGGTTCTTTTATAAATAATCTTGTTCATGGCTATTTCTTTCAGAGCGGTGGTTACCGGCTTTTCGCAAGCCTTGTCGAGTTTGGTATTTCCCCTCTCGGTGAGTACCCTGGCCCGCTTTGCGGCCACCACAACCAGGGTATACCGGCTATCTACCCTTTTCATAAGCTCATCGAGAGTTGGTTGGTTCATAATTATCCTCCACTTTAAACGTTACTTTTTAAATTGTTCAAAAAATAACTCGTGGTACCTCGGGCGTAATTTTTCTGCTGTAATTATCGCCTGGATTTTTTCCAGCGCCTGCGTAACGTCGTCATTTATTACAATATAGTCGTAGCGACGGGCTAGTTCCATCTCACTGGCAACGCAACTCAAACGCTTTTCAATTTCTTTACGCGAATCAGTGCCCCTGGAAACAAGGCGCGACCTTAAATCGGACTTGGACGGGGGAGCAATAAAAATCAGCACCGCCTCAGGAAATTTTTCTTTTACCTGAAGAGCGCCTTGAATATCAATTTCAAGCATAACGTCATCTCCCTGGACAAGGGAGTCCTGTACAAATTGACGCAACGTTCCATAATAATTACCATAAACTTCAGCCCATTCAAGTAGCTGATTATTGGTAATTAATTCTTTAAAAACTTCTTTTTCTAAAAAGTGATAATGTAATCCTTCCACTTCACCTTTCCTGGGTGCTCTTGTCGTTGCGGAAACAGAAAGTCGCAAGGTAGGGTTGTCCCGCTGGAGAGCTCTGGAAACGGTTCCTTTTCCCGCACCGGACGGACCGGATAGCACCACCAATATGCCCTTTTTCCCCACCGCTGTTTCCCTCGTTTTAGTCAGATGAATCCTCAGTCTGAGAGGCTACTTCCTTGGACACAAGCCGGTGGGCTACGGTTTCCGGCTGTACAGCGGAAAGAATTACGTGATCGCTGTCGGCAATAATTACCGCCCTAGTACGGCGTCCGTAGGTAGCGTCAATTAACATGCCACGATCCCGCGCTTCTGTAATAATCCTTTTAATAGGTGCGGATTCCGGACTAACTATCGCGATAATCCGGTTAGCCGAAACAATGTTACCAAAACCGATATTAATTAACTTGATCTCCATTCAGCTTCCTCCTTGCTATTTTTGTCGTCCTATTCAATATTCTGAACTTGCTCTCTGATTTTCTCCAACTCACTCTTTACTTCTATGACCAACCTGCTAATCTCTAAATCGTTTGCCTTAGAAGCTATCGTGTTAATCTCTCTGTTCATTTCCTGGATCAGGAAATCCAGCTTGCGTCCAACAGCTTCGCTTGTGCCAAAGCAAGCATAAACCTGACTTAAGTGACTGTCAATCCTTACAGTTTCTTCCGTAATGTTGGATCGCTCGGCAAATAGCGCTGCTTCTGCCGCAAGACGAACAGTATCCAATCCGCCATCTTTTAGAAAATCGTTCAATCGGTTTTCTAATCTTTCACGGTAATCTTCTACAACAATTGGTGCCCTTTCTCTAATTTTTACATTGTAACTGGATATTTTGCCAACTCTTTTCCAAATGTCCTTTGCTAACTGCTCTCCTTCTGTCACCCTCATTTTAATTAAATTATTTATAGCGTCTTCTATTGCTTCCCGAATAGCAGGCCACCATTCCTCTGTATTTTCGGCAGTTTCTTCCAGCCCTAACACACCCGGCAGTACAACCAGGTGTTTTAGTTTAACCTTACCTTCGACGCCAAGACTTTCCTGCAATTCTTTCATTGCCTTATAATACGCCGCTGCTAATGCTTTGTCAACTTTTACTACAGTGGGAGTTTCATTGCTACAATTTTCTATTCCTAAAAACCCGTCAATTCGACCACGGGCTACATGGGACTGAATTAAGCGTTTGATTTGGTCTTCCATTGATAAAAGCGGGCGCGGCAATCGTAAGACCACTTCACAGAAGCGGTGGTTTACTGCTTTCAATTCCACAGTAAACTTTTTCCCATATGCGTTTGACTCTCCTCGCCCGTAACCAGTCATGCTCTTTAACAATTCCCCACCACCCGGTTTAAACTGCCTTTTAGTTTTTATATAGTATTGTCCCATTATTGTGGAATTATTTTATTGACCTTTTTAGTACCCGGTGACCAGAAAAAGGAATGGGGTGTTATTCGCCCTTGACAGAAGAAATTCCTTCACAATCAAAAAAATATCCTGAAAAAATGTAAAGCGGTCAATTTGCTTTCAGCAAGTCGAAAAATAAAGCGCCGTTAAAGCGCTGAACTCCTGCATTATTAATAATTATAGTTACAAAAGCTATCTTATTTCTCCCATTAACCAGCTGATTCTATCCAATCCTTCTTTTAAACTATCCATTGAAATAGCATATGATAGCCTGAAACAATCATCATTTCCGAAGGCCACTCCGGGTACCACAGCTACCTGTGTTTCATCTAAAAGGACGGCTGCCAGATCGGTCGCGTTGTTGATTGCTTTCCCTTTGAACGACTTGCCGAAATAAGCCTTAACATTGGGAAACAGGTAAAAAGCGCCGCCAGGCCTGGCGCAGGTAATACCTTTGATAGACTGTAACCGTTCCAGCGTATAGTCCCTTCGCCGGGTGTACTCAATAACCATCTGACTGACCGGTTTTTGATCACCGGTGAGCGCCGCCGTACTGGCCGCCTGTGCTATGGAGGTGGGGTTAGAGGTAGAGTGACTCTGCAAGTCGGCCATAGCACTCGCTATGGATACCGTTGCCGCGGCGTAACCGATCCGCCAACCGGTCATGGCATAAGCTTTAGACACACCGTTAATTACTACTGTTCGCTCTTTGAGCTCCGGTGAAACGGAAGCAATGCTGACATGACGGAGACCGTCGTAAATCAACTTCTCATATACTTCATCGGAAATTATAGTAATATCGTACTTAACAATAACTTCCCCAAGAGCTGTAAGCTCCTCTTCAGAATACACCGCGCCGGTAGGATTACCGGGGGTATTTAAGATTATTAGTTTAGTTCGTTCGTTAATTGCTGATTCAAGCTCCGCAGGTGTTAATTTAAATCCGTTATCTTCACGCGTTTCGACGATTTTTGCCTCTGCTCCGGCAAGTTTTATTTGTTCCAGATAACTCACCCAGTAAGGAGCGGGTAGAATCACTTCATCTCCGGCCTGAACAAGAACCTCGATAGCGTTGTAAAGAGAATGTTTCGCGCCGGCGGAAACGACGATCTGGGACGGCTTATAGTCCAGACCCTGGTCAACCATAAATTTTTGGCATATCGCTTCCTTAAGTTCATTAGTTCCCGCAACAGGCGTATACTTTGTCATACCGCCCCATATAGCGGCAACGGCTGCTTCTTTAATATGATCAGGCGTGTCAAAATCAGGTTCCCCTGCTCCAAAACCGACTACATTAATGCCGCGGGCTTTCATTTCTTTAGCCTTGGCGTCTATAGCCATGGTCGGAGACGGACTGATCATTAGCACCCTGTCGGATAATCTCATTATTTATACTCCCCCTGCTCAACACCGAACTGTTGATCATCGCGCTCTATTTTTGATAAACTTTTCAATTACAATACAGACTAAAACTCAACTTTACCGATACTATTCTTAATTCTGTTCAAAGCTTCTTTAATCCGATCCTTCTCAATGGTTAGCGCCATCCGGAAATAGCCTGCGCCGTTCTGTCCGTACCCGGTACCGGGAGTTATTACCACACCTGCTCTTTCTAAAATCAATTCGGCAAAAGATTCCGATGTATGTCCCTTTGGCACCGGAGCCCAGACATAAAATGTTGCTTTAGGCTTTATCAGACTCCAACCCATACTGTTCAAACCATCAACCAGGATATCACGGCGCTCCTGATAGATGCTGTTCTGTCTTTCAACGACATCCTGCCGCCCGGTCAGTCCGGCGATGGCGGCATACTGGATGGCTTGAAAAACACCCGAATCGATGTTTGACTTTAGCCTGCCTAGTGATTCCACTACTTTGGGATTTCCGGCTGCCCAGCCGATACGCCAACCAGTCATATTATAAGTCTTGGATACTGAGTGAAATTCAACGCCCACTTCTTTTGCCCCGGGAAATTGAAGAAAACTTGCGGGGCGGTAACCGTCATAGGAGATCTCAGAATAAGCTGCGTCGTGGCAAATCAAAACTTCATATTCTTTGGCAAATTCAATAGCTTTTTGGTAAAACGCGCCGTCAGCCGACGCTCCGGTGGGGTTATTAGGGTAATTAAGAAACATTATCTTGGCCCGCCTGGCCACATCTTGTGGGATGGAGTTAAAATCCGGCAGGTAGCCATGATCTGCGCTCAGTGGAACATTATACGGCTGAGCGCCGGCCAGTACCGCCCCACCGGCGTATACCGGATAGCCGGGGTCCGGAACCAGCACGGTATCACCGGGATTCAGGTAACACCAGGAAATGTGTGCGATGCCTTCTTTCGAACCAATTAGGGATACAACTTCAGTACGTGGATCGAGTTCCACCCCGAACCTGTTTTTATACCACTCAACTACCGCCTGACGGTAGCTCAACATGCCTGCGGAAGAGGGATACTGATGATTGGCGGGGTTTTGGGCTTCTTTGATCAACTCTGCAACAATGTGGTCCGGCGTTGGTTGATCTGGATCTCCGATGCCAAGGCTGATCACATCAATACCAGCCTCGCGCTTTTCAGCAATTTGTCGCTCAATCCTGGCAAAAAGATATGGCGGCAAATTGCTGATACGCTGTGCCTCAACAAATTTCAAGTTTTTCCTTCCTGCCTTTCCGTACGTGTTAACGATATACAAAAGCTTTATATATATCTTATTAAATTTTAGTCACTATGCTTTTAACTTGCAACACTATCATCACATGTATACATTATTATAGTAAAAATTATAGTAAAAACTTAACAAATACTTCCATGCCAATACTCCAACTTATACTAACCGGAGAAGTGGAGTTTTAAAAAGTATGCTATTTTAACAACTCACAAAATAAATATAAAACATATGGAATAATTATAATTATAAATGTATAATACATATTTTTCCTTTTTTTAACTCTTTCTTCATTTATAAAAATCTCAACTGAGGGATATAGTTCAGTCATATACTCGGATAATCTGGTGGTAATTGGAATTGCCAAAAATAACCAGATAAAAATATATAATAATGAACCTAACAGGAATATTATTATATCACTGGTAATAGGAATAAATGAGTTTTGATCTAAAACTATCATACATATCTTTAAAAAAGTAAAAATTGAACCGGCTAGTATAATACTAAATATCAATTCCAAGAAGAAACTCATATTATACCAATTATTTCTCTTATTGCAGCATTTCTTAATAATAATATCGAATAGTTCTGCAACATTGTTAACCCATTCTGAATCAATGCCGCTAATTTCATATCTGTTATCATAAGTGCCTACAATTACACTATGTTCTCTGATGACAAATATGATTTCTCTTCTTAAGCTGGTACATTCAAACTTGATCCTGATTGCATTTGCTGACATCTTCGATCTATTTAATAAATCCATCCAGTTACTACCACTTGTAGTCTGTGTCTTTTCCCCCGTAGTAACTGAAAATGACAAGTTGGCATATTTTTTTAATATATCATCTTTTATAAATATATCATCTATGTTATCAGTAATATCCGTAAATTTAAATTCTTCAAGTTTTTTTAGCTTTTTAACAATATCTTTTTTCCAATCTTCCTCATTTTCAGCAGGATCATTTTCATTAAAGTATTGTTCAAAAAATTTTTTCAAATCTTTAACAGCCTTCTCCTGTTCTCCTATAAAAATTTTCATAATTTCACTAATGCTCTCCAGTCCAAAGGTACAAAAAGTAATATTCGACTCTATTTTTTCCATAATTTCTCCCCTCCTCAAAGCGGATATTCCCCGGTAAAAACCTCTTCAGCGGGACCGGTCAAATATACATGATTGTCCGCCGACCATTCAATAAAAAGAACGCCGGCTTTCAGGCGTACAGACAATCGACGGCTGGTGTAGCCGTTTATTACGCCGGCCACAGCGGCGGCGCAGGCCCCTGTACCACAGGCCATGGTCTCTCCGGCACCTCTCTCCCAAACCCTCATATTCACTTCATCCTGGTTTATAACCTGTACGAACTCTACATTGGTTTTACGGGGAAATACAGGGTGATTTTCCAGGAAAGGGCCGGCCACATGCAGCGAAATTTTTTCAACATCCGGCGTAAATATAACGCAATGCGGGTTACCCATGGAAACAGCAGTAATTTTATAAGTTGTGTCGCCTGCTTTCAGCGGTTCGTTAACAACTCGTCCGGGCGGTCCTTCCATGGGTATTTCTGAACGCTCCAGCCGGGGTTCCCCCATATCAACCCGCACTAAGTCAACCAGGCCGTTGTTAATGATCAGTTCAGGGATCATGATCCCGGCCAGGGTTTCTATTCTGATTTTGTTGTTATTAACTATACCGTGCTCGTATAGATATTTGGCGGCACAGCGAATCGCATTTCCGCACATTTCCGCTTCGCTGCCGTCCGAATTAAATATGCGCATTTTTATGTCAGCCACTTCAGAAGGAAAAAGCGGCACCAACCCATCCGCGCCAATACCGAAGTGACGGTCACAAGTCTTCACGGCAATGCTCGGAAAGTCTTCCGGATCAAACTCATTCTTAATACAATCAACCAAGATAAAGTCATTACCAAGGCCTTGCACTTTTATAAACCGCAATATACTATACCTCCCAGCTTAATTTTTCCCCTTTATATATTATTCGACAATAATCTTACAATATTTATCATTTTAACCTAATCGTACTTTCAGGTACATAATTTTTTTCTCTACCCTGGCTGCAATGCGGCGAAACAGAATGCCAAAAACGGCAGGTATCACAGAAATAGACAAAACATAAGCCCATTGCAGATTATTTAAATGTACGACATGGAAGCTTGACTGCATAAACGGCACACAATTCATTGCTATCTGTAAAACGCACGATATTGATACCGCCCCAACCAGATAGAGGTTGGTAAAAATACCCTCCTGGAGACTGGTGTGATACTCATTACGGCAGGTTAAAACAAAGAACAGCTGAGAGAAAACAAGCGTATTGAAGGCCATGGTACGGGCCAGAGGTGTATCTCCCAGGGATAGTCCGGCCATGAATGATATTAAGGTGCTCAGTCCAATTACTGTCCCGCCGGTAATTATTCGCCATGTCAGGCTACGGTCCAAAACATTATCCCCCAGGTGACGGGGCGATCGCGTCATCAGATCGTGCTCATAAGGCTCCATCCCTAAAGCCATTACCGGTAAACCGTTACATATGACATTTACCCATAGGATCTGGACCGGTATTAGAGGTAGGGGCAACCCCGCCGAAACGGCAAGAAACGTAATTAATATCTCCCCGGTGTTACAAGAAAGGAGAAAACGTATTGATCTGCGGATGTTGTTATAGATACCACGCCCTTCCTCGACCGCCGCGGCGATACTGCCAAAGTGATCTTCCGCCAGGAGCATGGTGGAAGCTTCCTTTATCACACCGGCACCGGTGACACCCATAGCGATACCGATGTCAGCTTCCTTGACGGCCGGCACATCCTCCACCCCGTCCCCGGTTACGGCAACTACGTGTCCCAGCTGTTTCAATACCCGAATTATCAACAGCTTTTGTTTTGGTGTAACCCTGGCGAATACTGAAACTTGGCCGGCGTGTTCCCGCAACTGCTCACCGGACATGCGATCCAGATCATAACCAGTGAGAACTTTTTCCTCTGTAGAGATAATCCCCAATTTTTTAGCCGTCGCCTGCGCGGTAAACTGGTGGTCGCCAGTAAACAACACTATTTTTATACCAGCCCGGCGGCAAATTTGCACTGCTTTTACCGCCGCAGGCTTAAGCGGAGCGAACATCCCGGTCAAACCCAGGAAAATTAATCGCTGTTCGAGAAACTCTTCAGAGAATATTTTAGTATCGGCAGGAAGCTCCCGGTAAGCGAAGGCCAGGACTCGAAGCGCCTCTTTCGCCATTAAGGCATTATGCGCCAAAATCTCCTCCCTGTCTCGGTCTGACAAAGGCACAATTTTTCCATTTTTAAAACTATGGGTGCAAAGTTCCAAAATCATGTCCGGTGCTCCTTTTACATAAGCCGCCATAGTACCGGAAGGCTCCCGGTACACCACAGTCATTCGTTTGCGTTCAGGTTCAAAAGGCAGTTCAGCCACTCGCTGTTCTTCTATTTCCAATCTTTCCCTCCAAAATCCAGCTTTAGCGGCCATAACCAGAAGCGCTCCTTCAGTGGAATCTCCCGTTACCGACCATTCCCGGCCTGACCGGCCCCCGGTCAGGCCTCTAAAAAATCCGGCAATATTTATGCTGCCCCGTTTTAAGACAGCATTGTTACAGAGAGCAGCCGCTTTTGTCAATAAAGTAAACTGTAAATCATGCTTGTCCCCTGTTCCGGTAAACTCACCTTTGGGATCAAAGCCGTCTCCTGTCACTTCAAAAGTACTTCCGCCTGCCACGACTTTACGTACAGTCATTTCGTTCTTTGTGAAGGTTCCAGTCTTGTTTAAACAGATTACCGTGGCGCAGCCGAGAGTGTCAAGCGCCGGGAGTTTGCGGATAATAGCGCCGCGTCTGAGCATTCGATGTGCTCCGACGGCCATTATTACTGTGACAAGAGTCGGCAGTCCTACAGGGATAGCCGCGACTGCCAGGCTTAAGCCCGCCAGGCATATTTCACCGGCATCCTCGCCTTTGAGCATTCTTGTTGTCAACACCAACGCGCAGGTAAGTAAACAAAAAGCAGCCAGACTCTTGCTAAACAACGTCAAGCGGTGCTGCGACAGAATTTTATCATGTCCGCCCGCCCGGATCATCCCGGTAATGTAACCAATCTCAGTTGCCATGCCGGTATGGACCACAAGGCCGCACCCCCGTCCCCTGGTAACTACGGTATTCATATAAGCCATATTAAGGGTGTCTTCCAGGGCCACTTCATTGCCGGGGAGGGCTTCTTCCATCTTGCTGACCGGTACTGATTTTCCTGTTAGGGCTGATTCATCAACTTTTAATTTAACTGTCTGCAGCAGGCGCAGGTCTGCCGGAACCAGGTCACCTTCCGATAAAAGAACAATATCTCCCGGTACCAGTTCCACAGCGGGAACTTTGCGTTCTCGCCCGTCCCGTATTACTCTTGCCGTGAGTGCCGTTAGTAATTTTAGTTTATTTATGGAACGTATCGCACGGTATTCCTGGATGCCGCCTAGTATTGCCGAGGTTATTACAATAACCGTCAAAGTGACGGCATCAGTATGTTCACAGCAAATGACTGAAATCACGGTTGCCGCCAAAAGCGCCAGCAAAATAATGCTTTTAAACTGCTTAAAGAAAAGTTGGTGCAATAAAATTTTGGGAGTCCTGACCAGCTGATTTGGTCCAAACCTGGATGACCTTTCCCTGGCCTCCTTCTCGGACAATCCGTTCTTTAAGTCGGTTTTAAAATATTCTAAAATCTCCGGCCGGGTCATAGCATACCATTGCCCAGGCACAACAATCACTCCTTGTCCTTTTTCCTGATTATTCCTAAACATATTCAGGACATGTAAAAAAAATACCGTTTCCTGACTCGCGCCAAAATAGGCGTCAATGAAATGGAAAACAGTATTAATAACTTGAACTAATTGTTTTTCCGTATGTGGTTTTTGTTATAAAATAAAAAACAAGGATGATTCGTGATAAGTTGTTTTGAGGGGGAAGCAGCATGCCTTTTGACGGCATCGTACTAGCAGCAGTGAAAAAAGAGATCGAGAACAAACTTGTAAGCGGGCGAGTCGAGAGAGTTTATCAGCCAAGTAAAGACGAGATAATCCTTTTGGTTCACCGGCCGGGATTCCGGGGACGCTTGCTTCTGTCGGCAAATGCCCTTAACGCGCGGATCCACCTTACCACAGCAGCCAGGGAAAACCCCGACAGCCCTCCTCTTTTCTGCATGGTTTTGCGCAAACACTTGGAGGGCGGCAGGATTATTAGCTTTGAGCAGCCCGAACTGGAACGGGTACTTGTTATGAAAATAGATTCGAGAGACGAACTGGGCCAACCGTCTCCCAAACACCTGATCTGTGAAATTATGGGCAAGCATAGCAATATTATCCTGGTGGACCCTTCTACAAATGTCATAGTTGACGGTATTAAACGTTTTTCACATTCTGTCAGCAGATACAGAGAAGTATTGCCGGGTCGCCCGTACCTTCCCCCGCCCCCTCAAAAAAAACTGAATCCTTTTTTAATCGATGAGGAGCAGTTCCGCTTTGCCTGCCTTAACTTGCCACTTGATACTACTCTTCCGGAATTACTGCAAAAGTGCGTTGGGGGAATGAGTATTGTCACTTGCCGGGAAATTGTTTATCGTGCCAACCTCTCGTCAGATACTATCCTTGACAATTGTGGAGATTATGAACTAAGGTCGTTGTGGAGGGCGTTCTTTGAATTGATTGTTCCACTAGCCGAGGGCCGTTTTGAGCCTTGCCTGGTCAGCAATCAAAAAGGAAAACTCTTGGATTTTGCCGCAGTTGATCTCATGCATACAGGGCTAACAAGAAAACACGGAGAAATGAACGCCCTATTAGATCTTTTCTTTTCTGAACGCGAAAAGATCGGCGATATTAAGAAAGAAAAGAACATAATCTTGAATTTATTGAATAAAGAAATCGTTAAACTAAAAAGGAAGGTAGATCTGTATAAAAAAGGACTGGATGAAACTGCCGTGGCCGAAAAGCTAAAGCTGTACGGGGAATTGCTCACGGCAAATCTCTATCGGCTGGAAAAAGGAGTCGAGGAAGTATCTTTAGAAAATTACTACGGAAATGGACCACGCTTTGTCACTATACCCCTCGATCCGCACCGCTCACCTGCTGAGAATTCCCAGTCGTATTTCAAGAAGTATTTAAAGGCAAAAAACACGCGTCTGGCGCTTGAGTTGCAGATCACCCGGACTTGTGAGGAACTGGACTACCTGGAGGGAGTCAAAACGGCCCTGGAGCAGGCCTGCGAAATGCCTGATTTGGTTGAAATAAGGCAGGAACTAATCGAACAGGGATTCATCAAACAGCCTTCTATTGCGCCAGGCTTCAGGAAAAAAAATAAAGAGAAACTTAAACCAAGTTTGTTATCTTTTCGGTCTACAGACGGTTTTCAGCTACTTGTTGGAAAAAATAATAAGCAAAATGATTTTTTGACCTTAAAGATAGCCCGTGGGAATGACTTATGGTTGCATACGAAAGACATCCCCGGCGCTCATGTAATTATAAGGACAGAGGGCAAGGAAGTGCCTCAAACCACGCTGGCGGAAGCAGCCGGGCTGGCGGCGTTTTTTAGTAAAGCACGGGGGTCAAATAATGTTCCTGTCGACTACACCTTAAAAAAATATGTCAGTAAGCCCAAGGGCGCGCGGCCCGGAATGGTAATATACGAGCAACAAAAAACGATAATGGGCGTATCTAATGAAGATCTAGTAGACAGTCTTAGTATTGCAGACACAAGTTTGGATTGACTTGTAATTGCTTTTGATGGACCGCCCACGGAATGATATGCAGTTATTTCAGCGGTCAAGTAAGCGAGTAATTTGTATCCGGGTTCTATCAAATATTTCTGCTACCCGGTTTTATTATCGGGAACCCTTTCTCACACAACGGGCATTCTCCCGGAGCGTAGGATAATACTTCGGTAACCAAGAGCGCTTCTGTTTTTACCCCCAGGTCCACTGTTCCGTTACTTCGGTCCACAAGCACTCCGGCACCGACTATTTCACCGCCTAGCCCCCGGATAACCTCAATAGCTTCACGCACTGAACCGCCGGTAGTGATAACATCCTCCACCACCAGTACCTTTTCACCTGGATCAATAGAAAAACCCCTCCTTAACTTCATTACGCCGTCTTCCCTTTCAGTAAACATACTGCGGACCCCGAGTGCCCGCGCTACCTCGTGGGACACAATGATACCGCCCATGGCGGGACCGACTACGGCTGAGATATCATCACCGGCGAACCGTTGAGCCAACTCCCGGCAAAGTGTTTCAGTATGGCTGGGATGTTGCAAAACCATGGCGCACTGAAAATACCGGTCGCTGTGGCGGCCGGAAGTAAGCCGGAAGTGCCCCGTCAGCATTGCTCCGGTTTCTTGAAAAATTGATAGAACTTCGTTTCTGGTAAGCATTAAAAACACCTCTCCACTCAAGTATTCAGAATTCAGGAGTCAGAATTTAGAATGCATTTATTTTATCTCTTCCAGAATAGCTCTAGCCGCCCTTACCGGGTCGATAGACGCGGTAACCGGCCTTCCCACCACCAGGTAGGTGGCGCCAAGCCTTATGGCCTCACCGGGAGTCATCGTCCGTTTCTGGTCGTGAGCATCCATCCCCGCCGGACGCACGCCGGGAGTAATAATGACAAAATCTTTCCCACACGCTTTTCTGATGGCTGTTATCTCATGAGGCGACGCAACCACCCCGTCCAGACCGGCTTCTTGGGCCATCTTTGCCCATGTTACAACTCGCTCCTTGATTGAACCGGGAATACCTATCTCATTATTGAATACTTCCTGGTCGATACTTGTAAGAACAGTTACCGCAACAACCAGGGGACAGTCCACGCCGGCCGTTTCAGCTTCATCCCGCGCAGCATTGACGGCTGCCCTCATCATCTCTCTGCCTCCGGAAGCATGCACATTCAGGATCGAAACTCCGTGTCTGGTGAGCACACGAGCGGCACCGGCTACAGTATTCGGAATATCATGCAGCTTCAGGTCCACAAAAACTGATGCGTTTTTTTCTTTTAGTCTGTTGATCACCATTGGGCCTGCGCTATTATATAGCTGCATGCCCACCTTGAACGCCCCGGCGTAAAAGCCCAACCTGTCTGCCAGAGTAATTGCTTCCTCGGTCGTATCGACATCAAGGGCGATAATCAGTGGATTGTTATTTAATGACATTAGCTCACCTTCTCATTGATAATTGGACATGGTATTATTATGTTTAGATAAATATTTATTGGTTGACAATACATAATATGGTTGAGTTGTAATTTGATCTTACAATTTGGTTAAATATATGTTATAATTATTTTTATTCCAGAATATTTTCTATATTTTTACTGACTAACGTAAAATTATAGCATAAATATTATAACAACGTAAGGTGGGATTATCCATGGAACACGATATAGGTCAAAATAATAGGGAGAAAAATAGTCCGGGCGAAGTATGGGTCAAAGAAGGCAAGGTATTTGTAAAGGATCCTGCCGGAGGCGGTAACTTTCCCACGATCACTCCTTGCAGCGGCTTAGAGCTGTTAATTAACGGGATTAAAGTAGAAGAAAAAACCACTGTAAGTGAAAAAGATATCATTGAAATAATAACTGAAACACGTGAAGAAGAAAAGGGAACGTATCGGATAAAAGTTGCTCCCGGAGGGTTATCAGCCTCGCTTGAAATAAAAACAGGTACCGTTTTCCGCCATTATGTTCAGGACAGCGAACCTGAAAACAACCTGGTGCTCAAGCTATCCAGCAGCGTTGATTATACCTGTCCTTTCACATTTACTGAAATAATGCAGGAGATAGCCAAAGAAAATATTAATTACGGCATTAAACACGATGTAATTTATAATATAATTGAAAAACCGGAGGATGGAGAATACATAATTGCTGAAGGAGAGCCTCCCGGTGAAACGATCGACGAGCGAGTGGAACTAATATTCCAGGAAAAATTAGATGAAAAAAAGGCTGATCAGAACAAGAAAGTTGATTTTCGCGATATGGTTGAAATACTGTCAGTTGAGCCGAACACGCTGCTGGCGGTAAAACACCCCGGTGTTCAAGGTAACATGGGAAGAAATGTTATGAATGACATCATACCTCCGGCCAAGCCTCAGGTATACGAGTTGGTTGCCGGTAAAGGGGCGGAAATCTCTTCCGACGGTAACAAGGCGTTATCCAAGATTGGCGGCAGTCCTGTTGTAAAGAAACTAGGGAACCGGTATATAATTGATGTGAATCCGGTGTTGCAAAGAAAAGGTGATGTTGATATTTCATCCGGCAATATCCGTTTCAAAGGTGACGTGGTAGTGCATGGTAATGTCTGCGAGGGTATGTCGGTGCAGGCCGCAGGTAAAATTAATATAAACGGGATGGTTTTTACGGCAAACGTTGCCTCCCAGGGGAATCTCATTGTCAAACAAAATATCACCGGTAGTAAACTGGTCGCCGGAGGTGATAAGACTTTTTATAATAATTTTTTTAAAGCACTGGCCCCCATCCGTTCTGACTTGTCTGAAATAGCCAAGCTGGTTCCAGGACTCGCACAGCACCCTCAATTGAAGAATGTTAAAACCGGGCAAATAATTCAAGTTTTAATTGATAAAAAATACTCCCGCTTACCAAACCTCATTAACGAATTAATTAAATTCGCCGGTGAAAACTCTTTTATCCTTCCTAACGAAATATCACAACTTCTAGAAAATATTGAAAATAATCTAAGAGGTTTAAATATATTAAAATTAGATTCACTTGAGAATTTACATAACCTTCTCCTGAAAATGGACGAATCACATAAAGTAATGGAGAGTATGGCTCAAAATAAAGCAAATGTTTCTTTCGGATATGCTGTCAACAGTAAAATAGAGGCCTCCGGGGATGTTAAAGTTAATGGCCGAGGCTGCATCAATACGACTATCCACGCCGGGGGTAACGTTAGCATTATTGGAGTGTTCCGTGGTGGTAAGATAGTAGCCGGCGGCGACATTATTCTGAACGAAGCGGGTTCTGAATTAGGCGCTAAAACGTATGTAAAGACAGATGGAAAGAGAAAAGTTTTTATAAGAAAAGCTTATGAAGGAGTTCGTATCCAGATCGGTGATCGCCTGGTCAACATTACCTCAACGCAAAGCAATATCATAGCGGAGTTAGACAGAGACGGCATGATGGCAATTAATACAAGTAAAAGCTTGTAGCTACTAAAATAAAAATATCTATTGACACTTTCTTTTTTTTTCTATAAACTTAGTTAGGATAACCTGACTTTTGCAGTTGATCAGACGTAAAAACAGCCCTAAGCCTTTATAAATAAAGGGCACTGATAAACCCCTGCTTTAAAAAAGGAGCAGGGGTCTATTAGTATAATTATGCAATCAAGAGGGTCGAAA
>Ga0067045_1028408_pt1 | contig 34222 bp, 22 predicted proteins | sample TerdegcTABiofilm_FD_59184 | JGI IMG/M metagenome (GOLD analysis project Ga0067045, IMG submission 59184) | Combined Assembly of (Gp0054472, Gp0054536) Wastewater bioreactor microbial communities from Singapore -Terephthalate degrading...
CCGCCGTATCCCACCGAGGTCGGCTTGTGGGGCAAGCCGACGGTGATCAATAACGTCGAGACCTTCGCCAACGTCCCCGCCGTAATCATCTACGGCGCCGATTGGTTCAGCCGCATCGGCAGCCAAGCCAGCGGCGGGACCAAGGTCTTCGCCTTGGCGGGAAAGATCGCCCACACCGGGCTGGTCGAGGTGCCGATCGGCATCAGCCTTCGCGAAATCGTCATGGAAATCGGCGGCGGATGCAGCGGCGGCAAGGCGGTCAAGGCCGTGCAAACCGGAGGGCCCGCCGGCGGATGCATCCCCGCGACCATGCTGGATCTACGCGTCGATTTCGACACACTGAACCGGGCCGGCTCGATCATGGGCTCCGGCGGCATGATCGTCCTCGACGAGGACGATTGCATGGTGGATATCGCCAAGTTCTTCACCGCCTTTTCCGAGGACGAATCCTGCGGAAAGTGCACTCCTTGCCGGGAGGGCACCAAGCGGATGATGGAGATTCTCGAGCGCATTACCACCGGAAAGGCGGACGAGAGCGATCTCGATAAGTTGGAACGCCTGGCGAAGCTGGTGCGGCGATCGTCGTTATGCGGTTTGGGACGCGCGGCCCCCAACCCGGTCCTGAGTACGCTAACCCATTTTCGGGACGAATATCTCGCCCACGTTCGCGACAAACGCTGCCCCGCTAAGAAGTGTACCGCTCTGATTCGTTTTGAGATCGACGCGGAGAAGTGCGTCGGTTGCACCGCTTGCGCCCGGAACTGCCCCGTCGAGTGCATTTCCGGCAACCGGCGCGAGGTGCACGTGATCGATCAGGCACGCTGCATCAAATGCGGGCGGTGTTTCCAAGTTTGCCGGTTTGATGCCGTTTTGAAATTGTAACGAAGAATGCGGCGGGCTCGTCCTCGGCGGGCGGACCCGCGCGAAGCAGTCGCAAAGTTCGGGCGGACCAGGGAAACCCTTGACCATGATTCGCAAACGCAAGAAGCAGATCAACATCACGATTGACGGTACGCCGCTGACCGTGCCCGAGGGAACCACCGTCATGCAGGCGGCCGAGAAGCTCGGCATCCGCATCCCGCGCTTGTGCTACCACCCGGATCTGAGCCTGGCCGGATCGTGCCGCGTTTGCATCGTGGAAGTGGAAGGGACGGGGGCCTACACGGCCTCGTGCAGCGCCCCGGTTTGGGAAGGGATGTCGGTGAAGACCAACTCGCCGGCCATCCGCGAGGCGCGGCGCGATATCGTCGAGCTGTTGCTCGACAACCACCCCATGGATTGCCAAACTTGCGATCGCGACGGCAATTGCGAATTGCAGAACCTGGCCTATTCGCTGGGCGTTCGGGAACGGTTGTTCGCGGGAGCACGCAAGGAGTTTCCGATCGACGACAGCAGCAGCGCCGTCGTACGCAACCCGAACAAGTGCATCCTCTGCGGCCGCTGCGTTCGTGTGTGCTCCGAGATTCAGGGCGTGTACAACTTGAGCCAACACGGTCGCGGGTTCACCACGCAGGTCGGCCCCGCCCATTTGGTCAAGATGGACGACTCCGTCTGCATTCAATGCGGGCAGTGCATCAATGTCTGCCCGACCGCGGCTTTTCTGGAAAAATCCAGCGTCGAAGAGGTTTGGCGGGCGTTGGCCGATCCGGAAATGCACGTCGTGGTTCAAACGGCGCCGTCCATTCGTGCGGCCATCGGAGAAGGCTTCGACCTGCCGCCGGGAACGCCGTGCACCGGCAAGATGGTCACCGCCCTACGACTCTTGGGCTTCGACGCCGTCTTCGATACGGATTTGGGCGCCGACTTGACCATCGTCGAGGAGGCGCACGAGTTCTTGACGCGCCTTCAAAACGGCGGCCCCTTGCCGATGATCACGTCCTGTTCGCCCGGCTGGATCAGCTTTATGGAGAAGTTTTATCCGGAGCTGATTCCGCATGCCTCGACCTGCAAATCGCCGATGAGCATGCTATCGACGCTGGCCAAGACGTACTACGCCGAGCAGAAGGGAATCCCGCCCGAAAAGGTCTTTATGGTCGCGGTCATGCCTTGCGTCGCCAAAAAGTACGAGGCTCGGCGGCCGGAGCACATGATGGAAAACGGCTTACCCTATACGGACGCCGTCCTGACGACGCGGGAGCTGATTTGGATGATCAAGTGCTACGGCATCGAGTTCACCTCCCTGCCCGACGGCGATTTCGACGCTCCCCTCGGCCTGGCAACGGGGGCGGGGGATATTTTCGGCACCACCGGCGGCGTCATGGAGGCTACCCTGCGGGCCGCCTACCACATCCTCACCGATAGGCCGCCGGAACGCCTGGAGTTCACGGAGGTTCGAGCCGTGGAGGGGCTTCGCGAAACCTACGTCGCCATCGGCGAACGCAACATTCATGTCGCGGTAGCCAACGGACTCAACAACGCCAAGCAGGTTTTGGATAAGGTGACGAGCGGACGGGAAAATTTCCATGTCATCGAGGTGATGGCCTGCCCCGGCGGTTGCATCGGCGGCGGCGGGCAACCGTATCCTCCGCCCCATTACCACATCTTGGATCCGCAATTGCTCAAAAAACGCGCTGCCGCGCTCTACGCCATCGACGGTTCCAAGAAGCTCCGCGAATCGTACGAGAACCCGGCGTTGGAGGAGATCTACGAGAAGTTCCTGGGCAGCCCCGGATCGGAACGGGCGCACCAACTGCTGCACACACACTATTCGCCGAAGTTGCCGCGAGGTATCCGATGAATTGCCAACACGCGTGCTCCACCGACAATTGGGCCGAAGTCAAGGCCGCCGCCGAGCGTGTGCTGGGTGAAGACCTGGTCGCCTTCATCGAGCAATGCCGCGCGGAGCAAGACCCGCACAGCCAACTGATCGCCGTGCTGCATCGGGTTCAAGGCAAGTTCGGCTATTTGGGACAATCACAACTGGATGCCGTAGCCCAATTGCTTCAAGTACCCGCCGCGAAGGTATCGGGCGTGGCCAGCTTCTACCACTATTTCCGGTTGCAACCCCGAGGCAAGTTCATCATCAATTTGTGCCTGGGAACGGCCTGCTACGTCAAGGGAGCGGATCGCCTGGCCGAGAAACTCTCGGACGAATTGGGCATCCATTTCGGCGAAACCACCGGCGACGGCATGTTCACCTTGGAAGGCGCACGTTGCCTCGGGGCGTGCAGCCTGGCGCCCGTGCTGGTGGTTAACGACGACATGCACGGTTCGGTGACGCCCGACCAGATTCCCATCATCTTGGATCAATACATCAAGAAGGCCCGGCAGCAAAGCGACGAAAAGCCCGCACAACAGCAGACCTGAATGCTTTTGCGCGCTCTTAACGGCCGTACGAAGAATACGGGGACCGCCTCCCAGTTCGGCGGCGATCTATTCTCCGGATCTCGCTCGAGAATTCCGACCCAAAAGAGGGCGTCGAGGGCCGGCCGGCCCTCGACGCCCGGGTTTCCGGTTACCGGTTCGCGCCGGACTCGGCTCCCAGAAGGGACGATCAGGCGATCACACCATGGATATTCTGTCGAATCTTGAATCGCCCGACCAAATGGCTCAAAGAATCGGCTTGCGACCCCAATTCCTCGCTATTGGAGGCCAATTCTTCGCTGCTGGAAGCGGTATGCTCCACGATCTCGGCGATGCCGCCGACGGCGCGAGCCACTTCTTCCGCCCCGCCGGCTTGCGCGACCGCCGATTCCGCGATTTCGCCGATTTTGCCCGCCGTGGCCTGAACGGCGGACACGATATCCCCTAAGGCGGCGGCTACGGCTTGGCTCAACTCCACTCCCTGCTCGACGCTCTTGTTGGCGTGCCGAATGAGCTGAGTGATCTCGGCGGCAGCACGATTCGCGCGTTCCGCGAGCTTGCGCACCTCGTCCGCCACCACGGCGAAGCCCATTCCGTGTTCGCCCGCCCGTGCCGCTTCGATGGCGGCGTTCAAGGCCAGGAGGTTGGTCTGACCGGCTATCTCGGAAATGACTTGGATGATTTGGGATATCTGTTCCGCATTCTTGCGGATGTCGGCCATCGCTTCCAAGGATTGACCGACGGCCCGCTCGCCCCGCTTCGCCAAACCTTCCGCCTCGCATCCCAGCCGTTGTGCTTCCTGGGCGGCGCATTTGACGGTCGCGACGGATTCCGCCAACTGCTGAATCGAGGCGTTGATCTGTTCAACGCTCGCGCTCTGCTCCTGCGCGCCGGAGGCCAAGCTTTGAGAGGCCTCCGACACGATCCGCGAGCCTTCCCGAAACTGCTCCGTGCTGCAAGTCACATCGGCGATAATCGACTCCAATTTGTCGCAGAAGGTATTGAACCAAACAGCCATTTCTCCAATTTCATCCTGACCGGAAACGCGCAACCGTTTCGTAAGGTCGCCTTCGCCTTCGGCCACGTCTTGAAGCATACCAACAACTTCTCGAATGGGGCGCACAATGCTGATCGCTAACGATACTCCCACCGCCAGCGCGATCAGAAATGCCAGAGCGGAACCGGTCAGCATGATGGCCTTTGCGAGCCTTGACGTCCGTGTCCCTTCCGCCACGGTCTGATCGGCCAGCTCCTCTTGCTTTGCGATCACCCGTTCCAAGAGGCCCGCGGCCTTTGCCTGTTTCTCCGCTGCTTCGTGAACGACCAGCGCCAAGTAGGCGTTTTCCTTTTCGAAGGCGGCCCTCCCCACCGACTCCAATTCTTCCAGGCCCGCCAAGGTCTCCGCCGCCGCCGCTTCCATTTTTAACAATTCCGCCCTTGCGGCCTCCTCGTCCCCGGAGGCTTTCATGCGTTTGATCTCCGCCACCGCGTCGTGAAAACGTCGATGCGGTTCCGCAACTCGGTCCAATACTCCGCGGATATCCCGATTGCGACTCTGAAAACTCCTCGCCCACCGCGCGAATTCGCAACTTGTGTGGTCGTCGCCGCCGTCAAATTCCGTTCCACGGAGCACAAGCCACTGTACCTTAGAAAGGAGCTTATAGTGTCCCAGGCGAAGCGTTTCTATTTGGCACAGGAACGTGGCCGGATCTCCAACGTCCAAAGCTCGAATATCGCGGCACTGCGCCAAGCCCTTATCGTTGAGTTGCCGCCAATCGGCTACCGCTGCCTGAAAGTCATCCCAAAGCATTTGAATATCGGGCGGATGACTCATGCTCTCGAATTTCGCACATTCTTCCTTATAGCTTTTTCTCGCTTTTTCAATCGTCTCAAATTGTTGCTCCCAGGTCGCATCGTCGAGTTTCTGGCTTAGTAGGGTCCGTTGCGCAATACGCAACTCGTCGAAAGCCGCCTTGACACTCTTTAATGAGCTGACGGAAGGCAGAATGGTCTGAGACACATTCTGGGCACATGCCTGGAATCGGTTTAAGGCCCAGTAGCCGATCCCCCCCACAACCACCGATGCCGAGGCGACGAAGCAGAAGCCGCCGATCAACTTCGTCTTGATCGAGACACGGGACAATCGTTGGCGCGCCATGGTCGTACTCCTTTCAGCAAAGAAGCATGCGAGCGAACACTTCGGAGAGCAGCAATCAGTCCACGCAGCGACTGATCACCTGTCAATGCGAAGCCGCCGTATGCCGGCAGCCGCGAGAACGGGAGGGGTGGAGTAGCTAATAGAAAGCAACTGCTCCGCGCGAGAACAGGAGACCGGCTCGCAAATAAGAGATGCAACTAATAAAACTGTAGCTTAAAAAATCGCTTGGTCAAACGACATCATCAGCGTCGAAAGGCATTGTGAACGGCTGTCCTCAATCCCCTCGCCCTCGAAAAAAATCATTAAACCTTTGCCTTTTTGGGAATAACGGATGGCAACAGCGAACTTACCAGGTGTCAGGGACGAAGATTCAAGAGTATTTCCATCAGCGGCGCGTTGTGGTGGTACGGCTTGACGAGAATATCGAGGCGTCCATCTCCGTTGACGTCGGCAAGCCTGCCCTCGTGGATGCCCTGACCCGTGCGAATGATCTCCTTTCGGAACTCTCCCCGACCGTCTCCGAGCCATACCATGATGCGAGCACGGTCTCCGGCGCCGGGCGATCCCATTTCGCCGATCAAGATGTCTAGGTTACCGTCACGATCAAGGTCGCCGATCTCGCACGTGTGGCCGTGCACCACCTCCCCCAGCGAATGCCCTTGCCAACCCTTGCCGTCGAACTGGTACCACCGAGCCTCCCCGTCGGTATCACCCGGCGAGAAGACGATTTCCGCCCTCCCTCCCGCCACCAATTGTCCGGCAGCGCACTGGGTAAACCGCATGCGGTCATCAATGATCTCGCAGTCGAAGGCGTCGTCGCCGCGGTACCGCAACCATCGCCCGCCGCCCACGATGTCCAACACCCCGTCGCCGTCCACGTCCACGGGCTGCGAAGGGAAGCCCTCCAACTCCTGGCCGTCTTGCCAGCGATAAATTACCCGCGCCGACCAAGGCGTTTCCACATACGGGTCTTTCGGCGGTGAAAGCATGAGAAGACTTTTGGCACCTTGATTCCACGACAACAACTCGGGACGCCCGTCGCCCGTAAAGTCTCCGAACGTCTGATCGTGATGTTTGCGTCCCCCATCGACCTTGATGAGCCGCCGTTTCCAAGGCTTTTCGAAATGCGGCCTCGGATTCTCCCACCACCACATCTCCGGTCCGGAGGCGTCTTGGCCCAAGATCAAATCGGGGTCGCCGTCCCCATCCAAATCGGCCGCAACGCCTCCCGCCTCGGGCCGCAGCCCCCCCGCCTCGATGACGCACCGCTCCCAAGTCGTCCCGGTCCATCGATACCACACGACGGCCGGTGCTCGGGTCCGCTCGCCCACGGCAAAATCGAGCATCGAATCGCCGTCGAAATCGGCGACGACCAAACACGTTTGTTGATCGCCTGCGTTCGGCGGCGAAAAGTCTCCCAAACGACTGCTCTTCAGCATCCAGGAGCCGTAAGCTTGTTCATCGGCAGCGGCGACGCCCACAACGCAGCGCCAAGCGAGCCAAACCAGCGCCGCCCGGCCGAGGACGCGCGTCACACATCGCGATTCGACCAAGGGCCGGGGGGTTCCTGGAAACCGGCCCGACGCGACGGAGAGGCCGGTCCAATTGCTGGAAGATAGCGGAACAGGCTTTTGATGGTGCATGGCTGGTCCTCGCGGCCGTCGCGGCAAGAATTCATTCCGAAATCGCAGATCCGGGCAGGCTCGGGTGCGCTCGGCGTGTGGTGCCGCCCTCTTCGCTCCGACACAATCTATCGCTGCTCCAAGCTCGTACAAGAGCGGCCCCACGGCGTGCGGCCGGCACCTCGCACAGTCGGAAATGCACTGCGGCTTCGAGGGAGCAGACACCGCGGCGCAGCAAAAAGGGCCGTCGGCGATCGAACCGGCGGCCCTCGTATCAGGAGGGGGGAGGGATTCGGTTTTCGGCTACGGCGTGGTGATGCCGAGCTTTTCTTCCTCTTCTTCGGGGATGATGATCCGCGGAGTGACCATCATCATCAGGCTTTGGGTTTCCCGGCCGACGCTCGCGTTCTTGAAGAGCCGGTTGAGGTACGGGATCTTCGAGAGCATCGGCACGCCGAACTCATTGCGGCCCTCGCTCAACCGCTTGATGCCGCCCAACAGAACCGTGCCGCCGTCCGGAACGCTGACCGTCGTGTTCACGGAGACCGAAGCCACGGTGGGCAATTGGACGGTGCTGCCTTGCCGCGTGGTCGTGCGGTTGCGGCTGTTCTTGGTGTTGTCGTTCGGCTCCGTCTGGTTCCCTTCCGCCGAGGTCGTCTCGGTGGTCGTTTCCGATCCGGTGAAGGTGAACTGATTCACCTCCTGGATGCGGGCGAAGTAGGGGATGACCGTCATGCGGACGAACCGCCGATCTTGGGAGACCACAGCCTGTACCGTCAGGAAGGTGCCCTCGGAGACCATCACGACCACCGGTTGTTGGGCGGCCGCGAAATCGCCGACCACGGGGATAATCCCCATCACGAACGGGCTGGTGGACTGGTCGGAAATCGAGGCGTATTGGCCGTTGAAGAGCGTGACCTTCGGCGCTTGCAGGACGTTCGACCGGCGATCGCCCTGGGCGGCTTCGATGAAGAAATAGGCCTCGATCTCGCTCAGGATGGCGAATCCCAGTTGAGCGCCCGCGGTACCGTCGTAGCCGCCGAATTGCGGCGTGGCCAGCGCGAAGCTCCCTTGGCGGAACGGGATGTCGAGGTCGGCGCTGAAGCTGGCCGGGGCACCCAAGCCGACCGGTGCGCTGAGGCCCACCGTCACGCCCCGGCTCGAATCCTTGTCGGTCAGGTCGCGGACCTCTTCCTCGTCATTCGCCGGATCGGCCGGAGTCACGACTTGTCCGAAGGTAACGCCGCTTCGGCCGTCGATCTTGTCATTGAGGTCGAAGTCGAAGTCGACGCCGATCCGTTCGAAGAAGTTGTCGTTCAAGGTGATGAATCGGACCTCGACGGTGACTTGCAGATCCTGCATTCTGCGGAGCTGCTCCAGCAAGTCGGCGATCTGTTCGTGAACTTCCTGCGTGTTGCTGATCACGAGGCTGAGATTGGTGGGGAACGGCGAGATGGAACCGGGTCCGCCTTGGGCATCCCAACTGGTGGGATCCACCGTCGTCTGGATCAGGTCGATCAGGCTTTGGAAGTCGGCCAACGCGGCACCGCCCATTCCGCCGGCACCCGCCCCGAACGGCACGTTCGCACCGCCCGGCAGAGCGTTCGCCGTGGATTGCGACATCTGAGCCAGAATCGCCGGATTGATTACGGCCGAGACCCGTTCGCCGCCGCGCGAGGCGAGGACGGTATTCGGCGTCGTACCGGCCGAGGCCACGCCGGCTTGACGCATGGCGTTGGCGTAGGCTGCGTCCAGCGGCATGCCGCTTTGGATGAAGTTCGGGATGGGGCTGACCAGGTCGGCGACGTCGTACGCCCTGGTATAGACCACGCCGCGCGTCATCTGCTCGCTGGTGATTTTCAGCACGTCGTCCTGGATGACGTACGAGAGGTGCAACGGCTGCAAGATCAGGTTCAACGCGCTCTTCAGGGAGACTTCTTGAGAGAGGTTGATGGTCACCGGTGCGTCGGTCGAAACGCCTTCCGTGGCCAGGCCGTTCGGATCGATGTGCACGTTGACGTCGGTGAGTTTGGCGAGGAAGTCGATCACTCGCGACAGAGGCGCCGCCTCGAACTGCATCATCACCGGGGTGGAGAGCTTACGCTCGATCTCCAGCTCCCTTTCCGAACGCTGCCGGCGGATTTCGGCCATCTTCGCCCGCCGATCCGTCAACTGCTTCCATTCCCTGGCGTCCGGCAGGAGGAACGGATTGGAGTCGTCGAAGGGCACGGACGAGCGATCCACCGACGCCAAGGTCGCAAGGAAGGCCTGTTCCTTCTGATCCTTGAGGGCCATATTCTCGCTGTATTGGCGGATGAATCGGGCGTTCAAGACCAATTGTTGCGTGACGGGGTTCTCGGGATCGAGTTCCGCCGCCCGTTTCGCGACCACTTCCGCCTCCGCGAAGCGCTGCTGGCTGATGAGCTGATTGTACTCTTGCACCATCTCCGCCAGCTTGCTTTGCTTGTCGAAGGTTCCCAATCGGGTTTGCGTGACCGAAGTCTCGACCTCGGCATTGCGCTTTTGGCGATCGAGAATCGGCTTGTTCTGCTCGACGTAGCGATCGATCTCCGCCAGTCGAGCATCCAATCGCCGCAGGAGCTGATCCCTCGCCGCAGAATCGACGGACGCGGTCTCGATTTTCCCGCGCATCCCTTCCAAGATCTGCCGGCTCCGCGCCGGATCGCCGTCCAACAGGCTCAGAGCTTGGGATTCCTTTTGCGCCAATTCCGCGGAAAGCTGCCGAACAATCATCTGCTGTTGCATGGAGATTTCGGAGCTCGGCGGCACGGCCTGGTAGCCCGTGCGAGCCGCGGATTGTTGCAGTATGTCCTGAACCCGTTGCACGGTGACCGGGTCCATTTCCGCGAAGTAGGCCGTCGATTGGCGGAAGTATTCCATGGCGGTCGCTTGGTCGTTCCGCCGCAGTGCCTCCTCCGCCTGCCGAACCAGCATCATGCCGCGGCCGGGGACGGCGGCTTCGGCTTGGAAGGGCCCTGCCGGTAGGCCGGGCTGGACCGACGAGGCCGCTACGTTGCGCGTGGCGTCCGCGGCGGGATTGTACACCGCCGCCGCCGCGACATTGGGAGTGCCGTAGTTCCCCGAGGCCGGAACCACGCCCTGCGCGGCGGCCGGAATGACTCCCGCCGATGACTTGGCCTGTTGCACGGCGGCAAGCAAGCGGGCGGGGCTGTCCTCGCCGGGGCCGAAGGCCGACTCCGGAAGTTGGAACGAGGCCGCCTGCATGGCATACGTTTCCGCGGTGCTCCAATCACCGGTTTGCAGCGCCGCACGCGCACGCTGGAGGAGATCGGCGGCACGCTGCTTGGCGGCCAAGGCATAACCGGGGGCGTTCGCAGCCGCTTCCGGAACGCTGACCGGGCTGCGACGGCGGCGTTCTTCGGCGACGCGATCCAGGATCGTCTCCGGTCGCAACTCGAAGGGGCTGAAGCTGACGCCTTGCTGCACCGCGTGCTGAGCCAAGCGTTCCGCCTCGTTCAGATCACCCCAACGCAGCAAGCCGTCGGCCTGTTCCAGCAGCAGCTTGGCGTAAAGCCGACGCCATCCTTCGCTTTGGCCTCGCTCGGCCTTTTGAGCCATGAGGTCTTGATAGGTGCGGATCAGGGTTTCAATCCGTTCCGGAGAATCTTCGAAGCGACCGTAAGTCAGCCCCAGCGAACGGACCTGCTCCACGTGGCGCTGCGCGGTCTTGATGTCACCCAGGGCCAAGGCCCGGCGGGCCTCCAACAACCATTGATCGCTCTGCTTCTGGGTAGGCGATTTGCTTTCGGGGGTGATTCCGGGCGGCGTCATCGAGGTCATCTGGCCGACCGGCGGCAGGGGCGTGATGGGCGCTCCATTCGCCGAGCCGGCTTGATTGCCCGCGGTGGGATCATAGCCCATGCGGCGAAGATCGTCGGCCAACTTGGCCGGAGAATCCTCGTCCGGCGAGAATACCGCCGGAACGCCGACCGCGGCACGGTACCAATTGGCGGCATCCTGCACATCTCCCTTGGCCAGCGCCAATCGACCGTTGCGAAGATAAGTCTTGGCGAGGCTCTTAGGATCGTCGGCGCTCAATCCCCGGGCATCGAAGGGAGTTTGCCCGGGGGCGGGAGCACCGGCGGCCGAGCGTGCCGCTTCCAAGCTCCGGCGGACCTTGCTCGGCGTGTCTCCCAGGTGTAGCGGGGGATAGGGAACGCCCAACGCTTCGGCTTGCCGGATCAGCAATTCCGCGCCCTGGTAGTTTCTTTCGGCGATGGCCTGCTTGGCCCGCTTCAGCAGATCATCGCTTTGCCGGCGCAAGGCGTCGGCGTCTTGGGCAGGCTGCGTCGTACCGAAGTCGGTCAGTCCCTGTCCGACCGCCCAGGGTGCCGTCATCAGCAGCCCCAGGCTGACGGCAGCCAGGCCGGTGAGGATGCGCACAGTCGTTTTCAACCCAGTTCTCCTTTCGAGACTCGCAGGACTCCGTTCCGCGCCTCGGTGGCGGCTGTCCCAGCCAAGATAACTTCGGTGTCCGTAACGCTCCGACGGCATAGGGGTATCGCCTCCATGCGATGCCTTCGTCGCCGCAATCTCCCCGAGCCTTTTCCCTTGCCAGACTCGTGTTCCACAGGCGGAGATTCGGTGAATTCGCTGATCCGACACAGGGTCGGTACGGGTCAAATACTCTAATCGTGATTTCGGGTCAAGGTTGATTTCATCGGATTTTTCGCGGTGGAAGCATTTCGGCTCCTGCGTCCGTTGCTTGACGGAGAACCATCCGCCGAAACACAAACCGAAGCTTCACCCTCCTCCTGTCCTCGCCTCTCGAATCCCGGCGGTCGGAAGCCGTCTGCCCGTTCGAACCTGGAAAGCGTGCATGACTTCCTCGCCCGATTCGTGGGGCACACCCTGTCACCGGCTCTGATGCCTGTTGCTCGCGTGCCGGGGTTTCGTGAACCGCAGACGGCCGACCTCTTGCCCGGCCGCCTCGTCTCGCCACCGCCGCCGTGATCTCACGGACGCACCCGTGCCGCAGTTGGAACTTCCCGATTGCCGAGCCGCATCAAAGGGGTTGCTGGAACAAGAGGGCGGGAGACTACAGCTCTTCCTTGGGACTGTCAACGGCGATTCGGCGACACCGTGAAAAAGAGAGAAGACGCCGCGGCGAGCGCGAGGTTTGGCAGGGAAGCCGCTCTGATATGCGGTGGTGCGGCGCACGCGATTTTGGCGACTGAACCGGCCATCGTCACGATCGCAAGGTTCCAGGCCTGCAGGGCAAACCGCGCGCCTCCGCGCAACGGCACGGCGAAGAAAAAGCGGGTAAAAGCCCGACGAGATAGAGTCGCCGGACAAGTGGACCGCGGTCTTTCGAACACGTCACTGCGAGGTCGCGTTAGCGGCTCGCACGACCTGCGCCAGCATCCATCCGATTACAGCGGCACCCAGCACGAACGTGACCAAGAACAGCATCATCGGGCCCCAATCGGGACTTTGCGGGATTTCCCAGACCTTGCCGTAAGCGGCGATTTCCAGGTTTTGCACGACCTGGCGGCTGACGGCGTTCAGCGTCAGCACGACAACTTGCGATCCGCCCACCGCGCCCGCCGCCATGACATCCAAAGCGCGACGGCGAAAGAACGTTAAGGCGAGGACGGGCAAGACGGGAGAAAGTGCCGTCAAAACGGTCAGCGGCAAGCGCGCGCCGCCGGTCATATACGCGAACAGCTCGCGATCCCACGTTCCCCAGACGTAAGCGGACCCTGCCGCGGCTGTGACGACGAACCCGGCAAGGCTCAATCGCCAGGCGAATTCCCCGGCCCAGCGACGATATTCCGTGCGGTCGGTTTTCACGAAGCACGCGGCATCGACGACCGTGTAAGCGGCCGTGGTGAGCATGGCCAACCCCAGCATCAAGCACCACCGCAGCCATAACGAGGGATCGGCGAAATGATGGGCCGTCCCCGTCGCCGCGCCGGCCGTGTTATGGCTCAGCCAGAGCGGCTTCCATTGGTCCGGCGCAGCCATCAACGAAAAGCCGTTGCAGAACAGCAATCCCATCAGCAGGAACAGCCCTGCGGCGATCCATCCCGCCGCGTAGCGCCACGCGGGCATGGTTGCCGTTTTCGCTTTGAGGCCGAAAGCGAACGCGTACACGCCATAGTAGGCGAAGATCAGCAGGATGATGATGGAGAACCAAAACCACGCCGTGAGGATCGTGGCCGGGTAAAAAGCCCAAGGGTACGCCACCTGTACAAAAAGCAACGGCACGATGCCGAAGTTGACTCCGAAAGCCACGATGACCGGCATTTGCATCCCGAGCCGCTCCGCCCACTCGCGCGCATGGCCCGAGCGGCGATAAAAGAGGACGGCGAGCGCCATGCCCACGAACCACAGATTCATGGGCACCATGTGGAGGATGAATCCCAAGACTTTGAAGAACTGTACGAACCAAAACGGGGCCGGCATTGCCGGCAAGGCCGAAGTATCCAAGGTTTCCATCATCGCTCGGCCTCCAACTGCTCTAGATTGGGATAGATGCCCTTGGGGCGCTCGGGTCGCAAGGTCCACAAATAGTCGGTTACCAGTTCCGCCTCTTCGCGCGTTCCCGACCAGGGCGGCATGAAATAATGCGTTTCGTGCAAGTGCGAAACCATTTCCACGAGCATTTCACGCGGTTTTCCGAAGAGCACCGGACCGACCGCGGAGTAGCCTTGCTTCTCGGCGTGGCAATCGTTGCAGTGGTGCATGAAGATCAGGCGGCCGACGAGCACGCGATCCTCGGGCTTCAATGCGAGCAACTTTCGGGAATCGACTTTGCCGTCTTGCAGAGCTTCGGGAAAGCGTTCCTTGAGGTACTCGCGGGTCCATCGCCCGCTCTGGAGGAAGCCGGCCTGTCGGAAAACCGGCACCTCCTCCTCCAAGATTTGATTTCCCAAGACGACGTTGTAGACGATATACGGCTTGCGGACGGCCTCGCGGATGAACTCTCCGGTGCTGAAGGCCGCCAAGCCGAAGAGGAAAAGCGCCAAGGCGAAGCCCGGACTCATCCATTCCGGGTGACGATACGGTCCCAAATAGAGCAGAAAAAAGACGGCGGCCGTTAGCGCGAAGATCAGCACCGTCAGCACCGTCAGGACGGCTGCCGCTTCCAGGGCCATTCTCGCGGATTCCGGCAGCATGGCGAACCAACCGAGACCGCCCAGGGTGATCATCACGGCCCCGATCAAGGCCGGCCGCGTGGACCGCCGTACGATCAATTCGCGGAGCGCCGACTCCTTGAGGCTCCACGAGGCGTGCACGTAAACGTACAGGGATGTCAGCAGGATGGCCCCGCCCGTGCGCGAAATCGTTTGCGGAATGAATTGCGGATTGAAAAAGCCGCTCCAGAACGTGCGGTGCTCCAACCACGAGCCGGGATGAAGCATGAACGCCGTGATGCCGGTGATCAAAACCAGACTAATCCACGCTGCGCCCGCGTAAATCCAGGCAATGGTCACGTGCGTCTTCGGTTCCAATCTGTTCCAGCAGTAGTAGAAGATGAAGGCAGCCGTGAGCTCGATCACGAAAAACACCCACTCCGTGGCCCATCCGAAAACGAAGTTTCGGATCAGCACTTCCGTGGCCAGCGGCGAAGCTAACCCGATCGTCCACCAGATCCCGACGCCGGAGATCGCGCCGAAGACGACGGTTAGCAGGATGAAGAACGGCGCATGCCGCCTCAGATAGTCCAGGTAATCACGGTTCGCGGTACGGTAGGCGAAACCGGTTTCCACGGCGAAGAACAAACCGCCTCCCACCGCGTAATGCGAGACCAACACATGGAAAACCGAAATCACGGCGATAAGCATCGGTGCCGTGAGCTGCGGAACATACCACCACGGATAATGCATCGATGGTCCTTTCGTCGATGAGCCGGGAATCGCAGAACATCGGACCGGCGTCGGATTGCCAAGCCGCGCTCAGCTTCAAACCGGGAATTTGGTGAACGGCACCTCCGTGCGCTGCGATATCCGTTCATCATAGCCCGTCACATGCGGACTGCCAGACGGAGCTCCGAGAAGCGTCCTTGACTCTCGCGGCGGATCTCTCGGCGGACCACCTCCGTCCGTGCGAGGAGCCCCCGTCAAAAAACATGCCTGTCCGGCGAAGAACCGAGCAGGCATGGGGTGAATCCTTCGCCCGAGCATCCGCCTCGTTGTGAGAGCTTCAGCACTTCAGGAACGCGGCGAACGGTTGCCGCATCCAGCCATGGGGCCGCGCCAAGTCAGATCGGCGTACCGGCAAACGACGCCAAGGCTTTCATGTAGTTTCCGCGCTCAAAGGCCGCCGGGTTGGGCGAATTGCGATGACTCACGCTGCCTTTCATCTGCGCTACCGAAACGTAGTCGTTTTCCTCCATCCAGGCCTTCATCTGCTCGGCCATGGCGCCGACGCAGCTCAGACCCTGTTTGTACAAGGCGGAAGCCAACATGACCACGTCGGCCCCGGCCAAAACGGCCTTGATCGCGCCTTGCGACGAGTGCACGCCGCTGGTCAAAGCCAGTGAGGCGTCCACCCGACCGTACAGTACGGCGATCCATCGCAAGGGCAGGAGCAGTTCGAACTCGGTGCTCAGCACGAGATGGGGACGCGTGTCCAAGGTATCCAGCCGAATGTCGGGCTGAAGGAAGCGATTGAAAAGCACCAAGCCTTTCGCGCCCGCGCTGATGAGGCGACGTGCCATGTGGCCCATCGAGCTGAAATACGGTCCGACCTTGACCGCCACCGGGATCGAGATCGAAGACGACACGGCCTCGACCAGCTCCAAATATCGTTTTTCGACCTCTTCGCCCGTCATTTCCACGTCGGCGGCGACGAAGTAGATGTTCAACTCCAGGGCGTCGGCCCCGGCGTCCTCGATCAGCTTGGCGTAACGAAGCCAGCCGCCGAGCGAGGTCCCGTTGAGGCTCGCAATGACCGGAATCGAAAGCGAGCGTTTCGCGGCCTGGATGCGATCGAGATACTCCTCGCTGCCGATACGGTATTCCTCAGGCTCCGGAAAGTAGGAAAGCGCCTCGGCGAAACTGTCGGTGCCGAACTCGTGCACGCCGACGAAGTTCTCCTCCTCTTGCAGGATTTGCTCCTCGAAGAGGGACGGCAGCACGATGGCGGCGGCCCCGGCGTCCTCCAACCGACGCTGGTTGTCGAGGGATTCCGTCAAAGGACAGGCCGAAGCGACGAAGGGGTTTTTCAGCTCCAAACCCAGGTATTTGGTCCGTAGATCAACGCTCATTTTGCAGCCTCCTGAACGGTCGAGAGTGGTCACGCCGGATCCGCGGCAGCGGCGGCCTTGCGACCGCCCTGAGCCAGGGCCGTGCTGAAGTTTTCGTACAGCGAATAACGGAAATTGATATCCTCCTGCCCCAAGCGGAAGAGTTCCTCAGCCCGCTCCGGCTTGGACCGTGAGAGGATGGCGAATCGCGCTTGCTTGAGCGCGAATTCCTTGAACTCGCCCTTGGGAGGCCGGCTGTCCACGCGCAGCGGTTGCTCGCGATCGCGCGGATCGTAATGATACAGCGGCCAGTAGCCGGTCGCCACGGCCTCCTTCTGGTACTCAAACCCCTTGGACATGTCGATTCCCCAGCCGATGCAATGACTGAGGGCAATGATGATGGACGGCCCGCGGTAGGACTCGGCCGCGCGAATCGTGCGGATGGCGTGCAACGGGTTGGCACCCATGGCGATTTGTCCCACGAAGACGTTGCCGTACGACATGGCGATCAAACCCAGGTCCTTCTTGCGCCCGGGTTTGCCGGCGGCGGCGAACTTGGCGACGGCTCCGCGGAAGGTAGCCTTGGAGGCTTGCCCGCCCGTATTCGAGTACACTTCGGTATCCAACACCAGCAGATTGATGTCCCGTCCGGAAGCCAGGACGTGGTCCAACCCGCCGAAACCGATGTCGTAAGCCCAACCGTCCCCGCCGAACGACCAGATGCTGCGCCGGATCAAGTAGTCCGCGGATGCGATCAAGTCGCGGGCGGCGGAATCTCCCAGGGTGACCAACTTGGCCTTCAACTCCGCCACGAGTCGCCGCTGCAAGGCGATTTGCTCGTCCGTCTCTTGGGGATTGTTGAGCAGTTCCTGCACCAAGTTGTCGCCCACCTGCGCGGCGAGCTTCTTGAGCAGGTTCGTTGCGTGGTCCACTTGTTGATCGACGGCCAATCGCATGCCGAAACCGAACTCCGCGGCATCCTCGAACAGGGAGTTGTTCCACGCGGGCCCGCGGCCTTCATGGTTCGTCGTGTATGGAGTGCAAGGCAGGTTGCCGCCGTAGATGGACGAGCAACCGGTCGCGTTGGCGATCAACATGCGGTCGCCGAAAAATTGGGTAATCAATTTGACGTAGGGCGTCTCTCCGCAGCCGGCGCAAGCCCCCGAGAACTCGAACAGCGGCAGCAGGAGTTGCGAACCCTTGACGGTATCGACCGCCACCTGTTTGCGATCGACATCCGGCATGGAAAGGAAGAAGTCGAAGGCCGCCCGTTCCCGATCCAAGTGATCGAGCTTCGGCAGCATATCGATCGCTTTGTGCTTCGCGACTTCCTTATCCCGCACCGGGCACACCTCCACGCACAGCCCGCAGCCCGTGCAGTCGTCCGGCGCGGTCTGCACCGTCACCATCATGCCGGGGTATTCCTTGCCGCGCCACTCGGCCGACTTGAAGCCTTCCGGCGCCCCGGAAAGCAGGGCCGGGTCGTAAACCTTCATGCGGATGGCGGCGTGAGGGCAAGACAGCGAGCAGAGGCCGCACTGGATGCAAATCTTCGGGTCCCAGATGGGGATTTCCAGGGCGATGCTCCGCTTTTCGTACTTGGTGGTTCCGGTCGGGAACGTGCCGTCCGGAGGTAGGGCGCTCACCGGCAGGTCGTCGCCCCGGTAGGCGATCATCATGCCCAGTACGTCGCGTACGAAGTCCGGCGAATCCGGCGGTACCGCCGGCACCCGATGCAGTTGCGAGGTGACTTGCGACGGGACTTGGACCTGTTGCAGCGACGCCAACGCACGATCCACCGCCGCGAAGTTCTTCTCGATGATCGAGGTTCCGCCTTTCTTGCCGTAGGCCTTGACGATTTGATCCTTGATCTCTTTGACGGCGTCTTCGATCGGAATGACCTTCGCCAAGGCGAAAAAGCATGTTTGCATCACGGTGTTGATGCGAACGCCCATGCCGGTTTCCTTGGCGACACCGTAAGCATCCACGACGTAGAACTTCAGCTTCTTTTCGATGATCTGCTGTTGCACTTCCGCCGGGATATGATCCCAGACCGTATCCGCCGGGAAGGGGCTGTTGAGAAGGAAGGTGGCCCCCGGCTCCGCCACCGATAGCACGTCGATGCGTTCCAGGAAATGGAATTGGTGGCAGGCCACGAAGTTGGCCTTGTGAACCAGGTACGATCCCTTGATCGGTCGCGGGCTGAAGCGGACGTGCGACGTCGTCATCGAGCCTGCCTTGCGCGAGTCGTACACGAAGTATCCCTGCGCGTAGTTCGGTGTATTCTCGCCGATGATCTTGACGGAGCTGCGATTGGCGCTCACCGTGCCGTCGCTACCCAGGCCGAAAAACACCGCACGAACCACGTCGTCGCCTTCGGTGGAAAGATCGGGATCGTAATCGAGACTCAGATGAGTCACGTCATCCACGATCCCGACGGTAAAGTGATTCTTGGGTGCGGGCTTGCCGACTTCCTCGAACACGGCGACGGCCATGGCGGGGGTGAATTCTTTAGACGAAAGCCCGTATCGGCCGCCGATGATGCGCGGCACGGCGGTCCCTTTTTGTTCCTGCCAGTTCTCGGCGACGGCACCGAGGACATCCATGTACAGCGGCTCGCCTAAGGCTCCCGGCTCCTTCGTGCGGTCGAGCACCGCGATGCGCCGGACGCTCTTGGGCAAGGCCTTGACCAGCGCGGCTCCGTCGAACGGGCGATAGAGGCGTACCTTGAGGACGCCGACCTTTTCGCCTCGATCCACGAGGTGATCGACCGCCTCTTCCACCACTCCGCAGCCCGAAGCCATGATCACGATCACGGATTCCGCTTCCGGATGCCCGCAGTAATCGAAGAGGTGATAGGCACGACCGAATCGCCGCGCGAACTCGTCCATCGTCTCCTGGACGATTTCAGGGACCTTTTGGTAGAAGGGATTGCACGCCTCTCGGGCCTGGAAGAAGACGTCCGGATTCTGCGCGGTACCTCGGAGTACGGGTCGCTCGGGAGACATCGCCCGCTCGCGATGCGCTCGGACCAAATCGAAATCGATCATGCCGCGGACGTCGTCCTCGGTGAGCTGCTCGATCTTGGCGACCTCGTGCGAGGTGCGAAAGCCGTCGAAGAAGTGCAGAAAAGGGACCCTCGCTTTGAGCGTTGCGGCATGGGCGATCAAGGCCAGGTCCTGCGCCTCTTGCACCGAGCCCGACGCCAACAGGGCGAAACCGGTGGTTCGGACGGCCATGACGTCGCTGTGATCGCCGAAAATCGACAAAGCGTGGGTGGCTACCGTTCGAGCCGTAACGTGGAACACCACCGGCGTCAGCTCTCCGGCGATCTTGAACATCTCCGGAATCATCAGTAGGAGGCCTTGCGAGGCCGTAAACGTGGAAGACAAGGCTCCGCCCTGCAACACGCCGTGCACCGCGCCCGCAGCGCCCGCTTCGCTCTGCATTTCCACCACTTGGGGCACCGAGCCGAAGATATTTTTCCGGCCGGCGGCGGCCCAAGCGTCGGGCAACTCGCCCAATCCCGAGGAAGGCGTAATCGGATAGATCGCCATGACCTCGGAACATAGGTGCGCGATGTTGGCCGTTGCTTCATTTCCATCCACGGTCACGAAGCGTTTGTCTGCCACGGTGTGATCTCCTCTTTCGAACGAGTAAAAAGCCTTGCCACCGGATGCTCCGCGTGGATACAGCCGGCGAGGCAGTGCGAATCGTGATTGCTTTACATGACGCTCATGTTCGAGCTGCCCGCTCTCTCGCAAACTTTACCGAGGGAGGTCTGCTTCAACCGCGGAATCACACCTTTCGCAGGTTGAAACCCTGACCGATCTTCGCGAGATTACGGACCGCCAACCCATACCGTCGGATTAGGCGAGGTGAATCGGGTGGAGAGAAGAGACACGTGCAGCGACGCCGGAACCCGGTGAGTTCCGGCTGAATTGCCGTCTCGATTAATCCCCTTGGACGCGCCGAACCCTGAGTCCACCCGAGGCGAAGACAAGGCTTGGACCGACACGTCGTCCCGATCCCAAATCGCCTGCAAAACCAAGTCTCTTTGAACGTGGTCGGCCGAGATTTCTCCTGCCTTCTCGAACCGCCCAGCATCGTCCCAAACTGTCCCAGAAACCATTAAACTAGCGAGTTCCCCCCGAAGTCGCAAGCTACGGGAACCTGCAAAGGGCCGAAAAACGTAGCTTCATGTCGCGAAAAGACATGGGGATAAACATCGGAACTTGTACGACGCGCCGTGCTCCGTTTTTCCTTTGGGCGATCCAATCGCCGCCCGGGCGGCGGTCACAGTTTTCTTTCTCCGCCCTCCCCTAGCCTTTTCCAGCGACAGCGTATAATTACGGCAGTTGAATGTGTTTTAATAGCCTCAAATGAATCAAACTCGTGCATTCGTTTTCTCGAGCTTGCTGATGATGTGGACCTACGGCGAAATTGCAGGCTCGTGCAGTTAGGCTCTAGCAGTCTGCTTTATTGACGAAGCAGGCCGGCGAAGTTGGGCCTCCATTCGAAGCTGAGGGAGAAATGATGGTGATCGTCAAGGTGATGTCGACTATTTCTATAGCCCTGGTTCTCTTCGTAACGGCCGGGCTTGCCTATGCCGAAGGGACCGGCAACCCCACCGCTCGCAACGAACTCAAGGTCGGCGATCCCGCCCCCGACTTCGAACTCAAAGGCAGCGACGACAAAACCTATCGGCTCGCGGACTTTCGCGGCAAACAAATCGTCGTGATTGCTTGGTATCCGAAGGCTTTCACTCCCGGCTGCACGCGAGAATGCAAGTCTTTCGCGGCGCAAGGGGACCTGTTCAAGGCCTTGCCGGTGGCATTTTTCACAGCCAGTGTAGATACGCTAGAGGACAATCGCCGGTTCGCGGAGTCTCTTGGGATCAAATACCCCATCCTCAGTGATCCAGACCGCAAAACCGCAATGGCGTACGGTGTCGTTGACGACCCGAGCGGCTATGCCAAGCGATGGACGTTCATTATCGGCTTGGATGGGAAAATCCTTCACATCGATAAGGCTGTGAAGGTCGATAGCCATGCCGAGGACGTCGCAGCCTGGATCAGGAATTGGCTGAAGTCTTCCACTTCCCAATCCGGGTCGTGAGGTTTTGGGACCGGCTGGGCCGGGATCGCCACGAATCCCGTCAACGTTCAGATTTCTTTCGTCACCCCCGGGATCGCGCAGGGGAAGATTCCGTCCGGCCCCTCTTCGATCGGCGGCTTTGATTCGAAAGAAAGGTGATCGACGTCGTCGACATACCGGAACTCTGAATTCATCACCTCGTCCCAGGTGACCCGTTGTCCGGTATGGGCTGCGGTTCTGCCCATCAAAGCCGCCAGGTTGGCCAGCCCGGCTCTTCGGGCCTCGTTGTGCGGCTTGTCGTTCATCACGGCGTCGAGCAAAACAACCCATTCCGCGTGATAAGGATTCACGTCCGGCTCGGGGTATTCCCAAACGATCTCCGACTTCTCCATGCGTTGACTCTTGTAGATTCGCGGTTTCGGCTGGTTGAGGCTCTCCATCAGCACGGCCGAGCCGCGGGCGCCGTGGACGTAATCGGAATACGTTTCCCAGCAATTGTTCATGTGCCGGGAAAAGGCGAAGAGCTTGGCGCCGTCGGCAAACGTGTACTCCACGCAGTAGTGATCGAAATTGTTGCCGGCTTCCGCGAAACATCGGCCTCCCATAGCTTGAGCCTCGACCGGCCAAGCGTCTTTCACCCAGCAGGCCTGATCCACGTTGTGGCAATGCCAGTCGATGAAAAATCCGCCGCTGACCCAGTTGAAGCACGTGGCGGCACGAATTTGGAACTCGATCGGGTTGCGATCCGGCGCGCGTCGGGGCACATACACCGGCCCATGAACGCGATAGATCCGCAGCGTGTGCACGTCGCCGATCGCGCCCTCGCGGATGCGATCCACCAAGGCTTGTCGGGCCTTGGAATGCCGCCACATGAAGCCGCAGCCGATCTTCAGGTTCTTCTTTTCCGATTCCTGCGCCGCCCGGAGCAGACGAGGATTCGCGGGAGCGTCCACCGCGAACGATTTCTCCATGAAGACGTTGACCCCCTTTTGCACCGCGTACTCAAGATGCAGCGGCCGAAATAGCGCGTGCGTGGCCAAGATGGCGATGTCGCCCGGTCGCAGTTCGTCGATGGCCTTCTTATAAGCGTCGAAACCGACGAAGCACCGTTCCGGGGTGACTTCCACGCGGTCCGCGAAGTTGGTTCGCAGTGCATTGAGGCTGCCCTCCAGACGATCCTGGAAGAGGTCCGCCATGGCGTAGAGCCGAACGGGCGCGCCGGGCACCGAAAAGGCGTCTCCGACCGCTCCCGTGCCCCGGCCGCCGCAACCGATCAAGGCGAGGCGAATGGTGGGATCCTCGGCGACGTGGGCATGAACCATTCCGGACCATGCCACCGCTGATGCCGCCGCTAAAGCTCCGCTTTGAGCGAGAAATTCGCGACGGGAACGAGCTTGGGCGTTTGCGGAGCCGTTTTCACGTGCACGCATGATTCTTCTCCCCGGTTCAAAGTGATGCCAAAGCGGGTAACTTCCGGTAGCAAGCATAGTCCCCGCGCCGGCCGAGAGCAATAAGGCGAGGCGCACCGCGTCACGGAGGCGGCTCAGGATCCAATCGCGGGCCGTTGCCGGTCGTTAGGGCATGCCGCGACATCACGTGCCGGCGTCGAGTAATCCTGCGTAGCGCTTCAGCAGATAAATCGCGGTACCGCTGGGTTGAACGTGGCCCGGCGGAGGATAGCAACTATAGATGGCCGCCCGCAGATCATCCTCCGCGGCGATCGCCAAGACTGCGGGACGATCGAACAGCAATTGCAATTGCTGGAGTCGGCGAGCGGTCGGCGGTTGAGCCGATGCCACAACCACGGCGTCACCGTCTTCTTCGATCGGCAGCACGCCCAAGTGGCGGGCAACTCCGCCGTCGAAGTGTTGCACCAATTCCGGTCGAGGTTCAATTCCGGCGAGCTTGACGAAGCGGCAGTTGTGACTGGCGGCCAAAGCCTGCGCGGCTTCGAGGGCGCGGGGATCCTCGCGAAAAGCGATCATCGCCGCAAGCCCGACCGGCGTCGCGTGCAGGCGGACCTCCGCGCCGAAGGTCTTGCCTCCGGCCTGGCATTGCCAATCACCGTCCGCACTCCCTGCGATAAGACGCGACAAAAGGGGCATCAGCCAATAAACGGGCCACTCATGATCCGCCAAGACCGTGTTGCGAACGCGATAGACGAACTCCAAACGGTCATCCCGGGGCACGATCAGCATGTGCGAGGCACGGTAGTGCCGGGCTTTGGCCGCATGCAGGGATAGCAGGTGATCCACGACGGGATTCTTCTCGTCGAAGACATCGTCCGCGGGAGTATGCCGCCGCAGCCGTGCCAACCACGCCTTTGCGGCGGTCTGGTCGGGCATCATGGCGGGATCTTCCGCCATGGCCGCAATACGTTCGACCAGTTCCTCCGCATGCCCGGCAAGGTGATTCAGCAGTGCGGCATGCGTATCGATGCCGGGATTCTGTTTGACGATGTAGCAGAACAGGAAGTTGAACCATTCATCGAACAAAAGAACGGGATCGAACGGGATGCCGCGCTCGCTTTCCGCCAAGCGGCACGCCGCCACGTAGAGAGCGTAACTGAGTACGATCGGAGTGAGTTCCGGATGTCTGCCGAACATCCGCAGAAAGTGAGAGATGATCGCCTCGCGCAACATCCACAGCCGGCTCTCCAGGTAGCTCCGTGCCGGCGGGGGAAGCACCGCCAGGATTTCGGACCTGGGAATCACGACGTCCAGGCCCCATTTATCGGCGGATCGCGTGCAGAGCTTGGGTCGGCGACGAATATCCTCGAACATATCGAGCAATTTGTCGCCTGCGCATTGTCGCAGATAAGCGAGGATGGCTTCGGCGGGATGACCCTCGGGAGGGGCGGGCCGGTCGAATCGCGGTTGTTTGCCGGACCATTCGCCGGGCGGAATATTCTGCGAAAGCTCGGCCAAGATCAGGGTCAGGGATTCGGGATCGGTCGGCCCGTACAACCGCTCGACCAGCATCCGCAGGCGGCCCTCCGGTGCCAAGACCAGCTCCAAAGGCCGATTGAGGCGGAAACGCAGATCGTCGAGGGCTTGGGGGCTGCGGGGTTCGGCGACCGCCAGCGTGACCAGGTCTTGCCGAACGCTGAGCGGCAGAACCATGTAATCCCGCGCGATGTCGGCAGGCACGGCGGCCAAAACGTCCGCGGGGATGTGCACGTCCTGAAGATCGTTAAAAGGCAAACTCAGACGCACCGCGCGTTCCCGAGCCGCCTCGATCACCGCTCCGGCATCGCCCGTGCATTCCAGCAACACCGACAGGCCGTACGGCGTGTTGCGGCAATGCAGGCGAAGACGCCGCTCTTGCCCCTTGACCACGACCTTGATCCAGCCGAAGAAGTTGATCATGGCGATCAGCCGAACCGCCACGGGAAGCAAGAGATCCGGCGGAAGATCCGATCGCGTGACAATTCCGTCATCGACACGAAACGCCGCTTTGACGCGATTCTTGAACTGCGCCAAAACGATTCTCTGCGCCCCGATGCGAATGGCCTCTCCGAGCAATGATTGGATGGCTCGGGTAACGTCCGGGCTGTCGGGGTCGACGGGCAAGGTCGCGGCCGTCACGGATTCCGCGGCCTCCGGCACCTGCACGAAATCGATTCCCGCTTCCTCGGTCGCGGCTCGTCCGGGTCGATCGCGAGTCGCCTCGTCATCCCCCTCGGGTTCAGCGTGGCGGTAGAGCGAGCGCACGGCTGCGCGCAGTTGGCACTCGGCCGCCAGCACCACGCGGATACTGTGATCCAGAGCAAACCGCAAGCGATCGGACAAGTCGGGCGAGGGCGGATTCGCCATCGCCAGCACCAAGCGTTCCTCTGAGAAACCGAGCGGTATCAGCAAATAATCGCGAGCCAGGGCATCGGGCACGAGGGTGAGGATGTCGCGGCGGACTCGCCGTCCCCGCAAATCCACGAACGGGAAACCCAAACGACCGGCGTGACGCTCGGCCGTAGACAGCTCCGCCAGCTCCTGGGGGGAGCGACGCTCGTCTGCTGCAAGAATCTCCACATCCGGCGCTTCGCCGGGCGAGCCGCCGTCACCTTCCGGCCGGATTCCACTCGCTTCTTCGTCCGGTGCCATGGCAGCCTCCTCGAGGATCGAGCGTACAACCTTGCGGCGACCTTTCTCGGCATCGAATCGCCGCTCATCGACCGTCATGCAGAAAAGGCACGGCTGAGTCCTACCGAGGGTCGACCGACGGCACGGTATCGCGGCCGCCCGATCGGCGAATCGGGCTATCCGCCTCGCGGCAACGCCCGATCAGCCGCGGTCCGGATATCGTGACGAACTCCGCTCCAGGGCGATTCATGGAAGCCCGCCGCCCCGGTTTTCCCCTAGGCGATCCTCGCATTTCGTTGGGCATTATAAATCCGTGCGCAACGCCGCGTCAAACGAAATCGGCGCGCGGAAAAGAGCCCCGCCGGGAGTGAAACGTCTCCAAGACGACCGCTATCCTGAGACGCCCGCGGAATCGACGATTGCAACCGTCTACTGATTGGACGATGCCGGCGTAACTCGGCCGAGAAGAGCCTTTTCGATCAACAGGTAATTCTGCCCCCGGAATTCCGTGATCGTCCCATCAATCGTCCAGTCCGGGGCTTCCGTGAAAGAGGCGTTCGTGCGAAGTATCCTTTCGAGAGCCAAGTTTTCGAGGAGAACGTATCTTTCATCCCGCTGCGAGAGAAACAGCGTCCAACGCTCGCCGAGAGGGCGAATCGATCCGACCAAGCCGCGCAGCGTCGTGCCCTCTCGAAGTCGCAGGCGACCCGATGCCTGCGCATCGGCCTGCATTTCCGCAACGCCGGCAGCGCCGGGAGTTGCCGGGTCTGTAGTTGGAGCCGGCGGGTTAGCCGCGTCTTCCGCCCGAAGCAGCCCTCCCCGACCGATCGCCACGATGAGTACGGTCGTAGCGGCAAAGGCGGAAGCGGCAAGGACCCACAATGCCGGCCGCCCCGGCCTGCAACGGGTAAGGCCGCGGGGAAGGCTCCCGTTACCTTCGCGGCGCAACCACTTGCTGACCCACTCCCGATTCCAAACCATGCCGGATTCGCCTCAGCCGGGTTTCGGCAGCATCAGACTGTAAAGCACCAGCACGGCGCTTGCGGAGAGGGCCGCGTAGCCGGTCCACTCGGGAAAGCTGATAGTCTTGGGAGGTATAGGCGGCTCTACGCCCGTCAATACGCCCACGGCTTTACCGGTTGCCGCGACCGGATGGCCCGTTCGTTCCGCGAGAAATTTCGTCACCTCCGGAGTCAAGGTGATGGACTCCACGGTCTGCAATTCCAGACCGAAGAACAACAGAAAAAGCCCGATCATGAAATAGTGATAGCGATTGAGTTCCATATTCGCGGAGCCAGGCCGAAGGTGGAGGTGCGGGGATATCCTATTGCTTCCTTTCGGCGAAAAAACGCGGGGGCGTTCGCACAATCGTCATGCGGCCGTCCAAACGATGAATCGCGAACAATCGGTCGTGCAAATCGAGCAGTTCAGCTTGGGCGGAATGGACGGCATCTACCGGTCGTGAGCGATGCGACGCCCCGAGAGGCCGCATCATCTCGGGCCGACTCGTGTACGAGTCACGATCCATCGCCGACGTGACCTATGATTCTGTGGGTACCGCGCGGGACCGCCGCGGCGCGAGGCTCCGGTGCCGCTTCGCGAAACGACTGGCGACGGCCGAAGCGGAATCATGGCGACGTCGGATGCACCACAAGACGATGGCTAGAGCGGCACTCGCAAACCTATTAAGGTCGGGCAAACTTGAGGAGGCTAGGCGATGACAAAGCGACTCTTGATCGCGGATGACTCCGTTCTGATTCGGCGGATGATCGCGGAGGTCTTGACTCAGGCCGGCTGGGTGGTCGTGGGCGAAGCCGGCAATGGTGCGGAAGCAGTGGAAAAGTACAAGGAATTGCGTCCGGACGCCGTCACGCTCGACATCGTCATGCCGGGGACCGACGGGCTTTACGCCTTGGACGGCATTCTGGCGTTCGACCCCCATGCCCGCATCGTCGTCGTAAGCGCCCTCAATCAAACCAAACTAATCTCAGAGGCCATCCGCAAAGGCGCGCACGACTTCATCGCGAAACCCTTCTTGCCCGAACAGTTGCAAGAGACCGTCAATGCCGTACTGGGCGAAGCGGTGGGGGCAAGCTGATCGAATTGCGCCGAACGCACCGTCCCACGCGAAATGGGCCGCCCGCTCGATTTTCCCGGTCCCCGCCGGCCGCCGCTCGCGGATCGGCTATCTCCGGGGTTTTTCCGGAACGGAAAACTCGATGCTCGTTTCGCCCGTACGGCGGCTTAGCAAATCCGTCACGGACAGCCGCAACGTGTAGCGTCCGGGCGCGAGGTGCGAGGGTATCGACAGTTCGCACCCGATGAAGAAATCGCGTCGAACACGTCGGCAATACTCTTCATTGGGCGGGTATTGGTAGTCGGCCACCACCCTCCCGCCGTCATCGATGATGCGATACGAACTCTGCCAACTGGTGCGGTAACCCTTGGCGGTTGATTCGCTCTTCAAGTTTTCGATTTCGGCGTAGAGCAGAACCGGCCGACCGGGCGAGAATTCGTTCTTCTCGAATGGTTCATACACTCCCCAACTTTGTACGGCGGTTACAAAGGCGGGATTGCGAATCTCCAAAGGACCTGCCTCCTGGAGCCGGTGAAGGGCATCCTCCAAATAACGCTGCGCCTCCAAGGCGGCGGTCCCCGTTTCAAGATCGGCGGCCGACGGGTCCGCAATCATCAGCGACAACCCGAAAAAGGTTTTCGACCAGAAATCCTGCACGTTGGACGGCAAACCGGCTACGGGGCGCACGGCTCCTTCGCGATCCGAGAGCGCCAAGTTGAGCAGGCGCAGCCGCAACTCATCCTCCAAGCTCGATCCGCCGCCGGAGGATGCTTTGACCTGGGATTCGAGTTGCCATCGGGCAGAGTTGAGAAGGTAACGCCAATCCCGTTCGGCGGAAGTTTGCGGCGAAGCGTTCGCAGTGTTCTCGCCGCCTGGAAAGGAGGGCCGAGGCGAGCTGACGCCGGCCGCAATCTCGGATGACCCCGGCAGCTGAGACGGTGTCGATTGTGACGCAACGGCGGGTAAACTCCCCGCAAGAGATCCGCTCGGGACCGTCCCCGGGTTTGACGCAGCGACGATCGTCGGCCGGACCGCCTCTGACGTCGGAGGCGGCGGCATCACCGCAACTGCCGGCGTTACTTCCCCGTTCATCGCATCCAGCCGCGCGAGGCTCTCCGATCGTGGGATGTCGCGCGCCCGGTCGGCAGCCTCCATGAATTCGGGGCGTGGCGAGTCGGTTGCGGCCGGAGATAGCCGCGCGGCTTGCACCACCGCCGCGTCGATTTGGTCATCCCCGCTCAATCGTGAACCGGCGTTCCCTCCCCGCGACGCGTCCGTGCGGCGATAGGCCAGCGTGGCTCGAAACAGCCGGACTACCGCCGGCCACAAGTGCGGTGGCGTCCGCTGCAAATCGTCGATGAGTCGCTGTTTCGTCTCAGGATCCAGCGGTTGGGATTCTTCCAGATCGGCGATCAAGGACTGAATCGTGATATCTCCCATCGCGGCGGCATCGTCTTGACCCGAACTTGCCGAAGTGAGCGACGATTGCCCCTGCGAATTCGATTCACCGACGTTCCGCGTTCCGCCGGATCGGGTCTCCATCGCGCCGGCCTGGGAAGAGACCGTATCGCTTTCGGACGCGCCCGGCTTGCTTTGGTCGGCGATCTTGATGTCGTCTTCCCTCTCCGGGGAACCGGCGTTTGAAGACGGTGCCGTGGTGCTGCCGAACCGAGTCAGCCCCCCCATCGGCATGGTTGCGCAGCCCGATAGCCCCGCGACGGTCGCCGCAAACAGCGTAAGGACGGTGAGGCTGGTACTTCGGAAAACCATAACGCAATCGATCCGGGCAATGGTGGAGGTGGGGATGTTAAGAAAACTTCGCAATCGATTCAAGGCGAGAAGGGGAGTTTAGGGGAACCAGCAAACCTGGAGCAAGGATCCACAAATCCAAGCCGCTGTGGCCCTGAGAGAAAGCGCGGCCGACCAAACGTGCCGCTTTGGATAATAGGACCGCTCGCACGGCTCTATTCAAAACAGGATCTCAATTCATGGGACCGAAATGGTGCGCGCCGCGCAGTAATCTTTCCCAAATCTTGCGTAAACCGTACAATCTGACCACGCCGCCCAGCTCCCCCTCCATGTGGCGGGGATTCCATAACGTGATCGGCGGCAAAAAGATGACTGAGATGTTTTCCCGGGACGATCCTGCGTCTTCCTGGATCGGGGCCTACGCCCTCGTCAACAACCATCCAGTAACCAGGATGAGTAGCCGTCGGCAATGAGCATCTTTACCCGTTACATTTTGTCGGAGTTGTGGAGGATATTCGGGCTGGCTGTGATGGCCCTGACCTTCCTTCTCGCGGTGGGCCTGGGTGCCCGCGAAGGTCTGAATCGCGGCATGCCGCCCGCTTTGATTCTCCGCATGCTACCGTACATGATTCCCGAGATTCTGGGCATCACGACCCCCATTGCGGTGCTACTGGCGATCAGCCAAGTCTTGGGGAGAGTCTCGGGAACCAACGAGTTGATCGCCGTCCGCTCGGCGGGTTTGTCGCCCATGGTCGTCGTCCGACCGGCGATCGTGTTCGCCTATTTCATCAGCCTCTTCACCGTATGGTCTTATGACCTTGCGGCAACTTGGGGCAGAACCAACGTGCGCCGGGTGGCTGTGGAGGCCCTCGAAGAGATCGTCTACGCCAAGCTCAAGCGAGAAAAAGGCTACGAATCCGAGAAGTTCGTCATCAAGGTGATGGGCTTGGACGGTAAACGTCTTCTTCGCCCCACCATTACGATTCAAACCGATCCCCAGCAGCCGGCGATGGTTCTGCGGGCGGAGCAAGCCGAGTTGTTCACCGACGTCAAAGCCGGCACGCTGACCATCGTTTGCCGCAAGCCCGTGACGGAAATCGGTGACGCCAGGATCACGGTCTCGGACACATTGACGCAAACGATTCCGTTGGAGACACCGCAGCCCAGCCTCCACCGCCAATGGCTCAGCATGGCGGAGATTCCGGCCGCCGTCGATCAACTGAAACGCGAAGTCGAGCAGTTGCGGCTCTATCTTCGCTCTGCGGGCGCCTCGGATGAACAGCGCGCCGCGTGGCAGGCCCAAATCGGGCAACTGGAAGCCCGCATCCGCCAACTTCAGACCGAACCTTACTTACGTTGGGCCAACGGCTTCAGTTGTCTGTGCTTTGTTTTGTTGGGAAGCCCGGTCAGCATGTACCGCCGAAGCGAGAACTTCCTGACCAATTTCTTCCTCTGTTTCCTGCCCATCTTGATCGTCTATTACCCGATGCTCATGGTGGCCAAAGAGCTTACGACCTCGGGAGCGCTGCCGCCGGTGGGTTACTGGTCGGCCAATCTCAGCATTGCGGTTCCCGGTGCGTTTCTGCTCTACCGCTACTGCGAGAGCTGACCGCCCGGTTGCGGGGGGAACCGATTTCCCGCGAGAAGTCTGCGTCGTTCCCCGTCTCCGGCGGCGCGTTCAGCCTGCCGGCATCATTCCGCTTGACCCGGGACCTTTTTGTCGCGACGCCCTTCGCCTACGGCCACGGCGAAGGCGGTGGCATGGGTGCGACAGTGGGAGATGCTGATTTCCACGGCCGACACCCCCAGGAATTGGGCCGCTTGCCGGGCGCCGTCGCGCAGGACCACTTCCGGGCGTCCGCCGGGACGATTGACGATTTCCACGTCCCGCCAACTGATTCCCCGCACCCAACCGGTTCCCAATGCCTTGAGCACGGCCTCTTTCGCTGCCCAGCGGCCCGCGAAATGTTGTGTGGCCTGCTTGCGGTTTTGGCAGTACATGATCTCGGCGGGGGTAAATACCCGTTGGAGGAATAGCTCGCCGTGACGCTCGATCATGCGCCCGATGCGGAGACACTCCGTGATGTCGGTGCCAATCCCGAGAATCTCCATGGGAAGCCGATTTCCAGTCAATCAGGCCGCCGAAAATAGAACGCAATGAAAGCCGGTCCCGCCATTATCCCTTGCCTGCGCGGCCCAGGGCAAGCAACGCTGCGGCCGGCGTACCGACGGAGCCGCCGTCGCCCGGCAGCGATATGCACGGGAAAGGGATTCCGATTGCAAAAGCGAACAGAAATCCGAGGGCCTCATCAAGCGTGAACATGACGAGCTGCGAAGGCCCGGTCAGTACTTGATCCCGCACGCCGCCTGGGCGCGATGCAGTACCTCGCCCGCCCGTTTCCTAGCCATGGCGGCACCATCGCCAAGCACTTCCCGGACCCTTTGCGGCGTCTTTTCCAGCTCTTTACGGTACTCGTAGGCCTCGGCAAAGTACTCCAGCGCGGCGTCCGCCAGTGCCTTTTTCACCTCGCCGTAGCCGAATCCGCCGCGACGATACAGGGCCGCCATCTCTTCCCGCCGTTTTTCATCGACAAACAAGGAATAGAGCTGGTACAGGTGATCGGATTCGGGGTCCTTGGGCTCCGCAACCGGACGGGAGTCGGTCTTGATGCGCATGACGGTCTTTCGCACCGATGCAGGCTCATCGAACACGCCGATGGTGTTGTTGTAGCTTTTCGACATCTTTTCCCCGTCCGTGCCCGGCACTTTGGCCGCGTGCTCCATGATTTTCGCCTTCGGCAAGACGAAAACATCGCCGTACAGATGATTGAAACTGCCGGCCAGATCGCGACAAACCTCAATATGCTGCACTTGGTCCTCTCCCACCGGGACGGTGTCGGCGTCGTAGGCCAGGATGTCGGCAGCCATCAAGACCGGATAGGTAAACAGTCCGGCGTCGGCGGGAAGGCCCTTTGCCTTTTTGTCCTTGTACGCATGGCATCGTTCCAGCAACCCCATGGGGGTTCGCGTCATCAGCAGCCAACACAGTTGCGTCACCTCGGGCACGTCCGATTGCACGAAAAGCGTCGCGCGATCGGGATTGATACCCAGGGCGAGCAGGTCCGTGGCCGCGTCCAGCGTATACTGCCGCAGGAGTTCCGCATCTTCCACGGTGGTCAAGGCGTGCAGGTTGGCGATGAAGTAGTAAGCCGCATCCGCCTGGTTCTGCAATTCCACGTATTGGCGGATGGCCCCGAAGTAGTTTCCCCAATGAAAGCGTCCCGTAGGTTGGATACCGGAGAGTACGATCATACCGAATGGATTCCGCTTCAATACTTTCTAATCAGCGATACGATGGCACACAGCCGCGATCAAGGCTTTTTCGTCGGAGCGATTCGGGGGGGCGGCCCTTTGTTGCCGGCCGTGTTTCCGGCGGCGAGCCCGCAACCGCACCGCTCACCATCACCGGCAGGTAGCCGCACCGTGCCGACGATATCGGACAGCCTCTCCGCTCCCAGGGTTTGTACGGCCTCCGGTAGTCGGTCCAGGATGTCGATTACCGCCGTTGGCCGGTAAAAGGAGGCCGTGCCGATCTGAACCGCGCAGGCTCCCACCACAAAAAACTCCATGCAATCATCCACGGAGGCAATCCCGCCTACGCCGATGATGGGGATCGAAACGGCCTGCCTCAATTGATAGACCGCCCGCAAGGCGATCGGCTTGATCGCCGGGCCGCTCAGCCCGCCCAATACGTTTCCCAATCGGGGAACTCTTCGCCGCCAATCGACGGCCATGCCCAAGCAGGTGTTGATCGCCGTCAAGGCGTCGGCCCCGGCCTGTTCGGCAGCCAAGCCGATCTCAACGATGTCGGTCACATTGGGTGTCAATTTGACGAACAGGGGCAGCTTGGTGTTCTTGCGGACGGCCCCGACGACGCGATGACACATGTCCGCATCCGCACCGAAGTCCACGCCGCCGCTCACGTTCGGGCACGAGACGTTCAGCTCCAAGGCCGTAATACCGGGCCGGCCGTCGAGCCGTCGCGCCAGTTCGGCGAACTCCTCCACCGTCTTTCCGGCGATGCTCACCACAAGGGGCACCCCGATCTCCACCAAAGACGGCATGTGATTGGCGAGAAAGGCCTCCACCCCGTCGTTATCCAAGCCGATCGAATTCAGGAGCCCGGCGGGCGTTTCCGCCGTGCGGGGCGGCGCGTTTCCCTTTCGCGGATGCAGCGTAATCGTCTTCGGCACGATCGCGCCCAAACGCTTCAGGTCCAGAACGTTTTCCATTTCGCGGGCATAGCCGAACGTTCCCGACGCCACCATGATCGGGTTGGGAAAACGCGCGTTGCCGATGGTAACGGTAAGATCCATGAGCGGACCGGTTGGCACAAGGAATTGGGCCGGGCACGCAACCAGGGGTGGGCGGGTGCGCAAGGCTCCCTCCCGGAATCTCGCACGACCGCAAGAACCCGGGAAAACTCCAATCTACCGCATGCCCCTTCGGCTAACAACGCCGCCCAGTCGGGACTGTCGGCCACGCATTCGTAGCCACGCATTCGCGATATCCCCCCGATCCTCCGGAAGGTGGGAGGATAGGGACATTTCTATTCTCACCGCAAGGGGTCATTTCTATTCGGGTAAAGCGGTGCGCAAAAACTTCGCCGTTCGGGCGGATCCGGCTCCCCGGCCTGGGCGGAAAACGCCACAATGATGTACGGATTCGATCTCGAAGCCTTTAGGCGGCGAGAGACGTTCGCCGCGCGCGAACAACCCCGGCGGAACCATCAATTGCGGATTGCGTTTGAGAAGATCTCGTGCCGATCGATTCGAAAAAGCAGCGTGATTTCGCGGTGGAGGTCGTCCGCCGGCTGCGGGAGGCGGGCTACACGGCGTATTG
>Ga0067045_1028410_pt1 | contig 34183 bp, 32 predicted proteins | sample TerdegcTABiofilm_FD_59184 | JGI IMG/M metagenome (GOLD analysis project Ga0067045, IMG submission 59184) | Combined Assembly of (Gp0054472, Gp0054536) Wastewater bioreactor microbial communities from Singapore -Terephthalate degrading...
TTATGTACAAAGAACCTCTCATGGTTCTACCCTCAGCAAAGTGGTACATTGTTATTTAGCAGATATATTAGGTCTCCGTCAGCAATTCTGGAAGTGGTATTGTGATATTCTCAACTCCGATATTAATGATATACAAGGGGGGACTACTCAGGAAGGTATACATACTGGAGTAATGGGTGGTTCTCTGAACATTGCCCTGAAAAGATTTGCCGGTGTAGAGGTAATAAATGGTATAATAAATATAGATCCTGATCTGCCCAATAAATGGAAAAAGATAAAATTTAAGATAAAATTCCGTGGCATCTGGTATTCTCTGGAAGTAGCCCGGGATAAACTTATTATTACCCTTGCTCCCACCAGAGCAGTAGCTGATGATTATCAAGAAAAAATTTTCTTTGGCCAAAGAGAATATCTGCTTACTATGCATAAGACCTATACCCTTTATCTTAAATGAATGGAGAGATGAATGGTTAAAAAACAGATCCTTATTGTCGAGGGAGATGTCTTGCAAGCAGAGAGATTGAAAAGAAATTTAGAATTAGAAAATTATATTGTTGATGTGGTCTACCAGGGTATTGATGCTTTAATGACTCTAAAAAGAAAGTGGATAGACCTGATTATTTCTGCCATAACCCTACAGGGAGCTATGAATGGTATTCAATTATTACAAGATTTGAAAAAGCACCAGGAATTTAATAAAATCCCAGTTATTATCATCAGCAGCAAAATCAATCTGGAACAAGCCGTCTATGATTTAGGGGCAACCCTCTTTGTAGAAAAACCGTATGATCGAATAGAATTATTGGAAAAAATTAAAGAAATTTTGCTCAGTTAATGTAATGGGAAAATAGATAATTTAATTTCCCGATTTAGACTTTGATTTTGACCACATTACAGAAAAGATAATAAAAATATTCTTGAGGTAAGAAAATGAAAAGAAATAATACTCTCAATTTACCGAGATTAATCGAAAGATTAAAAGAGATCAAAGCCCAAGATATTATGACCAGAGATGTCATTGCGGTGAGCAAAGATGACACTCTGGCTAGCGTGGCTGAGTTGATGATTAGCAAAAGAATAAGTGGTTTTCCAGTAGTAGAGAATGAAGAAATTATTGGTTTAATTACTGCCAATGACCTCTTCCTGGTAATGGATATGATTAAGACTGGAGAAATATTAAAAAACAACAGTGTGGACTATTTTCAACCCCGGGTCAGTTTTGCTATGTCCACTGAAGTTATTACTATAAACCCAGAAGGAAATCTGGATGAGATCATTGCTTTAATGAAATATAGAAATATCCACACCCTACCGGTAACTAGCCAGAATAAGCTGGTGGGTATAATAGGCCGCAGAGATGTATTGAAAAACTTTTACTGTGCCATTCGTGAGGCCATAAGCTAAAAACATCGCACCGGCAAAGTGGTTGCTTTTTCTGAACTTCTCACAGAACTTTGACTTTTTCTTGTTTAGTTATGGTTAAATAACATCTAATAAACCAGTCTTTTTATTAAACTCAGCAATAAGTTCATCAATTTTTTGCGCTTTTTGAGGAATGGTCTCCCAATAACGATCATAATCATACCACTGAGCATTCAGTTCTGCTATTTCTTTACCTTGCTGTTCTATCCAGGTAAAGTATTTCAGATTATGAATTCTCTTTCGATCATAATAGGTTAGCTCCTTTAGATAATCTATGGTTAAAGCTAGAATATTACGATGGTAATCAAGTTCTGCCTGCTGATCATTATAGGGACCAAATTGCTCCTCTAATTCCTTTAATCTTGATTGATAAAGCTCCATAGAATCGGTAAAAACGGTAAAGACTATATCTTGCCTGGTCAGTTCATAATATTTGGCAAATTTAATGGCCATAATTAAATTAGCCACACTGGAAATTCCCAATAAGGGAAGCTGTTCTATTACCCCCCTGGGCACACCCTTTTTACTTAAGTATCGCTGACCGATAGGTTCATTGAATAAACGGATGAGCCCCATAGTATTATTATCATCCACAGCAACGACCATATCGGTATTCTTGATATTGTGAATCCAGGGGACATGTTTGTCCCCTATCCCTTCAATACGATGGGCACCAAATCCATTTTCCAGAAGGGTCGGGCATTGTAAAGCCTCCCCGGCAGCAATCTTACTGGTGGGAAATACCTTTTTTAAATAATCGCCACAGGCAATGGTCCCTGCTGAACCGGTAGTCAAGACTACCCCAGCCAATTTATCCTTAGAATCACTAATCTGATGAAAAACTTCCTCCATAGCCTGACCAGTTACCTCATAATGCCACAGGTAATTACCAAATTCTTCAAACTGATTGAATACCACCACATTATCCCTGGTCTTTCTCAATTCCCAGGATTTATCAAAAATTTCTTTGACATTACTTTCCGTCCCAAAGGTAGCAATAACCTCACCCGCTACCTTAGAGAGCCATTCAAAACGCTCTCTACTCATTCCTTCCGGGAGAATAGCGATAGACTCACAGGATAAAAGCTCAGCATTATAGGCACCACCACGGCAGTAGTTACCTGTAGAAGGCCAGACCGCCTTATGGAAGGTAGGGTCAAACTGCCCGGTAATCAATCTGGGAACCAGACAACCAAAGGTAGCTCCTACTTTATGAGCACCAGTAGGAAACCATTTACCCACTAAACCGACAATCCTGGCTGGAACCCCGGTTAATTCAGATGGTAATTCCAGAAAATTGACTCCACCAAAAAGTCCACCGAACTTGCGTGGTTCATTCTTCCAGGTAATACGAAAGAGATTGTAAGGATTAATATCCCATAGACCAATATTTTTTAGTTTCTCCTTTATTACCTCTGGAATAAGCTGGGGATTTTTCATCTGTTGAAAAGTAGGAATAATAATATTCTTCTCTTTGGCTCTCTCTATGGTTCTTTTCAGCTGTTCTTCATTCCTGGTCAAATCAATCATTTTTCTCTCCTTTTTATTAGGCCAAACCAGAGGGAGATTTCCCTCTGGGCTTCCTCTGGTGATTCAGAGGCATGCACTAAATTGTATAATACTCTCCGGGCTGGAGTAGAACAATCAGGAGAATCACCGGAATAATCTCCTCTGATAGTACCTAACTGAGCAAAAAGGGGAATGGTACTACCAACAATTTTTCTGGTTAACTCCACGGCATGATTGCCACTTAAGACCAGAGCAATAACGGGCTGAGCGGTTAAATGCTCAATTAACCACCCTCTTATTATTTGACCTATCTCCAGCGCTTCTGTGCTACCTAAATCCTTTTTTAAATCTAAATGGTATTTCTGATAGGTATCAATGGTCTTATTTCCCACATTTCTAATCCAGACCTCATCATCAGGATAATGCCTTTCTATCATTTCTCGCTCTGGTCGCAACATTTTTATCCTCTCAATATTTAAACCCACCCTTTCCAGGCGAGAAATTATCTCACCCACTAAGGCTCTTTCTATTGCCTCCGGTTTAATTAATACTAATGTTTTTTCCATCAGGAGATCCTTTCTAATTTCTTATCTGAATTACTAATCTACTAATCAAAACAGTTATTCCCACTATTAAACCATACCCTGCTTTAATCACTTTTTAATAAAACAATGCATCAAGAAGACTTAACCAGACTATTTACTAAATTATTTGCTAATCAGTTAATGTAATTAAGGGCAGCCTACCAATTATGTATCAGAAGTTATGATATCATTAATTTTGGCAGAAAGGACTGTCTTAACCTTTTCTAATTTTTCTTCTGCTTCCTTATAATACTTGCCGGTAAAGGACAGGTAAATCTTAATCTTGGGCTCGGTACCCGAGGGGCGAATGGCATACCAGGAACCATCAGTAAAGCAACACTTAACTACATCAGATTGCGGTATATCTACTATCTCTTTTTTCTGCTTGATATAATCATACTGAAAGGAAGTCTGATAATCAATCTTACTGGAGATAGTCATTCCAGGAATGGCGGGAAATTTTTCTCGGAAGGCAGACATAATCTTTCTCATCTTCTCTTCCCCTGCTAATCCTTCCAGGAAGATAGATTCTAAATAATCCAGGAAATAGCCATGCTGCCGATAAATCTTTTCTAAAACATCCAGCAAGGTCCAGCCCTGCTTTTTATAAAAAGCAGCCATTTCGGCAATAAGCATAGCACTGATCACGGCATCCTTATCCCGTACAAAATTACCAGTCAGATAGCCAATACTCTCTTCATAACCAAACAAGAAGACCCCACCCCTTTTCTCCAATTCTTCAGCCTTATTACAGATGAATTTAAATCCGGTTAAAGTATCATAAGTGGGAATATTATAGGAAGCAGCAATTACCCGCCCCAGTTCTGAAGTAACAATAGTTTTGATAACAAAGCCATTTTGAGGTAATTTCCCCTTCTTCTGACGTCTTTGAAGAATATAATCTAAAAGCAAGGCTCCGGTCTGATTGCCATTTAAAAAGACATAATTGCCTTTATGAGGAGCCTGGAATGAGATTGCCACGTCGCTGCGCTCCTCGCAATGACAAGAGGAGGAGGGCTCCTGGCAATGACTGTAAGGAGAATTATGGCCTGGATGGTCAGTAGGATGGTCTTTGGTTTTGTTGGGGTTGTTTGAGATTGCCACGTCGCTGCGCTCCTCGCAATGACGAAATGCTTTATTATATACTGCTACCGCAATGCGGTCACCATCGGGATCGGTAGCCAGCAGAATCTCTGCCCCGACTTTGCTGCCCAATGCTACTGCACGCTCAAAGGCCTCAATATTCTCAGGATTAGGTGATAACACTGTAGAAAAATCAGGATCGGGCTGGGCCTGTTTTTCATCCACAAAAATATTGCCAAAACCCCTATCTCTTAAGATAGTCCGGATAGGGATATTTCCAGCACCATGTAAGGGGGTATAAACTATCTTAATTTTGCTGTCCATCTCTTCCTCCTTACACAGAGATAAGGTTTTTACCTTTTCATAATACACCCGGTCAAACACTGAGCCCAGTATTTTACATAGCCCCTTCTCTTTTGCCTCTTCCAAGGAAATCAACTTTACCTCAGAATAATCCTTTATCTTACCAATCTGGACAATTATCTCATCGGCTACCTCTGGTAATATCTGGGCACCATTGGCGCCATACACTTTATAACCATTATAATCGGGTGGATTATGGCTGGCCGTAATGACAATACCGGCAGCAGCACCAATCGTCTTTACAGCAAAGGAAAGTTCGGGAGTAGGACGTATGTCATCAAAGAGATAAGTTCTGATACCATTGGCTGCTAAAACCTGAGCTGCCTGCTCGGCAAACTCCCGGGACTTACGTCTTGGATCATAAGCTATAACCACTCCTCTTTCCTGTGCTTTTTTCACTTTCTGCACAAGATAGTTCGCCAGTCCCTGAGTTGATTGTCCCACCGTATATATGTTCATGCAGTTAGTACCAATAGCAATTTTACCTCGCATTCCCCCAGTACCAAATTCTAAATCCCTATAAAAACGGTCAATAATCTCCTCCTGATCATCAGCAATAGCACGTAATTCCTCTTTATCTTCGGCACTAAGATAAGGGCTATTCAACCACTTATGGTATTTTTCCAGATAATCCAAATCTAATTCCTCCTTCATAATTGAGCTAAATAATATTTACATAGCATTAAAACTGTATTATTCACTAAATCTTCTTACCAGATCTTCCAGATAAAATCGAAATAGCTTTCCCACATCCTGTAACATCTGTGGCCTGCGGTACACTTCTCTAAATAATTGAGAATGATGATCATAATCTACCATCTTTTCAATAAAATTAGCATTCCTTCTAAATAAACCAAAAAGTTCTCTCTTCTGATCCTCATCCAAATGTTCATAAATTTTCCGAGCCTGTAGACCAAACTTAATCTCTGAAGCAAATTTCTTCTTCCAGCGCCTATCATACTGCTCTAATTGACCCTTACCAATACAATCGGCCAGAATTTGAGCAGATTGCAAACCATAAGACAATCCCCCTCCCGTTAAAGGCTTAACCTGACTGGCAGCATCCCCTACCAGTGCTACATTTTTATAATGGGTAGGGATAAGGCCAACAGGAATTCTACCAGAAACTTTATGTATCACCTCTCCGGTAATCTCTTGTGCTTTGATAAAGTCCTGTAAAATCTTTTTACCCTGTTCTGAGATAATCCCTATTCTTAACATATGTTCATTCTGCAAAATCATCCAGAGAAAAAAGGGTACCTCTTCGGGAATATAAAGCTGAATGACATCTTTGGTCAGTCTGGGAATGGAGCGGGATAATCGAATCTGGTATTGTAGGCCAAAATAATAATCGAGTGGGTCCTCATTAGAAGACTTATCCTGATAATAGTTTTGTAAGAGATACCGGCGGACTATAGAGTCCACACCGTCTGCCCCAATCAAGATATCTGCTTCATATTTCTTGCCTTGCTCGGTCTGTACCACATAACAATCCTTATGCTCGTTAATAGTACTAACCCGCTCTCCCAGATTAATCTCCAGCCCTCTCCCCAAATAGAAATCAAACCTTTCCCTATCTAATATTACCGCCACACCATCCTTCTTAATGAAAAACTCTTCTTCCCACGGTGTATTTATAGAAAATCCATTGATTCTGCTAATAACAGCATCATCAGAAAGGTAGGATTCTACTAAGGTAAGAAGGTCTGAGGAGACAATACCAGAACAATGTATCGGTTGCCCCAGAATGAGATGTTCTTCTATCAGTGCCGGATGATAGCCCATACTCTTTAACAATTGTGCAGTATAACAACCTACCGGCCCGGCACCCACTATTAATATCTTCATAATTCTAATTCCAAAAATCAACCATTCATCTTTATTTTATCTTACTATCTATTATAGCGGTAAGAGGACATTTTTTAAAGAAGGGCAGGCTGGCAATAGCCATAATCTTTAATCTTTAAACTTAACACCTATTTTCTTTCCTGAAATATAAACTAATCCCTCTTATAGATATACAAGAATAGCCATTACCCCAAAAACCGCCTCTATAGCAATTAATACCAGTACCAAATGTGCTTCTTTCATCCCTCCAGATATTTTTAGAATCAATTGAGCTAATCCTTTAGGTCCATCATCAGGACAATATAATTTTCCCTCTCGATAAACCCCAAAAGTATAGGGAAAACGATGAGCTGCCTTAATAAGAAAGTCTACCAAAAAGGGAATAATCAATATTACTCCTGCCGTCTCAAAATCCCCTACTATAACAGTCACCGCCAGTACTGTCCCCATACACAAGGTCCCCACATCCCCCACTAATACTTTCGCCGGAAACCAATTATAATAAATGGTAGCCAGTAAAACACCCAGACAAATAAGGGAAATAGCCAAAGCCGTAAAACTCTTGGTAAGATAGGCAATAATAGAAACGGTCACCATACATACTATCCCCAGACCCACCTCTAATCCATTAAATCCAGCCAGCATATTAAAGGCATTGGTAGCGCCGGTAATACCCAGCGGAACTAAGATTAAAGGATATAAAATTCCAAAATTGACTCGGCCTATAAAGGGAATTTGCATTATGGTATCGCTAAACTCAATGGCTATCAGAGGTAAGGCAGCAAAAGCCGGCATAAAGGCTTTCACAATCTGTCTCATCGAAATAAGGTCATCAAATACTCCAATAAGAGCTACAGTTAACACCGTAGAAAGGGTAGCAAGCATGATAATTAAATATACACTGGGCAACAACCGGAAGAATATCTTCAGAAATATAATAAATATGATTCCGGCACAAAACCCAGCCACCATCACCAGTCCACCCATTTCCGGTATTTCTTCCTGTTTTTCACTGTTCATATTCTTACCGGTAATCCCTGCCCTTTTTAAGCGCGGGATAACTATTGGAAAACCTATAAAAGTAACCAAAAATGAAAATAACGCCACTACTAATAATAAAAACACCTTATCCCCCAGCATATTTTATAATATTCTTTCATCATTCCCAATTAAAAGCTATTTTTTATATAATAATTACCACAACAATTTGCACTACGAATTTGTCATTGCGAACACTGCGCTAGCAGTGTGTGGCAATCTCATACCCTTATCCTACCTAATCCTTACTGTCATTGCGAGACTGGCTATAGCCAGTCGTGGCAATCTCATACAATTATACTCACATAATACCCCTGTCATTGCGAGCAGACTTTAGTCTGCGTGGCAATCTCACTCAATTATCCCCACACAATCATGATGCATTATACCAGCATATCAGTATAACATATACCGAATAAATAGTCTTAATAATTACGTTAATCACTTCTTAAATCACTTCTTACAATTATAACCCAAAAAAAGTTCAACCAAAAACAATAAACCAAAAATTCAATGTCATTGCGAGCACTGCGTCAGCAGTGCGTGGCAATCTCATCCCCTACTCCCACCTAATCCTTCCTGTCATTGCGAGACTGGCTATAGCCAGTCGTGGCAATCTCATACCATTTTACTTCCTGCCATACTCATCATCAAATCTTACTATATCATCCTCTTCCAGACATTCCCCCATCTACACTTTACTTAAATAACTACTTATTTCCATTTACCATACTTTCTAAAGTAATTACATAATTTTTCATAATTTCTTCCCTAAGAAAATTTTTAATAACATAATCCTTACCTTCTTTTGCTTTTTCCAAATAGTAGTCATAATTATTTATTATTTCATCAATAGCTTTTATCAAGTCACTACTATTTTCAGGTTTAATTCTTATTCCATTACCCGATTCCTTTAACATTTCTGCTGCTATTCCAGTTAAGCCATAGATAATAGGTTTCCCGCTACCTAAGTATTCAAATATTTTTGAAGGTATAGCTCCTTCAAAGACTGGGAGCTTCCTTAATTGTAAAAATAAGATATCAGTTAATTCATAAATTTCCTTGACCTTTTCTCTGGGCAGAGGGGGAATAAATATTACATTTTTTTCAACATGATTATCTTTGGAGAGTTTTAGAATTTTTTTCTTTTCTAAACCATCTCCCACAAATAAAAAAACTATGTTTTTATCAATATATTTTTTTGCTGCCTCTATCAATATCTCTAATCTTTGAGAAATACCTATATTACCTATATAGCTTATTATAAAACTATTCTCTGGCAAATTATATTTTTTTCTTATTTCCTTTTTTATTTCCTTAATAGAATTATCTAAAACAAAATCTTTGTCTAAACCATTAGTAAATACTTTAATCTTATTTTCGCTGATTCCTTTTTTAATTATCTTATTTTTTATGTCTTGAGTAACAGAAATAATTAAATCAGCTCGTTGATATAAAGTTTTTTCAATATATTTAAGTAATCTAATAATTAATTTATTTTTGAATATTGCTAATTCTATCAAGGTATCTGGCCATAAATCCCTCACTTCCAATACAAACTTTTCTTTCTTTAACATACACACTATTAAAGCAGCTACTGCAGCAGTAATTGGTGGTGAAGTGGCTAGAATTAAGTTATTTTCTAAAGTATTAAATTTAATTTTTAAAGAACAGAGAAAAGAATTGAACATAAATGTAAGATAATTTAAAGGTCTTCTCAAAAAAGTATCATTTTTTTTGCCACCTTTAATTCTAAAAACCTCTAAATTTGTATGTTTTTCATATTCTTTAAACTTAATATTTTCTTGTATATCATATCTATGAGGTCTCGATGTTATAATACTAACATGGTGTTCCCTCTTGATTAATGCTTCTACTAAAGCCTCAATCCTAAAAGATTGAGCTCCAAGATCAGGCGGGTAATGCTGGGTAAATATTAATATTTTCATTAATTCTCATTCCCTTGAAATATTTTCACCGTGACAGCTTGCTATACAATTCAATTAACTTTTGACTTTCAATTTCCCAATTGTATTGTTTTTCAACTAATTCTCTTCCTTTTCTTCCTAATTCTACTGCTTTATCTTTGTTCTCTAAAAGAAATAATATCTGTTGAGCAATACTTTTGGGATTATAAGGGTCGGCAAATAAAGCTAATCTTCCAAATATTTCTTTCCAGTAAGGAAAATCAGACATAACAACCGGCAACGAACAAGCCATATATTCATATGTCTTCACTGGTAAGCTTGTTAAATAATTTTTTACCGGGAATAGTATGGAAATACCAATATCCACTGATTTCATGAAAGAATATGCTTCTTCCAATGGCTTAAAACCAAAATATTTTGTTTTATTCCACCCCAAGAGTGCTTCACATTCTTCTTTATATTGTTTACTTTCCCAGTTTCCCAATAACCAGAGCTCTATTTGTTGATTAATATATACCATTGCTTGGATTATTTCTTTTATTCCTCTAATCCTGGTAAGTCCACCAGCGTAAATAAGAATAGATTTTCTTTTATTGTGATTAACATTAGAAACACTATTAATTACATTTAATACCGGAAAATTTCTTAGAATGACTGTTTTTTTATTTGGAAAACGCTTTGAAATATTTTCAGTAGCCACAACTATATTAGTAAAAAAAATCACACTAAATCTTTCTAAGATGTTCATTAAAAAAGAGGTTAATACTCTTATCCCTTTATTTCCTATCCACTCTTTATTCAATATCTGTTTAGGCACATCTTCATGCACATCATAGATTACTTTCTTACCGTATAATTTTAATAAAATTCCAAAAAATATAAATTCGGGATCATGGAAATGGTATATATCGGCATTTTGTTTTAAAGCTAATTTATAAGCCTTCCATCCTAAAAATAATATTCTCGAAAATCTATTTTTAGGTTTAGGTAAAGCAATAATTCTTATACCATCCACTACCTCATTTTTACTATGCTGAGCAATTAAGACAACTTCATACCCCGCCTTTACTAAAGTTTTAGCTTCTTTATGAAATATTCTGGTATCAAAAGGTTGGTGTACTGTAGTGATCATACAGACTTTACCTGGCATTGTTTAACACCTCTTGATAAACTTTGATTGTTTTTTCGGCATTCTTTTCCCAGGTATAATTTTCTAAAACCAACTTTCTTGCTCTTGCACCAATTTCTCTTGCCTTATCTGGATTACTTAACAAATAGTCCATTGCTTCAGCAAGGCTATCAACATCCTTCGGATTAACCAGCATACCAGTTTTTCCATTCTCTACAAAATCCTCAATCCTCTCACCCCTACATCCAATCACCGGTTTACCACAAGCCATAGCTTCAATATATACTACACCAAAGGCTTCATTCCAACTGGGCAAAGAGAATATATCTGCTCTTGACATTTGCTTTATAACTTCATCATGTGTTAACATACCTAAAAATTCTACCTTATCATAAATACCCAATTCCCTTGATAATTCTTGTAATTTCTTTTTTTCTATTCCATCACCGACAATAAGATATTTTAAATTTGGATATTTATTTTTCAGTTTACTAAAAGCTACTAAATTTAAATCAATGCCCTTCCTTTCAATTAAATATGATACACTTAGCAGAATAATGTTTTTATTATTTGTATCTAAATGATACTCCTTCGTGCTATAAATTTTATTTATTGGTATTCCATTTCCAATAACAACTGTATTGTCACCAAATTCAATATTATTCTTGGCAATTTTTTTTAATTCATTGCTAACCAATATTATTTTTTTAGCTTGTTTAAATACTTTTTTAAGGGCTATCAAGCATTTAATATTCTTGTTTGCTGTAATATACAAATCCTGCCCGTGAATAGTAACAATAAAAGGTACATTAAAATCTTTTGCAAGCTTCATTGCTGCATAACCGTCAGGCAAGGCACTATGGGCATGGATCAAATCAAATTTAAAATCAATATATATCTTAGAGACTATTTTTTTAATGCCCTTATACATTCTCTCTCCGGATGATTCAAAAAGGTAAGCTTTGGGAAAAGTCAAATACCTGGGGTACCATACAGGTATGCCTTCCCAATCTTTATATTTTGGAATCTTGCTATACCTTTTCCATTTGTTACTTATTATATTAATCGGGAAAGGCGTCCAGGGAACTGCTGATATTACCCTGATCTCTATTCCCTTTTCCTGTAAAGCTTTTGCCTGTTCATGAACAAAAATTCCCGCTACTTCATTATAAGTTGATGGATACATATGAGAAATAACTAATATTTTCATAATAACTCTACTTTTTCTTTCCTATGAAAATAATTTATAAAACTCAAAGTAAAGGCAAATAATAGCCATTGAGGATTAAAGGCCATGATTGAACTTGAACTAACACTGGCAAAGAAAAAACCTAACATTGAAATCAGAAGAGTTTCACATATCTTTTTATCCACTTTTGAATGAATGCTTCGATAAATTTTCCACAATCTTTTTATTATTCCTATATAAAAAAATATATATCCTAAAAATATAATTAGGCCATAGTTAACCAATATCTCTAGCCACCAATTATGCGGATTTATTATTCCAGAAGTATAATATTTGGAATAATTAGCTATATAGTATTCGGCATTACCTGCACCTATCCCAAAACCAGCGCTAGAATATAAAAAATATAAACAATTCTTAAGTAAGTTGACTCTAATACCTATGGAACCTTCCCTTAATCTTAGTTGAATCATCAAAGAATTTAGTTCTGCCATTATTTTATTATAAACTTGGTAAGCACTTTCCAAGGGAAAAATAACTGAAAAAATAATTATTATTGTTGTTAAGCCAATCAAAAATTTTGCCTTTTTATTAATATTCATCAAAAATATAAAAATAAATAGTATCTCAAATAACACAGCAACAATATTTGCCCTTGAACCTGTAGAAATAATTAAATAAAAAGCAGAAATAAAACAACATATACTTAAAAAATAAAGATACTTTTTTTTAGAATATCTAAATAGAGTTAAACTAAAAGGGATACCTAGAGCAAGAAAGATCGCATAATCATTAGGATTAAAAAATACTCCGGTTGGAATATGCATAAGATAAGGTCTTACTTCGGAATATAAGCTAGAAACTGGTAAATGAATTCCAGTTAGGTGTTCCCAAAAACCAATTACAATTAAAAGACAAAACACAAATAACCAAATGTGATATAAATTAATTAAATCTTTTTCTGTAAAAAAATAGTATGTGGCAAAAAATATTACTAAAATTCCCATCAGTAAAAAAATTATATCTCTTATTGCATCACCCTTAGAGATAGCCCAAGCTAATGAAATGGTAGAATATCCTAACCAAAAAAATAAAAAATAAATATAGTTTTTTATACTATTCTGATGTAAAGCAATTGTTCCTTTAAACATGCTTTTAAAACAAAACAGTAGTAACACCAATAACAGAAAAAACCTGTAAGGGAAAAGAGTAAAAAAACCAATTTGCATTGGGAAAAGTGCTGCCCCGAAGAAGCCAGTTAACATTGCAAGAAAAAACATATTTTTTTCTAAAGAATTTATATTAATTGAAGGATAGTTAAAAATTTCTATTATTGTGCTCCTTTCATATTTATATATTTTTTAATTATTAACTTAAAAAATTCCAATATATTAAGGAAAATAAATATATTTGTATATTTTTAAAAAAAATTGTATTTATTTTCCTTTAAAAGACCTTTTTTTAGTTTGAATTCACCTTAGAGTAGTTAATAGCTCTATTTAAATACCACAAAATTTAAAATTAGAAATATCCTATTTTTAATTATCATCAATAAATATTAAGGCAAAAATTATATCTATCGATCGATACAATATCTTCTCATAATACTAAAACAAGATTATACCAAAAGGAATACTTAAAGATAAAAATGTTGCATAATCATTTGTATTATGGAATAATCCTGTGGGTCTGAATATCAACCAAGACCTTATTTTATTGTAATATTTTGATGCTGGAAATTGTAATAACAAATTCATAAAACATTGGATATAGCCATTAAGATATTAGTTTATTGAAAATTTTTGAAAATTTCTTTGCCATTTCTCTATGAGAATATTTACTTATCTTTGAATATATTCCTCTATATTCAACTTCTCCTTTTTCACAGTATTCCATATACAAATTTAATAAAATATTCTTTGCAATTTTTTCATTATACAAATGAAAACCTGCTTTTGTTTCCATTAACAATTTTGAAATAACAGTATTGTTTCTTCCCCCAAAAGCAATAATTGGTCTCTGAGCAGCTAAATATTCAAATACTTTCCCAGTATAAATGCCTCTCTCTCTTGGATCATCCCAATTTAGAAGAAGTAATAATTGAGACTCTCTCTGCTTTTCTAAAATAACCTCTCTATTTACATACCCCTCCTGAAAAATAATGTTTTCTAATTTAAATTGTTTAATCTCTTTATCTAACCAAAATTGTTTTTCCCCATAAAACACAATTTTTATCTTCTCTTCATTTACTTTATTCTCATCAATAAGTTCCCGGATTATTTTAAAAAGCATTGAGGGATCTCGTTTGCCAAGATATAATCGTCCTGTATAAATTATTAGAAAATCCTTACTTTTCTCTTTAAAGAATATTTCATCTTCATCATAACCATTAGTTATTACATAGATTTTCTTCTTCACATGTAATTCTTTTAATTTTCTTGCTAAGGGTTTCGATACTGTTACTAGACAATCAGAATATTTCAAGGTATTTTTTTCTAATCTTTTTTCAAAATACTGTCTTACTTTGCCATATTGGTAATAATGATTCTGAGTCCATAGATCTCTTAAATCAGCTACCCAGGGTATCTTGTATCTCTCTTTCATAAATTTAGCAATTAGATGAGAAGTATAAGGACCTGATGAACTAAAAATAATATCAAAATTATTATTTTTTAAAAGGTTTTCCCCTGCAGCAACAGCATACTTAAACCATAATTTTTGTTCGTCTGGAAAGCAAGTCAATTCTTTTATCTTATTTATTATCTTCCCCGTAAAAGATTGTTTACCTTCTCTTATTTGAATTGGTATACCTAATTGTTCTTGAAATCCTTTATCTTTATTAAAACCTATTTTTTTCTTTATTATTTCTGAAATATCACCAGGATATTCTGTCTCAATAATATTGTACTCTTTTGGAGTGCAAGTTAACTTAGCTGTTAAAACTGTAGGTTCCCATCCATATTCTGGTAGATATTTTAGAAGTCCTTTTATTCTCATTGAAGCAATCCCTTTACGGGGTGGACAGTAATATGAAATTATTAAAACTTTTTTCATTATAAATACAATGTCCCAAAATAACTTCAGTAAATTCTCTGAATTTTTTTATTTTTGATAAAATTACTATTTTTTATTAAATATCTTTATTCAATTTATTAATAAAGTAAAAAATTACATTAGTAAAAGTACCGGTTATTTTAATTATTTTCTCACATATATTAAATTCATATCTTCTTTGTCAAGCTGTTTAATAGAGAAATTAAAAGATTTTTATATAAAATTACATCTGATTTTTGAATAAATATAGTCTGTGCTATAGTATTACCAGATATTTTACAATAAATTAATAGACTTCCTATTAAGGTAATACTATAAGAAATAGTTGTTGCCCAAGCAGCTCCGACAATGCCAAATTTGGGAATCCAAAGAATATTTAGACCTAAATTTACAGCTACTGTTAGTGTATTAAGATAGGTATTCAATATGGGGCGACCTCGACCCGCGATATCATTTCCTAAAATTCTACTACAACTCACCGCCACAGTCCCTATTAACAATATCTGTAACGGCTGAACTGCAGGAAGATAAGCTTCAGAAAAAAGAAAGATTACCATCCATCGACTTATAAAGAAAATTAACGCAGATCCCAGTGCTGTAACAAGTAATATACTACGACTGACTATTGGAGTAAATTCCTTCAGCACCCTTTCATCTCTTTCTGAAGAAACTTTAGTAAAAAGGATGATACTTGCTGATTGAGAAATTAACCAAAGCTTCTCCACAATTGCCACTGATATAGAATAATAGCCCACAGCTAAAGGATTCATAAAAAAATTAATTAAAAGCATATCCAAGCGCAAATGCAAGAAAGATAAAATATTACTTAGGTGTGCCTGTATTCCATAGTTAGAGGTATCTCTAATATAACCTTTTTCAATTTTAAGAGATATATTACCAATAAGTCGCTTAATCCAGATAAAAAGTAAAATATTAACCAAGAAATAAGCTAATATATTAGACAAGAGAACTCCGAAAATAGTTACTTTAAATATTACCAGGCAAATAACAATTAAAATTAAAAATAAAATGGTATGAATAAGTGAGGCCAAATTATATTTTTCAAAACACTTTAAACCTAAAAGTATACTTTCCAAATAGCCAAATAAAAGGATAAAAGGAATTAAAATCAAGGAGAAAAAAAGATAATAAGAAGAAATACCTGAGAAAAAGAATTTTCTAAAGAAAATAATGATTATTAATCCAACCAGAATAGAAAAGATACTAATGATTAAACTCATTATTATATTATTGCCAAAAATCTTTTCATAAGAATATTTTCCCTTCCCGATATAATAGACTGTTGCTGGACCAATGCCTATATTAGTAAAGTTTACAATTAAAGTAGGAAGTAAGATTACTAAAGAATAAATTCCTTTGCCATTTGGACCCAGATTTCGAGCAATGACTATACTGGTTACCAAACCTATAATGAGATTTAAAATTCTAACCAAAAATGTAATGGTAGTATTTTTAGTAAATTCACCCATTTTGTTATTTTTTTACCTTTTTATATGTTAATCTTAATTGATCAATTGTGTGTAAAGTTTATCAATTTCTTTAATTACAACTGACCAGTCATATTTCTCCTTTACTTTATAATACGCTACAGTCCCAATTTCAGGGTGTTCCCAAGCAATAATAGCTTTTTTAAAGAGACTTTCTATATTGTCAGGCTCAAATAAAAACCCGTCAATTCCGTTGGTTATAATTTCTTTAGGTCCAGCATTATTTGCTGCCACGACCGTCTTCTTGCATCCCATAGCCTCCACTATAGAGATACCAAATGTTTCATTTTTAGCAGGAAGAATAAAGACTCTGCAAGCAGAAAAGGCATCAAGTATCTCCTGATGAGAGAGTGGACCTAAACAGATTACATTTTTTGGTAAATCTTGATTTAGATATTTTGTAAGGTTTTCTTTGGTTATTCCATTTCCTGCCATAACAAATTTTCTTTCAGGAATCATCTTAGCTAATTCTACAAAAAGTTCTGGTCTTTTGTATTTTCTTATATCTCCTGGAAATATATAAAAATCTTCATTAATGCTATATTTTTTTCGGAAACAAAGAGGATCAGCATTTTCGCATGCCTTTATATTAACACCATTAGGAATATAAAGTGAATTAATGCCCATTTCGTACAATTTTTTTTGCTGCCATTTTGCTACCGAAATGACAACATTTGAATTTTGGCAGGATTCAAGCATCAATTGATTTAAATGTTTCTTTGCTTCCCACTCTGTAGTAGTATAACAATCTTCTTCTAAATAAATTTGATGAACAGTATGGACATATTTAATTTGCTGATATCGTGATTTAAGGTAAATTTCTGGCCAATAAGGATGTCCATGGAGATGAACTATGTTAAAAAAAAGAGGAAAGCGAATTTTGCTCAGAAACAAACCATATAAATCAAAATTATTAAATTTTAATTTCTTTAACCCTGCCCTTACACGCCTCTTAAATTGGTTTTTTCCGTAATATAAAGAAAAGGGACTAGGAAGAATGGGCACCAATTTATATTTAGAATATTTTATAATATTTCTTATATGTTGTGTGGTTCCTCCATATTCACCTACTAATGGTCCAATAACAATTCTTGGTATTTTCATAAATATATTTTAATCCTTTAAAATATAAATTATCCTCACCAGATTACTAGTTTAATAAAACAACCAAAAATTTAAAAATCTAACTATATTCTATTAAAATCTTTTACCTTAACATACTACTAGCATTTCTTATTTTTTAATTACTAAGCTTTCATATATATCTAATAATTGTTTTCCTACTGCTTCATAACTAAAATTTTCCTGGGCATATTGAGAAATCTTTTCTGAAGAATAATTCTGATAATTATCCAACATATAATCAATCGCCTCTGATAAAGCTTCAACATTCTTTGAAGGAACCAAAATACCATTATCTTTATTGATTATCTCAGGTATACCACCCACATTACTAGCTATAACTGGTAATCCACAAGCCATTGCCTCAATTAACACACAGCCAAAATTTTCCCATAAACTTGGCAATACAAAAAAATCACTATTTCTCATAAATTCGGCAATCTCTTTTTTTGTTTTCAAACCATGAAATTTTACAAACTTCTCTAAACCTACTTTTTTAAGCATATATTCATATTGAACTTTATAAAATCCATCACCAACAATATCTAATTGAAAATCTTCTCTTTTATTTTTAACTATGGACAAAGCTTCGACCAAATAAGTAAGTCCTTTTTGTGGTGATAATAAAGCCACAAATAAGATTTTTTTTATTTCTCTTTTTTCTTTTTTCTCAGGAGGATAAAATATGTTAGTATTTACTACATTGGGCACGACTTCAAATTTATTTCTAATACCATATGCTTTAATAGACTTCTCTAAATCTTTACTCACAGGTAGTATTTCTTTTGCCCTGTTCATAGAAAAACGAGCTTTAAATATATCTAATTTTTTCAAAGATTTGCAGGGAAATCCACTCCAATGTTCGGTAATAACAACAGGTATTTTATATATTTTTCCCAGTAAAACTGCAGGTACTCCAGCTGAATAGACACTAGCATGTATAATTTCTGGTTTCCACCCCTGTTTGAGTAAACTACTAAAACCTTTCCCTATTGACCATAGATATAGAAAATAAGTTGTTTTGGGAATAGGTGATTTTTGGTATTTAATCCGTAATGTTTCTAATCCATCTTCCACCTTCTCTTCACATTGGTAAAAATTTCCTGAAGGACTATCAGCTCTTTCAACATAAAGTACTCTGATATTACAATACTGGGAAACTGCTTTAGCATGTTCTTGAATAAATATTCCTGAAACTGGATGTGTTTCAGAAGGATACCATGCTGGAAGGAATAATATCTTAAGTTTTTTTAATTTCTGCATTGAAAAGTCCCTTTTATTACTTAGAAAATTCTAAATTTATTATTTATTACAATTTTTCTATTTTCTCCGAGCTTGACTTAACTACATTCCTGGTATCAAAAACAAATTTTGCCTTTTTTGCCACACTATCATAATCAATATTAGAATGATCTGTAGTAATTATAATAATATCTCTTGCTAAAATTTCAGCCTCATCTAACTGCTTGATGGACTCATATTCTTTTTCTTCAATAGAGAATCTATGTACATAAGGGTCATAATAAGAAATAATTGCCTTTTCTCTTTCTAATAATTTTATCACCTTTATTACCGGTGACTCTCGGATATCACTTACATCTTTTTTATAAGCAACGCCTAAAAGAAGAATTTTGGCACCATTAAGAGGTTTTTTAAACTTTTGGGATAAAATGGCAGCTGTTCTTTCTACTACATATTCTGGCATATACCGGTTTATCTCTCCAGATAATTCAATTAGACGGGTATGATAATTATATTCTTTTGCCTTCCAGGTAAGATAGAAGGGATCTAAAGGAATGCAATGCCCTCCTACTCCTGGACCGGGGTAAAAAGGCATAAAACCATAAGGCTTGGTCTTTGCCGCTTCAATAACCTCCCAGAAATCAATTCCCATTTTATGACAGAGAATAGCCATTTCATTGGCTAAAGCAATATTGGTATATCTAAAAACATTCTCATAAATCTTTTCCATCTCGGCAACTTTAGGAGAGGATACTATATATACTTGACTTTGAATAATGTTTTGATAAAGGCAGGAAGCCACTTCGCTACAATCCGGGGTAACCCCTCCAACAACTTTGGGAGTATTTCTTATTTTATACCAGGGGTTACCGGGATCAATTCTTTCTGGAGAAAAAGCAAGAAAGAAATCTTTACCACATTTTAAGCCAGAAGTTTTCTCCAGAATAGGTTTTATTAATTCTTCTGTGGTACCCGGATAGGTAGTTGATTCCAGAATTACTAACATCTCTGGATGAAGATACCGGGAAATATTTTCCGTAGAATTTTTTATATAAGAAAGATCTGGTTGTTGATAGATATCCAGGGGAGTGGGGACGCAGATACAAACTGTATCCACATTTCTTAAAAAGGTATATTCGGAAGTAGCCTGGAGCAATCCTTTATTGACTACTTCTTTTAAATCACCATCTACAATATCGCTGATATAGTTTTCCCCTTTATTGACCTGATGTATCTTTTTTTCTTGAATATCAAAGCCGATGGTTTTATAACCTGCTTTGGCTTTTTCCACGGCTAAGGGAAGTCCAACGTAACCAAGACCAATTACCCCCAGAATGGCAGTTTTATTCTTTATTTTAGACAATAATTGTTGTTTGTAATAATTTTTAGATTTTTTCATTTCCAATCCTTTCGCTACATTTAGCATTTAACTAGCCATTTAGTGAAATAGTTGATTAGTTAATCTTTCTCCAGCAGGCCTATAAAATCTAGGGTACTGATTTTCAAACCTCTTTGGTAAATAATCGGTTGATTCTCTTTTTGAGATTGATAAGCCATTAATATTATATTTAGAGATTTTTTTCCTTCCCTGCCGTCGATTAAGGGAATTTTATTCTCTTTAATAGAATGAATAAAATTTTCATAAAGGGGGGTATGCCCTTTGCCATAGACATTGGAGATTTCGGTATTACATTTACTCCCTACTTCTTCCCATGAATCTTTATTATCTTGAAAATTCCAGACTTTTATCTTGTTTAAAGCTAATCCTCCAATAACCACAGTCCCCTTTTCACCAATTACCGTAATAGTTTCTTCTAAATTCTCAGGGTAAATACACACTGTGCCCTCCACATTTCCTATGGTTTTATTTTTGAACCTAATAACAATGCTACCATAATCTTCAGTTTCGTTATATGGATGAAAAAAGTTTTCGATCTGACTGAATACACTTTCAATTTCTTCCCCAATTATCCATTGGACCAGGTCAATACTATGAGAGCATTGATTCATTAGACATCCGCCATCTAATTTCCAGGTACCCCGCCATTTTGCTTGCTTATAATAATCTTTATTTCTGTTCCACAGAATTCGAGCGGTGACAGCAATAATTCTGCCGAATCTTCCCTCTTTAATTGATTGCATTAATTTTTGGATAGTTGGATTAAATCTATTTTGATAACAAACAGCTAATTTTACTTTATTCTTTTCAGCCTCTCTGATCATTTTATCTGCCTCGGAAAGAGATAAAGTCATAGGCTTTTCTACTAAAATATGTTTTTTCTTATTAATACAGTTTAAGGCAATCTCTGCATGATATCCCGATTCAGTGCAGATAGAATAAACTTCAATATCTTCTTCCTGAAGCATCTTCTGATAATCAGTAAATACTCTCGGTTTTTCTATAGACAATTTAACTTCTTCTGTTTTATGAAGATATTCATTAGCTTTTACTTCGGCTTTTTCTTTGATTAAATCACATACTGCTACCAGTTCTGCCTCTTTATAATTATCTATTAGTGCTTGGAGATGATGAGCTGAAATGCGACCACATCCGATTAAGGCAAATCTTAATTTAGACATCATTAACCTCGAAAAGAATTACTGGTTAAATTAATTATTTAATTAATTAACTAACTTGTAAAATTGATAAATTTTTTCCACCACATATTCTTGCTGTTCTTCAGTAAGTTCTGGATACATCGGAATAGCTAAAACATGCTTGCTTGCCGCTTCGGCGATAGGAAAATCACCTTCCTTGTATCCTAAATATTTAAAACATTCTTGTAAATGCAAACATAGAGGATAGTATATATTTGTTCCTATTTCATTATCATAGAGATATTCTTTTAGTTTATCCCTTTCTTCAACATAAATAACATACTGGTGAAAGGTGTGTTCTCGATGATTTTTAATATTTTGGCATTCTTTTATAGGAAGTTTTATCTTATCTCTTAATTTATATCTTTTAAATAATTTCTGGTATCTACAAGCAATCTGGAATCTATCCTCCAACCATCTATCCAGGTATCTAAATTTGATATTTAATATAGCAGCATGTAATTCATCAAGACGGGAATTAATACCTATAATATGATGGTAATATTTTGGCTCCGAACCATGAACACGAAATATTTTGCAATAATCAGCCAGGTCCTTTTGATTAGTTACTATTAATCCCCCATCTCCATAGGTAGAAAGATTCTTGGTGGGATAAAAGGAAAAGGTCCCTAAATCTCCATAAGAACCTGCTCGCTTGCCATTATATTCTGCCCCAATAGCTTGGGCACAATCTTCCACTACTTTTAGCTTATATCGATTAGCAATTTTCATAATTTCATCCATCTGGCACATCTGTCCATAAAGATGAACTGGAATAATGGCTTTGATTATTTTATCAGTGTGATAATGGACTATTGTCCCAGTTTTATCCTTTATTTTACATTTAGTGTTAATGAATTCTTGAAGATTAAGTGGATCAAGATTAAAAGTGTGAGGATTAATATCAATAAATATGGGAGTAGCCCCTACCCTTACCACACTTCCCGCAGTAGCAAAAAAAGTAAAAGTAGGACAAAGGACTGCGTCTTCTTTACTAATTCCTAAAGCCTTCAGGGCAATAAAAATAGCATCCGAACCGTTTGCCACCCCTATTCCAAATTTAGTACCGGAATATTTAGCCAGATTATCTTCTACTTGTTTTACATTTTCTCCATTAATCACTATTCCTGATTCTAAGACCTTAGCAATGGCTTCCTCAATCTCTGCTTTGATGGAGTTATACTGCTGAATTAAATCTAATTGTGGAACTTTCATTTTTTTCTCCATAAATTAGTTAACTAACACATTAGCTAATTAGCGAATTTTTTCAATATTATCTCTACAATCTTAGATGAAGTCTTGCCCTCTCCAAAGAGTGGTTCATTAAATTTGACTTCTTCTGTTCGAAAATTATTTATGGCCTCTAAAATTTTCTTTGGCGCAACACCGACTAACGTATTTACACCTTGCTCCACTGTCTCTAACCATTCCGTATTCTCTCTTAAAGTAATACAGGGCACTTTACAAAAATACGCTTCTTTTTGTACCCCTCCTGAATCAGTAATGATCTTCTTGGCATTTTTTTCCAGAATAAGCATATCAAAATAACTTACTGGTTCTATTACTTTAATATTCTCTCCTAAGGCTTCTTTTACCTGATAATTTTGCTCAATTACTTTTTTAGTCCGGGGATGGACTGGCAGGATAATTAATTGCTGGGACATAGTTAAACCAGTAAGAATATTTTTTAAATTTTCTATGTTATCTGTATTAGAAGCTCTATGAATGGTACATAACATAAATTTTTTAGGATACAATTGTAAATCTTCTAAAATTTTAGAATTCTTTCGTGCTTTATCCTGGTAATATTGATAAGTTTCCAACATTATATCACCCACTAGATAGACATCATTAATAATGCCTTCTTTTTTCAGATTGTGTAGCGCATTTTTAGTGGGACAAAACAGTAAGGTAGATATGGTATCCGTGAGGACTCGGTTTACCTCTTCGGACATAGTACGATCATAACTTCTTAATCCTGCTTCTACATGGGCAATGGGAATATTTAGCTTTACCGCCGATAAGGAACCAGCCAGAGTGGAATTAGTATCCCCATACACTATTACCAAATCTGGTTTTTCCAGATACAACACTTTTTCTATTTCCATCATCATTCTCCCAGTTTGTCGGGCTGGGGAATCTGATCCTATACCTAGATGATATTCTGGCTCAGGAATTTCTAATTCCTGAAAAAAGGTATCATTCATATTATAGTCATAGTGCTGACCGGTATGAATAATTATCTCTTTTAATTCTTGGGGAATAGAATTATTTAAATTTTTGATATATCTGGATAGTGAAGCTGCTTTAATAAATTGAGGTCTGGCCCCAAGGATAGTAATAATTTTCATAGCCTATTTCACCTGTTAATACTTAGTTTAACCTTGATAAAATTTCTGATTCGCAATTAACTGGTTCTCCGGCACATCACGAACAATCTTGGCAGGCGTTCCCATTGCTATCTTACGAGGAGGAACATCTTTAGTGACTATACTTCCAGCGGCAACCAGAGCATCTTCCCCTATAATCTTTCCAGGAAGAATCACGGCATTAGCCCCCACTCGCCCACCTTTTCTTATGGTAATACCCTTAATATGTTTCAATCTTTCTTCCGTTCTACCTAAAAAATTATCGTTGCTGGTTACAACCCCTGGGGCAATAAAAACATAATCTTCCAGTTCTGAATAGGCAGTGATATAACACTCGCTCTCTAATTTACAATATTTACCAATTTTGACATGATTTTCTATAGTTACTCCTCTCCCAATGATAGTATATTCACTGATAGTAGTATTTTCTCTAATTGAGGCTAAATCGGCAATCAGAACATCATGCAAAATTGATGAGCCAATATAAATAACCGTATTTGCTCCAATTAAGCAGTGATCACCAATCTGAGTGGGAGAAAGTTTAAGGTCCGATTCATCTTTGAAAATACTTAGTTTTGCCCGCATAGGGTATTTTCCAATTACGGAATTATCATCAATCCTAACTTTTTTACCAATAGAGGTTCCCTTTCTAATTACCACATTATAACCTATGGTACAATTATCTCCTATAATCACCTTATCTTCAATTACTACATTTTCAGCTAAATTCAAATCTTTACCTAATTTAGCACTAGGACTAATGTAATTTGACATTGGCATTCCTTTACTTTTAATTACTATTAATAATTTAACTCAATTAATTAATTTACCGTTTAATTAGCTTTCTATTTTCCAAAATACTATATGTAAACAAATATTGTTTAAAATATGAACCATCATATTATAAAGAATTTTTATTTTAAAGCAACTAATCTTATCTTTTAATTCGGATTATTTTATTTCTCATCTAGTTAAATATAGGATAGGGAAAAGCATTTTTATTTACCGACCAGCTAATTAAAATTCTAATATTTTTCTAAGATTATCTTGAAATCTTATAAAATCAGAAGGAGAAAGATTTCCTAATTTTTTTTCAATAATATTTATTTTGAGAGTTTGGATTATCCCGGTTACCAAAGAAGGATATTTTAAACCAGAATTTTCCCAATCTTCAATTATGGTATCCCCTGGTAACACGCGATCTATATTGCTGGTAATAGGAGCAATAATAACTTCGTTTCTATGGTTATGATAATATTTATTACTTATTACTAAAGCAGGGCGTTTTTTAATTTCAGTACCTTCGGAAAAAATCACCTTTACCAGTACTACATCTCCCCTATTATAATTCATTATAAGCCTCATCCCTATCGTTATCCCACACCTCTTTTAGTGCAGGATTTATCTGGTTGGTCATAGCTAATAACTGTTTTTCTTCCGATTCTCTTGCTAAACGTTCTCGAATACTGGTTAGAACATATTCTTTTATGGAAGTCCCGTTTAGAGTGGCGAATAACTTAATTCTTTGATGTTCCTTTGGATCTATATCGATACTAAGTCTATTTCGAACTGCCTTGCCCTTATTCTTCATATTCCTCACCTTTGATTTTTATATACCACATTTCATCATTTGTGTCAATGTAGGAAAAGTGCGGGATAGAATTAATCGATAGTTGGTAGTCGTTATTATTTGGTCGTTAGTATTTAGTTTAACACAATTTTAATACAATTAAGTAAAAGAGTTTCGGTTCTCAGTTGGAAGTTAAAATAAGTTACAAGGTGCTAGTTTCAAGTTGCAAGATATTTAATTTACTGGTTGACTGGTTCACCAGTTTGCCAGTTTGCCAATTAGAAAAAGCTCCTTTTAAGTGTTTCCCTCTTCACCCTGCCTTAATCCTCCCCAATCAAGGAGGAGGAAATCATACTACGGGAAAGGGTGAGAGTGAGGGGAAGTTTTAGAATTTATAAGATAGTTATGTTAAAAGAGAAAATTCTCTGGCATTTTGGCCAGGTTCGTTATCATTATGGTGAGTGTTACAGAAAAGCCAGTTACTTCCAATTGCCAATTTTTACTAATGTTATAATTTACAGATGTGGATATATGGTAATTGTGTTTATAAGCAACTTCCAGAGATAAGTCATCATTTATTTGTTGATTAATTTGGAGTAGGAGACAGTTATCTGCTCCATCGCATTCTATTTTAAAATTAGTATGCTTATCTCCTTCCCTATCAAATTGGTCAAATCATTGTGCTCCTATGTTTAATCCATATTTATTATTGGAAAGCTTATGGTTATGGTAAGAAAATAAGTCATAAAGCAAAAATACTGCATACAGTTTCACTTTCTCCGATAAAAGCTATGCTCCCTCTATTCCGAGATTAAGTGCATCATCGTAAACAGTAATTTCATTATTCGAATAAAACTCAAATTTTATATTATCAGGCAGGTATTTATTAAAAAAATCAGGTTTATAATTTAAGTAAGCTTTATTTACATTATAGGTGCAAATTTATTATTATAAATATCATAAATTTGGGCACATACTGAAAAATCAAGGTAAAGACAAATATCGGATTGGAGATCAGTTTTTATGATAGTACCCAGTTCAGGAACCAATAATCCCTGAAAATCACCCATATGCCCCCCCTCTTCTATCCATTTGAAATGTACTGATTGTGTAAAATTAAGGATAAAATATTTGGCTCTTTTCAGATTCATCATCTGGTAAAATAAAAAGACTGGATTCATTATCAGAGATGGCAGCAAATGAAGTTATATTTATTACAGTCAACATTAATAATGGTAGAAATACCAAGATAATTATTTTTAACAAAAAAGATGATGAATAAAATAATAAACTAAATTTGTTATAGAAAATATGCCTCAAAACATACTCCCAGCTCTCACATTATTTAATTGCTGATCAAATCTTTTATCTATTTACTGCATATAGCAGATTTAATTTCCATTACTTTATCAGAATTTGACGAAAAAGACAAAAGATTGCCCTGTGTTTTATTTTTTACAATATCATCTCTAAAGAATTGCTATGTTCAGTTAATTGAATAGAAATGCTTAATGTTTACCGCCCTGCCAGAACTCCGCAAAGAAGGCAATGAATACTCCCAAGAATAATCCCAGTACCCCAGAAATAGCCAGATTTAATTTTTTATTGGGCTTTACAGGTACTTGTGAAATGGAAGGATAATTAATAATTTCAAAATCATTTGAATTTAGTATTTGATTTTCTAAGATGTAATATTTATTAATCAATTGGTGGTAACTTTCCCTAATCTGAGTATAATAATTAAGCAAAAGATTGATTTGTATTTGTTTTTCAGTTAATGAAAAATCCTCAGATTTAATAATGTCAAGCCGTAATTTTTCCACCTCATCAAATTTTTCTTTTTCTAAAGCTATCTGCTTTTCAACAGATTGTTTCTCTTCTTCTAAAAGTTTAATCTTTTTCTGGAAATATGGTTGATTTATTTCTATAAAATGATTTACCACCGATAAAGCTATATCCCTTGTCTTTTCTGGAGAGGTGTATTCAGTAGACAACATTACATAACCACTGTCAGCAACACTGTCAATTTTTATAAAATCTGATAATTCAGCAGTTTTTAAATTAAGTTTTAATTTATCAATCACTTCCTGTAAAACATAATCACTTTTTATCTTGTTTTCCACATCACTTTTTCCCAATAAAGGTACTCCATTAGTCTTAGCTATTCTAAAAGTTACTGATGAATTATATATAGGTAGTAATACCATATAGTTAATGATGCCAGCAACAATAACTGAAATGAGAAAAATAGTAATAATTAATCCTTTTCTCTTAATTAAGACCTTAATATATTCCCGTAAATCTATTTCCTCTTCCATTATAGCGATACCTTCTCAATAAAATTATTAGTTAAAGCTTGCTTTGTTCACTTTAAAAGTAATTTAGTCCTAAGCTTAATTTTAAAGCTTTATCTACCTGTTCTATTTTCTCCTGGCTAAGTTTCCCTAATTTTTTCTCAAGTCTTGATTTACTAACAGTCAATATCTGGCTGGTTTTTACTATAGAAGTTTCTTTAAGTCCACTCTCATTTGTTTCAATAATAACATTAATAGGATACAACTTAACTGTACTAGATATTGCTGCTACAATAGTGGTAGCTGTATTTTTATTTCCAATATTATTTTGAATAACTAAAACAGGCCGTATTCCAGCTTGTTCACTGCCTCGGGATGGATTCCAATTAACTAACCATATCTCTCCTCTTTTAGGAAAACTATTCATGGAGGACTTCTTTCTGGGTTTCTAAAGCAAACTCAATAAAATCATGATCCTCTTTTGCCATTTCTCTATAGCCTTGCGCCATTAGTTCTTCTTTATTCTTCTTAAACCAGAGTTTTAATGCTTCTTCTGTCAATTTACTTTTAGAAAATTTTCGTGCTTTTGAAGTTTTTTCTACTTCCTCCAATAATTCGTTATCAATGGTAATACTTAACTTTTTTTTAGTTCGCATATATTATACCCCTCCTTTACCATATTTTATATAGTATTCATTAACCTGTCAAAAAATTTGGGGGTCAGGTCTTGAAATGGAATTATTTTATCAATATTAAATATTGATTTAAGATTTCTGGTTTTTAGTTTTTGGATTTTGATTTGTGGTTTTTGGTTTTCTCGGGTAGAAATGGATGAGATTGCTTCAGCGCTATGCGCTTCGCAATGATAAAAAATGAAAAATGCGCTTCGCAATGACAAAAAGGAGAAAGTATTGCGTAATGACAAATTCGTAGTGCATAGTGCGAAATTAATTCGGTATATCGTTATAAATTATAATGAAAAAATGTACCTTACTATTAAGTATTTCGCTGTGCGTTGTGTATTTTGCGTATTGCGTTGTGTGTTAATTATGTAGAATTTAATTATGGTATTTTTCAGATGGGAAGTTCAGTTCTTGAAATGAGAAAAAACTTATAATTCAAGATAGTATCTGACCCCGAACATTCTGCGAATATTCTCTACTTATAATTTATTAAGTAATCCTTGATAATCATCTATGGTAATTTCAATTTCTTTTAAAATAATCCTTGTTAATGGTCGAGATAATATCCTACCTTTATGATGGGGGATAGTAGTGGTTCTTCCATCTGAATGTCTATAAAAAACATGACTCCCTTTTTGACGTATCTTTTTAAAGCCTAATAAAAATAACACCTTCTCCATTGTTTTAGCATCAACTAATTGAAGTTTACTCACTCCGATACCTCAATCTGCTGAATCCCAATAAACTCAGGCAATTGTTTCTTTTCTTCGGGAGTCATTTCTTCTAAACATAATTCGATTACTTCTTTCAAATTCTTTTGAAGTTCATCTAACGTTTCTGCTTGAGTATGTGCACCAGTAATTTCCGGAACATTGCCCACATAAAATCCAGTTTCTGGGTCTTTTTCTATATAAGCAATTATTTTATAATACATTTTATCCAATTCTCCCAATTTTCATAATATTTATATTTAGGTAATTTCTAATATATATATTATAGCATAGAATAAATTAATATATGAACTAAATATTTAATTATGTAATTAGGGGGTCTACAATTGAAAAATAAGACTCAACTATAGCATAATCAGATCAATCAGGATAGTCAAATAACTTTCTTTATGCCAGAATAAGAACATATGGCCGAAGGAGCATTTGTGGCTTGTGGGGTTTGTCCAGAGACAATACATTGGTCTTAGGTGACTCGGCCTGAACTGCCGGATGCTCCTCGGCCTCTTGCCTAAAGTCTAATGGGAAGATGCCTTTTAGTGGCTATTATAGACAGGATAATGCAAGAGGCCAGGCCACCAAATAGGAGGAAAGAAGATGAAAAGGCTATCCGGAGGAATTGATATCGGGAAAGATTTTCACCAGATGATTATACTGGATGACCAAGAACAGGTCCTCTACCAGAAGAAGTTAGCCCACAACTTAGGAGAAATGAAAGAGACCATAAAAGAGTTACCATGCCTTGAGAAAAAAGAAAAGGCAAAATTATCCTTTGCCCTAGAGGGTAAAAACGGTTACGGTAACCCCTTAGACCGTCTGCTCCTTCAAGCGGGCTTCACCCTCTACAATGTGGATAATTACAAGCTCAAGCGCTTCCGGGAGGCCTTTCCCGGAGAATGGCGGGATGATCACAGAGATGCTTTAATGCTCTCAAAAATGTTACACCTTAAAGAACATATCAATTCTGAAAGGGAAAGGGTATTTGTCCCAATAACTAAACCTTCGGTCCTCACCGAAAGTCTCAAGCTACTCTCCCGTCATCAGCAGCTTTTAATTGATGAGAAGGTGAGACTGACCAAGCGCTTGGGCAAGAAACTAATGGAGGTTTGTCCTGAGCTACTATCTTTGGGTAAACTGAAATATCAGAAGATAATTGCCATCTTGGCCAGATATCCGGATTTCTCCAGATACCATAAGATTACCTTAGACTCTCTGCTCAAGATACCGGGGATCGGCAAGAAGCAGGCACCTCACCTGCTGGCAGGATTACCTGCTCTAACCTATCTGCCAGGATTAACTTCGATTTACAAAACAATTATCTCCTCCTATAGCAAACGGATCCTGCAATTACAAAAAGAGATTAAAGAAATCAATACAAAGATGGATCAGATAAGAGCAGGAGATGAGGCAGTAAAACATTTAAAGAGCATACCAGGAGTGGCAACCAAACTGGCCAGCCGCTTTCTCGGAGAAATCGGTGATATCAGTCGTTTTCCTTCTGAAAAACAATTAGCCATTTATTGCGGTATCGCCTGTGTTAACAATGCTTCCGGTAAAAGCAATAAGACCAAGGCAATGTATAAGGCCAACAAGATGGCCAAACAGGCTTTGGTTATGATGGCCGGTTGCAGTATTAGAGTTAACCCCCAGTGCCGGGATTATTATCTTAAAAAAAGAAAAGAAGGAAAGGCCCATAATCATGCCCTGCGCTGTCTGGCCAGGCAGATGATTAAAGTCATTTACCGAATGCTAACCGAAGACAGAGATTATCAAATAAAAAAAGAATATTTGCAAGCGGCATAAAAAGTTTAGAGAATATCTTGATTTTTCAGATGGGAAGTTCAGGTCTTGAAATATAAAAAAACTGATATTTCAAGGCCTGACTTCATCATTACATCACTAACGGAAGGTCTCGGATTCCCTATTCCATTGTGCTCTTACTTTTACTCAAGGTATAAAATATAGCAATCTGGCTTCACACAATGCTGTTTTGATCTAGATTTTTGTTTCATCAGGACTTCAGATAACCATTTACAGTTGTATAACCTATCCACCCTTCGCTATGTTAAAATATAAATTATTACCAAAATAATAGAGGCAAATAAAATGCCAACAATACAAGAAATACTCAAATTAAAAGAAAAACCAAAACAAAAGTTAACCCTTTTAGTAACAATTTTAAATGAAGAAGAAACTGCCCTAAACGAGCTTATACAATGTTTTGATAAAGTTTCTGATTCTGAAAGAGGTTACTTAATGGAAGCATTAGAATATATTACTAAAGAAAATCCTAATTTTGGCAAGCATTGCCTTGGGTTTGTTATCAAGTACCTGAACTATAATGCTCCGAGAATAAAGTGGGAAACCAGCAGAATAATAGGTAATGTTGCTCAAAACTTTCCCGATAAAATAAAACAAGCAATACCTAAGCTTCTAGAAAACACCAAGGATGAAGGTATTGTGGTAAGATGGAGTGCTGCTTTTGCTTTAACTGAAATTGCCAAAAGCAATTCTAAGCTAAAAAGAGAACTTATTCCAGAATTCACAAAAATTTTAGCAGGAGAAAAGAACAATGGAGTAAAAAATATTTACCTAAAATACTTGAAGGATGTCAAATTATAAAAAATGATGTCAGGGATATTATAATTGAGAGAAGTATTAATTGCTATCCTTTTGAGGGTAATAAGCAAAAGAAATAATCCTGTTTTTTTAGGAATTTATGTACCAAGAGGATAAAATGGAAAGATAAAAATACGAATTGGGTAATAAAGAAGGGGATAAAAGATTAGCTGAAGTGAAACAGAAAAATAAGAATTCTTTACCAAGGAGGAATAACATTGAAAGAAGACAGAAATTTATTAGCATACTGTGGCCTGTATTGTGGAGATTGCTTTAACTACAAGGGTGAAATTGCAGACTTAGCAAGAGATTTGAGAAAGAAACTTAGAGAAGCAAAATTTGACACTGTTTCTGCAGGGCTTTCTAAATACTTTAAAGAGTTTAATGAATATAAAACATGCTATAATGTTCTTGGGGCAATGGTTAGACTCAGATGCAAAAAATCATGTCGTAATGGGGGCGGAAACCCAGGTTGTAAAATACGATTGTGCGGTCAGAGAAAAGCTATTGCTGGTTGTTGGGAATGCGAAGAATTTGAAAACTGTGGAAAACTAAATTTCTTAAAACCCATACATGGTGAGGGGCATGTTAAGAATCTTAGAAAAATCAAAAAAGGGGGAATTGATAAATTTCTGGAGGGGGGAAGAGATTGGTAACAATGGTTAATATCTTCGTAAGGTTATCAGAGAAAAAGAGAAAAATTGTAACCAATAATTGCTTAGCTGTTTTAATAATCAATAAAATTTTTAAGATAATAAGTTAATTAAGTAACAAGTATTTTAATCAAACCAAAGAAAATATTTTCATTGTCTAACTATAATCTGATAATCTTTTCTGTATTTAAGTGAAGAAGTTTATAAATAGTTAAAAATGAATTTTTAGAAGAAGGATATTTAAAAATGGTTAAATGTAAAAATTTAGATAAAAGATATAAATGTATCATTGAAACTTCAAATTATTCAATATTTTCAGATACCACTAAGGAGAAGGGCGGTTCTGAAGAAGGAATCAGGCCTCATGAATTATTGGAAGCAGCTTTAGCTTCCTGTTTAAATATTACCATTCGGATGACTTTAGATAAATTAAAAATAAAGGCAGATAATGTATTTGTGACAGTTAATTTGATGAGAAATAAAGAAGGAAAAACAATTTTTAACTATCACTATAATATTAATGCTGAGTTGAATAATCTCCAAAAGGAAAAGATAGAGGAGTCAGTTGCTAATTGTTCAATAAAACAGACTTTATTAAAGGAGATTATTTTTTGCCATTCTCTTTTATGAAAGGAAATGGTACATTTTGGGGTCATGAAATTGGAATCTATAATGGAAAAATAACAGAATAACCTCAATAACACAAAGTAAGTATTGGTTAAAACAAATGATGAGAATAATAAAAAAAGAATTCAATCATATAATTTTAGAAGGCAATTCCTATGAAGTTGGAAGACAGCAGGCAGAACTCATCAAGAATAATCCGGCATGGATCAGATTTATTAAAACCGCAAAAGCAAAATTTAGCGATAAAGAATTTGAACAAGTAAAAATCTTTTTTGAAAAAGTGTGTCCAGGGCTTAATGATGAATTAAAGGGAATGGCTGATTATTTCAGTATTCCCCTTAAAAATATGTCCTTCTACTATCATTCTTATCTTCGCCCGCATTGCAGCACTTTTTGTGTTTTGCCTCAGAAATCCACTGATGGCCATGTCTATGTCTGCCGTAATTGTGATTTTAATTATAAAGTTGAGGATTACAGGCTGTGCACTACAAAGATAAGTGGTAAATTCAGTCATACCGGATTTTCCACCATGCTTTTCGGGAGAAATGATGGAGTTAATGACCAGGGGCTTTGTGTTACGATGAGTTCCACGGGAATGGGTGTTGGAGCTACAAAATGGTTTAGATCTCCAGCTCTTTGCGGATCTCAATTCTGGTTAATCCTGAGGGGAATACTGGAAAATTGTCAGGATGTCACTGAAGCTATCGCTTATACCAGGAATATTGATATTGCCTATAATATTAATCTGCTGATGACTGATAAAAAAGGAAATGCCTGTCTTCTGGAAACATTTGATGGGAAAAAAGCTACGGCAAGGCTAGACCATAAGCCATTTTTAGGGTCAACAAACCATGCCCTAATAGCTGAGATCAAGAAATATTCTGGTAAGTCTTTGAAACACTCTGTCATTAGATATAGAGCTATAGAAAAATTATTTAGATCAAAGGAAAAATTATCCCGGGAAGACCTGCAAAGATTCTGCTCCCAGAAATATCCTGATGGAATAGCTGTTTTATATTATCG
>Ga0067045_1028411_pt1 | contig 34173 bp, 25 predicted proteins | sample TerdegcTABiofilm_FD_59184 | JGI IMG/M metagenome (GOLD analysis project Ga0067045, IMG submission 59184) | Combined Assembly of (Gp0054472, Gp0054536) Wastewater bioreactor microbial communities from Singapore -Terephthalate degrading...
GGACCGTTATAGTTACGGCCGCCGTTCACCGGGGCTTCAGTTCAAAGCTTCGCTTGCGCTAACCTCTCCCTTTAACCTTCCGGCACTGGGCAGGTGTCAGCCCCTATACGTCCGCTTGCGCGTTCGCAGAGACCTGTGGTTTTGGTAACCAGTCCCTAGAGCCCTTTCACTGCGGCCTCCCGAGGCTCCGCAAGGATTTGTTTCACCTCAGAAGGCACCCCTTATCCCTAAGTTACGGGGCTATGTTGCCTAATTCCTTAACGAGGGTTATCCCGTTCGCCTTGGTATATTCTACCCGTCTACCAGTGTCGGTTTGCGGTACGGGCACCTGGAATTCATCGCTTAGAGGCTTTTCTTGGCAGCAAGACTCAGTCACTTCTGGCCCGGAGGCCCGCCATCGCTTCTCGGGCTCAGGGAACGGATTTGCCTATCCCCTTCAACGCCCTACCAGCTTAGCACCGGGACGTCCAACACCCGGCTGACTTACCTCGCTGCGTCACCCCATCGCTCCTCCCAAGTGGTTTCGGAATATTAACCGAATGTCCATCGCCTACGCCTGCCGGCCTCAGCTTAGGCCCGACTAACCCGACGCGGATTGGCCTTCCGTCGGAACCCTTAGACTTACGGCGAACACGGTTCTCACGTGTTTCACGCTACTCATGCCAGCATTCTCACTTCTGCACGCTCCACCGCTCCTTCCAGTACGGCTTCGACGCCTGCAGAACGCTCCCCTACCACTTTTGACTAGCAAAAGCCCGTGGCTTCGGTACCAGGCTTGAGCCCCGTTATATTTTCCGCGCAGGATCGCTCGACCAGTGAGCTATTACGCACTCTTTAAAGGATAGCTGCTTCTAAGCTAACCTCCTGGCTGTCTGAGCAATCCCACATCGTTTCCCACTTAGCCTGAATTTGGGGACCTTAGCCGACGGTCTGGGTTGTTTCCCTCTCGACTACGGATCTCATCATTCGCAGTCCGACTCCCGCGGTGTGAAGTGATGGCATTCGGAGTTTGGTTGGGTTCGGTAGGCGTGAGCCCCCTAGCCCATCCAGTGCTCTACCTCCATCACTGAACCCGCGAGGCTAGCCCGAAAGCTATTTCGGGGAGAACAAGCTATCTCCAAGCTCGTTAGGCATATCACCCCTATCCACAGCTCATCCCACACTTTTGCAATAGTGAAAGGTTCGGTCCTCCACGGGGGATTAGCCCCGCTTCAACCTGGCCATGGATAGCTCGCCTGGTTTCGTGTCTACTCCTTGCCACTCAACGCCCTATTCAGACTCGGTTTCCCTTCGGCTACGCCTGTAACTGGCTTAACCTTGCGACAAAGAGTAACTCGCTGGCTCATTCTCCAAAAGGCACGCCGTCAGGCATTCCGGGGAATCCGAAGACTCAACCCGGCATAGCCCTCCGACCGTTTGTAAGCGCACGGTTTCAGGTTCTATTTCACTCCCCTCACCGGGGTACTTTTCACCCTTCCCTCACGGTACTGGTGCACTATCGGTCGCCAGAAGTATTTAGCCTTGGGAGGTGGACCTCCCAGCTTCCCACGAAGTTAGCGTGTCCCGTGGTACTCAGGAACTCGACAGGAGTTTAGCCATTTTCGCTTACGGGGCTGGCACCCTCTATGGCTTGCCTTTCAAGAACAATTCGGCTAACAGCTAAATTGGTAACTCCTTGAGGAGATTGCAGTCTCCTCCATCAAGTCCTACAACCCCCGCACCGCATAGGGCCGCAACCCACTCAGCGGTACAGGTTTAGGCTACTCCCCTTTCGCTCGCCACTACTCAGGGAATGATCTCTTTTCCTGTGGGTACTAAGATGTTTCAGTTCCCCACGTGCCCCCCGCCGACCTATGAATTGAGTCGGCGGTACCTGGGTATGGCCCAGGTGGGTTTCCCCATTCGGGAATCCTCGGCTCAGCGTCTGCACACGACTCCCCGAGGCTTATCGCAGTGTACCGCGCCCTTCATCGGCTTCTGGCGCCTAGGCATCCACCATGCGCTCTTAGTAGCTTCAACCGTCATATGGAGAAATTGAAGTTCTCGCAGTCCTATTCAACTGTTAAGGTGCGGGATCACTCCCACGCCCAGAGGGTGAACCTCTGGAGATTGGCCCCCTGACTTCAGGGTACCAATCCCCAATTGTCCAAACCTATTCTTGAGTTAATTATTCAAACGAAAACGGCCTGGTATGCCAGGCCGTTTAGCACCTGCATACCTTACACACCCCGTTTAAGCCATCGCCGACACTGTCGCCAAACTCACTCCTCAAGAGAACCACCACAGGGAGCGACTAAACCTTGCTCCTGTGGAGATGAGGGGGCTCGAACCCCTGGCCTCCTCCGTGCAAGGGAGGCGCTCTCCCATCTGAGCTACATCCCCCTCACGAGTGGGCCTGCCTGGACTCGAACCAGGGACCACTCCCTTATCAGAGGAGTGCTCTAACCAGCTGAGCTACAAGCCCTCCAAATCCTTAACAACTGAAAAGTGACAGGAAAGTGAGAAGGTCCTCAAAGCAACAAGGTGGGTCCAAGGGTAACCCCTCGAACCAATGCCTTTTAGAAAGGAGGTGATCCAGCCGCACCTTCCGGTACCGCTACCTTGTTACGACTTCGTCCCAGTCGCCAGCCCTGCCCTCGACGGCGCCCTCCCTTGCGGGCTAAGCTGCCGGCTTCAGGCATTGCCGACTCCCATGACGTGACGGGCGGTGTGTACAAGCCCCGGGAACGTATTCACCGCACTATAGCTGACGCGCGGTTACTAGCAACTCCGGCTTCATGCAGGCGGGTTGCAGCCTGCAATCCGAACTGAGACCGGCTTTGATGGGATTCGCTCCGCCTCACGGCTTGGCTGCCCATTGTACCGGCCATTGTAGCGTGTGTGTAGCCCTAGGCATAAGGGCCATGCTGACTTGACGTCATCCCCGCCTTCCTCCAGCTCGTCGCTGGCAGTCCCCTTAGATACTTGCAACTAAGGGTAAGGGTTGCGCTCGTTACGGGACTTAACCCGACACCTCACGGCACGAGCTGACGACAGCCATGCAGCACCTTTGCGCGCTCCCCGAAGGGTCGGTCACCTTTCGGATCCCTACCACGTGCATGTCAAACCTAGGTAAGGTTCTTCGTGTAACATCGAATTAAACCACACGCTCCGCTGCTTGTGCGGGGCCCCGTCAATTCGTTTGAGTTTTAACCTTGCGGCCGTAGTCCCCAGGCGGGATGCTTAACGCGTTAGCTTCGGCACAGAGGCTATTCACCCCCACACCCAGCATCCATTGTTTAGGGCTAGGACTACCAGGGTCTCTAATCCTGTTTGCTCCCCTAGCTTTCGCCTCCGAGCGTCAGGAACGGGCCAGGAAGCCGCCTTCGCCACTGGTGTTCCTCCCGATATCTGCGCATTTTACCGCTACACCGGGAATTCCGCTTCCCTCTCCCGTCCTCAAGCTCCGCAGTATTGAATGGCCTCCCCAGGTTAAGCCTGGGGCTTTCACACCCAACTTACGAAACCGCCTGCAGGCGCTTTACGCCCAGTGAATCCGGATAACGCTCGCGTCCTACGTATTACCGCGGCTGCTGGCACGTAGTTAGCCGACGCTTATTCCTGAGGTACCGTCCTCTCTCTTCCCCCAGAAAAGGGCTTTACAACCCGAAGGCCTTCATCGCCCACGCGGCGTCGCTGCGTCAGGCTTTCGCCCATTGCGCAAAATTCCCTGCTGCTGCCTCCCGTAGGAGTCTGGCCCGTGTCTCAGTGCCAGTGTGGGGGGCCGCGCTCTCACGCCCCCTACCCGTCAATGCCTTGGTGGGCCATTACCTCACCAACTAGCTGATGGGCCGCGGGCCCCTCCCAAAGCGCCGGAACTTTACTCGGTAAAACGAATTACCGAGCACATCGGGTATTAGCAACCGTTTCCAGTCGTTATCCACCGGCTTTGGGGCAGGTCACCCACGTGTTACTCACCCGTCTGCCGCTATGACCCCGAAGGATCATCGCTCGACTTGCATGCATTAGGCGCGCCGCTAGCGTTTATCCTGAGCCACGATCGAACTCTCCGTAAATAAAATCCGTAGTTATCTACGGAGAAGGTCTTTCAAACGAGGCCCATTCTCCGAACCTTTCCTGCCACTTTTCAATTGTTAAGGTCCCCTTGAGATAACAAAGCCGATGCTCGGTGCATCGGCCAGGCGACTTAAAAACTCAGTATCGCCCTGCTTGCTATTAAGGTGTTTTTAATAATACCACGGTTTCGGCTATTTGTCAAGTCCGTAAACCGCTCTCTCCAACCGTCCCTCTTCAGGACGGATTGAATTTTACCACGTTCTCTCAATTTGTCAAGATGCTCGCCGATTTCGGTGGAAACCACTCACCGGCCACTTCTCTGTGCAATTCACACAGGAGAAGATTATACTACGAATCAAAAATTTGTCAAGGAACCTGTTTTTACACATCCGCGTGTTTTTAGACGACTCCCATTCGGGCAGCCTCCGGTTACCCTCACGCGGCGGGAGATTGTAACACTCCCTCTGAATTTGTCAAGGAGACAGTGTGAAGTTTGTGCTGGCGACCCCCATTCGGGAAGTGCTCTGGTGCTTCACACAGGCGGAGATTGTAGCACACACCGAAGATTTGTCAACCGAGTTGTCCAACATCTCCCCAACCAAGCTTACGTTATAGCCGGGCCCAACCGACCGGCGAATTGCAGAACCCACCCGGTCATTTTTAGTGATTGACGTCCCTCAAGGTTTGCATTATACTTGTAATTGATGTGTGCTTGCTGGAGGGGAGACCGCTTTGCCGCTCGCGGTTAGTCTCGGAACCCATTGCAGATCACAGTACAGAATTTTTAAGGAGACCGTATGAAAATCTATGTAGGCAATTTATCGTACCAGGCCACCGAGGATGAACTGCGGGAGGCTTTTGAAGCCTATGGGGAGGTAGCTTCAGCGACCATCCTCAAAGACAAACTCACCGGCTCGTCCCGCGGTTTCGGATTTGTGGAAATGTCTAACCCGGCGGAAGCCCAGGCTGCGATCACGGCGCTTAACGGTAAAGAGATGCGGGGCCGCAAGCTGGTGGTTAATGAGGCTCGTCCACGCACCGAAGGTGACCGGGGAAGAGATCGGCGCAGTGGAGGTGGGCAGCGCTCCTGGTGAGTGCGAACTGCCTCAAGTGTTTAAGGAGAGCGGGACGAGCGAGCGGCAGGGGTAGGTTCAGTAACATGAAGCGAAGACGTTGTTTCCAACGTCTTCGCTTTGTTATACAACCCAGAGCAGGTGGTTCAGCTTGCCGGAAGGCCCGTCCAGCCCCCTGCCCCCAGTACTGACGAACGCTAAATGACCGTTCCGTCCGGGATGGAGGCGTTCTTGGGAATGACGACAATCCCATCGCGCACGACGTAGCTTTCAGTGTCTTCGTCGGGCATTCCCGTATGGTCGCGGATGACTACGTTGCGCCCGATGCGCGCATTTTTGTCCAGAATGGCGCGCTCAATCACACTCCTCTCACCGACCCCCACATCCACCATCCCCAGCTCGCGGTTTTCAGCCTTCTCAGCCGCGGTCTCGTAATAGTCCCCTCCCATCATCACCACGCGACGTAAATGGGCCCCCCGCCGCACGACGCTTCGCAACCCGATGACACTATCGGTGATTTCAGCGCCTTCAATGATACTGCCATGACCTAAAAGGACGTTGTGGAGATCGCAATCTTCTACAATGGTGCCCGGCAGGTAGCGGGAGCGGGTGTAGATGGGCCACTCGGCATCAAAAATATCAAAGGGCGCATCGGGCTGCGCCAGGGCCAGATTGACTTCGTAGAAAGATTTGATGGTGCCAATATCTTCCCAGTAGCCATCAAACTGATACCCGTAGACGCGCAAGCCTTTCTCAATAGCCGCCGGGATGATATGTTTGCCAAAGTCGGAACCGCTCTCCTGGGAGAGTACCTCCAACAGGGTTCTGGCACGGAAGACGTAGATGCCCATGGAAGCCATGTAGGGCCTATCGCCAGGGACGCTTTCCAGCCCGGCCAGTTCGGTGGCCGGAGGTTTTTCCCGAAAACGTCGGATCCGGGCATCATCGTCAAGTTGCAGGATGCCCAGGCGCGGGGCTTCCTCCGCCGTGACGGGCTTGACCGCAATGGTAATATCGGCTTCTTTCTGGCGATGGAGCAGGACAAATTTAGCATAATCCATCCGGTAGAGATGGTCCCCCGACAGGATCAAGACTTCATGGGGCCGGGCCACGCGAATCTGGTAGAGCTGCTGGCGTAAGGCGTCGGCCGTGCCCTGGTACCAGGATTCGCTTTCCGGCGTCTGCTGGGCCGCCAGGATCTGCACCCAGCCGCCGGAGAAATTGTCAAACTGGTAGGTACGTGAGATGTGGCGATGGAGGGAAACGGAGTTGAATTGGGTCAGGACGTAGACGCGGTTGATGCCCGAGTGGATACAGTTGCTCAGCGGAATGTCAATCAACCGGTAATGGCCGGCCAGGGGAACGGCCGGTTTAGCCCGCAGTTTGGTAAGAGGATAAAGGCGACTGCCGGCCCCGCCACCAAGAATGACCCCCAAGACATCGGTCATAATCGTGGGCATACGAGGACCTCCTGTTGCGATTGGGATTTAACTCCATTATAGCAACAGGTAGAAGAGATTGCAACTTCAGCGTACCGGCACCCAGCCTTCGGCCGCTACCACCTGCTGGCCCGCCGGACTCAAGGCAAAGTCAATGAATTTCATCGCCAGGGGCTGGCTCAAGGGGCCGGTCAACAACAACAGGGGGCGGACCAATCGGTAAGAACCATCCTGGGCCGCAGATTCGGCGGGACTCACGCCATCAATGGCGACGGTTTTAACCTCGGCGCTCAAATTGCCAAAGCCCAGGTAGCCAATCGCATTGAGGTCGCGCGCGACCATGGCTGCCACATCGCCGGCGGTCATGGCTGCCAGCAGGTGCGGGGCAGCAGGCTCTTTTTTCTCCAACACCAGTTCATCAAAGGCACCACGTGTGCCGGAAGTGACTTCCCGCACCACCACGGTAATCGGCTGGTCGGCCCCCCCTACCTCACGCCAGTTGGTAATCCGGCCCAGGTAGATATCCTGAAGCTGCTGGTGGCTCAAATTACTCACCGGATTGGCAGGGTTGACCACGACAGCAATCACATCCACCGCAATTTGGTGTTGGGTGATGTCGGTGGCTTCCTCGTCTTTCAAGGCGCGTGAGGCCATGCCTATATCTACCGTGCCATCATGAATCGCCTGGATACCGACCACCGTCCCCCCGGCAGCGATATCCAGCGTGACCGCCGGGTGTTGCGCCCGAAAGGCCTGCCCCAGTTTATCGGCCAGGGGTTGTACCGTCGTGCTGCCGGCAAAAGTCAGCCGCCCTTGCAGGACTTCCGCAGGTGGCGGCGTTGGGCGACCACAGCCCACCAGTAACAGGAGTCCCAGCACCAACCCTAAGAGATTACGCCACATAAAGGGTTCCTCCGGCCAGATTTAGAATTTGGTCACGCTGAACTTTGGTGCCCGCCCGAACCGGCAAGACGATGGTGAAGGTGGAGCCTACCCCCAACCGGCTATCCACCCAAATTTTCCCCCCGTGTAGTTCTACCAAACGGCGGGTAATCGGCAAACCCAGGCCGGCGCCACCAAACCGGCGGGTGGAAGAGCCATCCACTTGAGTAAACTCCTGGAAAATGTCGGCCATCCGTTCCGCGGGAATGCCAATGCCCGTGTCGCTCACCCGGATCTGAATCAGCTCGGCGGTCAAGTCGGTATAAGGGGAGAGCGATTGGATCGGCTGCACGGCGACGGTGATCTTACCCCGCTCGGTGAATTTGATAGCATTGGAGAGCAGGTTAAACAAAATCTGTCTCAGGCGCCGCGCATCTGCTTCTATGATGGGCAGTTGCTCCGGCAATTCTACGATTAATCTGACCGATTTATCCTGCAAGAGGGCCGTGGCGGCGCTGACCACCTCCTGGATGAGAAACGGCAGTTCCACCATTTCATAGGTCAACTGGAGCTTGCCCGCATTGATTTTGCTCAAGTCCAGCACATCGTTGATCAGGCGGAGTAAATGTTGGCCGGATTCCTGGATGATGAGAAGATCACGCCGCTGATCCTCTGTGAGTTCCCCATCCACCCCTTTAAGCAATAGTTTGGAAAAGCCGATGATGGAATTCAAGGGCGTCCGCAGTTCGTGGCTCATATTAGCCAGGAACTGATTTTTCATTTTGTCCAGCTCCGCCAGATGTTCGGCCGTCTGGCGTTGCCACTGGTAGAGCTGCGCATTGTGAATCCCGGCCGCCAGTTGATCGGCCAGACCGGTCAACAGCCCGGTCACTTCCGGGGTAAATACCCCCGGCGTCAGGCTTTGGATGTCTAACACCCCAATCACTTTATCCCCGACGGCGAGAGGAAAAGCGGCTTCAGCGCCGACATTGAGCAGGGGCGCTACTTCCTGGTAATACTCAGGCGTCACCTGCACATCCTGGACGATGACCGGCTCAACCGAGGAAGCTACCAGGCCGACCAACGAGCGCTGTCCCACCGCCAGCTGCATCCCTAAGGCCTGCAATTCAGGGGCCAGATGACCGGCAGCCGCCGTCAGAGTCAGCGTCTGCAGCGAGGGATCTACCAGATAAACGGCCACATGGTCAAAACCGGGGTAGGTCTGGATGGGCGTCAGCGCGGCCTGCAAGATGGTATCCAGCTCCAGGCTGGAAGAGACCGCTTGAGCCACCGCGGCGCTCAACGTGAGATGCCGGGTGCGCTGCGCCACCTGGGCTTCCAGATTGCCATACAGGGCGCGCAAATCGGTCACCATTTGGTTGAAGGTGATCGCCAGCACCCCAATTTCATCATCCTGACCAATGCGCAGGAAGCTGTGCTCCCAATCGGGGAGGGAGCACTGCGATTGCCAATCCCCTTGCGCCAGCGCCGCCGCCAGTTCAGAAAGCTGCTGAATGGGGCGGGCGATGGCCCGGGTCAACTGCACGCTCAAGCCGGCCAGGATCAAAGTGATCAGCACCAGGCTGCCCATCATCACCAGCAAGCCGGTAGAGGTCACTTGCACCAGGTCGGAGGTGGGACGCACCAGGAGGAGCGTGACCGGTGTCACGCCTAAGGTCAACGACACCTGGCGGCGATATTGGTTCCAGCTGCGGCCAGCCGGTCGCTCAAAGGGCAGTTCGGCTTGCGTGCCGACCTGATCGGTGCCCCGCTGCAACCCCAACGCCGAGCGCAGCCGGTAGCCAGAGACCAGCCGGTAGAGCTCATTTTCCAGATCAAGCCCCACAATCACCGTGCCGCTCGCGGCCGGCAACGGGGCCCGGCTCACCAGCAGCATCCGGCCATCCACCACAATCACGTGCGCCACGCCGGTCGCCACCTGGTCATATAAAGCGGATTCGCGGTAAAGGCTGGAGGTGACCAGATTGGTGCGTTGCCGTCCTGTCCGGTCATAAATCTGGATCAGATCCAGTTCAAACCGGTCGCGCACCACCACGGCCCGCTGATTGAGGGTGTTCAAAGCCGTGCCGGTAGTCCGCGTAATGGCCTCATTGACCGTGGGGTCTTGGGCCAACAGCGTAGCCGCCATGGCTACCGTTTCGGCACGAGCCTGGAGAGCAGCCGTCACCCGTTCGGCTTCGGCAGTGATCTGCTGGTTAAGTAAGCGCTCCTGGGTCAACATCGTGCTGGCGACAAAGGCCACCACGCTGAAAAAGACCAACATCCCCATCAAGCCGATGATGGTGGCTAATAATTTGGCCTGCAAGGAACGCCCGACCGGTTGAACAGGCATGATAATTCCTCATCAAAATTAACATTGGCAACTCAGCCATGCCTGCTCCACTTTACCCGGTTATGATTAACTCACCTTTATCATTTTATTAAGGTTTGGTTAAATCTTTAAACTGCCCAATCCTGAAAACTACGCAAATCTATATCTTTGGCCACAGAAGCTATTTGGCAAACCTTTCGTTTAAGGTAAAATAGCGTCAGCACTCAACCTTTAGCCCAGACGCCCTGCGGGGCGTTTTTGCTAAACCTTGAGAGCCGGTCATTGCATGTTCGTTCAGGAGGAAGACCATGGATCCCTACCGCCCACAAGAAATAGAGGCCCGCTGGCAAGCCCGGTGGGACGCCGATCAGCTCTACCGCTCGATGATTGATACGAGCAAGCCCAAGTTCTACGCGCTGACGATGTTGCCCTATCCCAGTGGCGATCTGCATATCGGTCACTGGTACGCGATGACGCCGAGCGACGTCCGCGCGCGCTTCAAGCGGATGCAGGGCTACAACGTGCTTTTCCCCATGGGCTTTGATGCCTTCGGGCTGCCTGCCGAGAACGCCGCGATTCAACGGGGTATCCATCCCGGCCAATGGACGATGCAGAACGTAGAGCGCGAGCGCGGTCAGCTCCGCTCTATGGGGGCGATGTACGATTGGAAACGGGAAGCGGTCTCCTGCCTACCCGGCTATTACCGCTGGACGCAATGGTTCTTCTTGAAGTTCTATGAGATGGGACTGGCCTACCGGGCGCTCTCGCCGGTGGATTTCTGCCCGCACTGCAAAACCACGCTGGCGCGCGAGCAGGTGATCGGCGTGGAGCGCGTTTGCGAACGGTGCGGCACGCCGGTCATCAAGAAAGACCTGGAGCAGTGGTTCTTCCGCATCACGAAATATGCCGACGAGCTGCTGGATTTCTCGCAGATTGACTGGCCGGAGAAGATCGTCACGGCGCAGCGCAACTGGATCGGCCGCAGTGAGGGCGCGGAGGTAACGTTCAAGGTTGCGCCGGAGTTTCTGCCGGCCGACGCAGCACCCAACGCCGGCGACCTGGTGGTCTTCACCACCCGGCCCGATACGCTCTGGGGGGCGACCTTCATGGTGCTCGCGCCGGAACATCCGCTGGTGGATCAAATCACCACGCCGGAGTACCGCGCCGCCGTCCAGGCTTATAAGGTGCAGGCCGCGCGCCAATCTGAGATTGAACGCCTGAGCACCGAGAAAGAGAAAACCGGCGTCTTCACCGGCGCTTATGCCATCAACCCGGTGAATGACGAACGCATCCCCATCTGGACCGCCGACTATGTGATGATGGGCTACGGCACCGGCGCGATCATGGCCGTCCCGGCGCACGACGAGCGCGACTTCGCCTTCGCCACCAAATTCGGGCTGCCCATCCCGGTAGTGATTGAGACCGAGGAGTGGATCGCGGAGGGCCGTCCCTTCCCGCTGCCACGCCCTTACCCCGGACCGGGCCGGATGATCAACTCCGCCCCGTTTGATGGGACGCCGGCGCCCCATCCGGCGGTGGAACAGGTCACCGCCTGGCTGGCCGAGCAGGGCCGGGGCAAACCGGCCGTCAATTACCGGCTGCGCGACTGGCTGATCAGCCGGCAGCGCTATTGGGGCGCGCCGATCCCGATGATCTACTGCCCGACGTGCGGCGTTGTCCCGGTTCCCTATGAGGAGCTGCCGGTGCTCCTGCCCCCCGACGCGGAGATCCCCAAAACAGGCGAGAACGCGCTGCTCTACCACGAGGGCTTCCTGCACACGACCTGCCCGCGCTGCGGTGGCCCGGCCCGGCGCGAGACCGACACGATGGACACCTTCATGTGCTCCTCGTGGTACCATTACGCTTACCTCAGCCCGTATTACCGCGAAGGCGAACCGGCCCATGCCGATTCCATGCCGTGGGATCCGGCAGAAGCGGCCTACTGGCTGCCGGTGGATACCTATACCGGCGGTGCGGAGCACGCCGTCATGCACTTGATGTATACCCGCTTCTTCACCAAAGCACTGCGTGACGCCGGCCTGGTCAACTTTGATGAGCCGATGCTCCAGCTGCGCAATCAGGGGATCATCTTGGGCGAGCCGCGCGACGGCGATTGTGCGGAGGTTTTCGGTCACTGGGAAGGGGCCGCTTTCAAGGCGGAACAGATCCGCGTCACGCCGTTTGACCGGCGCGCCGAGTGGCCGCCCGCCGGTCGCAGCGCCGAGCGCGTCTGCGGTGAGGTGATAGATCGCGATGAGGTCAGCCTCAAGCTGGCTACCGGCACCGATGAGATCACGGTTGTGCAAGTGGCAGAAGACGTCAGGGTGGAGATTCCCGGTAAAGAGGCTGCCACGTTGGGCGACATCCTCTACCATCTGGAAGTGGAGAAGATGTCTAAAAGCAAGAAGAACGTGGTCGCGCCAGATGAGCTGGTGGCGGCATACGGCGCCGATACCGTCCGCGCTTACCTGATGTTCGGCTGGCGGTGGGAGATGGGCGGCCCGTGGGACAGCAAGGGCATTGAAGGCACCGTCCGCTGGCTCAACCGCGTCTGGACGCTCGTGCTGGAAGAGCCGCGCACGCGCGCCGAGGCCACGCCGGCCGACGAGCGCGCCCTGCGCCGCGAGCAGCACCGCGCCATCAAGCGCGTCACGAACGACCTGGAGGCCTTTGCCTTCAACACCGTGATCTCGGCGCTGATGGAATATACCAACGCGCTGAGCAAGGCCAAGCCGGCGCTGTGGGGCACCCCCACCTGGGATGAGGCTATCACCACCTTGCTGTTGCTGCTGGCGCCGGCCTGCCCGCATATCTCGGAGGAGCTCTGGGCGCGGCAGGGCAAGCCCTACAGCATCCACCAACAGGCCTGGCCGGCCTGGGACGAAGCGATGTTAGCCGTGGATATGATTGAGATTCCGGTGCAGATCGCCGGCAAAATACGCGGCAAGGTCGTCGTCCCGGCCGACGCAGACGAAGCCGCCATCCAGGCCGCCGCCTTAGCCGATCCCAACGTCCAGCGCTACACCGAGGGCAAGGAGATCGTCAAGGTCATCGTGGCACAGCGGAAGCTGGTCAGTCTGGTGGTGAAGTAGGTTGGTTTAGCTCATCCAATAAAACCGGACAAACGGATAGTTGTAATCCTGCAATGAAAGCGTGTTACAATGAAAGTAACCGTGGAATGGGATCCGGTCAAGGGGGCAGGGTAACGTTATGTACAAATCCAAGATTTTCCTGATCGGCGATGGCAAGGACAATCTGGTGGCACTGGAAGAAAGTGGTTATGTGACCGAAAGCGTCCTTCAGGATTTCCTGGCCGAGTATCCTGACCTGTTGCCAGGTGATCAAATTGATCCAGAAGCCCCCCGGCGGTGGCTGCTGGTGGTGCGCGAGATGGGCATCCCGGGCGATGTGAACGAAGCGGATCGCTGGAGCCTTGACCATCTTTTCCTGGACCAGGACGGTATCCCGACCTTCATTGAGTGCAAACGAGCTACCGATACCCGTATCCGGCGCGAAGTGGTCGCCCAAATGTTGGAGTATGCCGCTAATGGCGTTGAGTATTGGGACATAGACAAACTCCGGCAATGCGCCGCCGAGACGGCGCAAAAGTGCGGCAGGTCGCTGAATGATGAAATAGCGCAACTGTTAGCCGATCCGGAAATAGACGAAGAGTACATTGAAGAGTACTGGAAGATCGTAGAAGCCAATCTGCGCCATCACCGGATTCGCCTCGTCTTCGTGGCAGACAGCGTGCCCAAAGAGCTCCGGCGATTGGTGGAGTTCCTCAATGAGGAGATGGCAAACGTGGAGGTATTAGCGTTAGAAATCAAGCAATTCCAGAAGGGAGGTCATGGGCAGAAGGCCTTGGTGCCACGAGTGCTGGGCCTGACGGAAACCGCACGGGCTGCCAAGGCGAGTAGTACGACCAGACGAGGGCCGCGCCTTACACGGGAAGAATTCCTGCAGCAGTGCCCCACGGCAGCCGTGCGCGAGTTCTTCCAGTCGGTTCTCTCACAAGCCGAAGAACGAGGGCATACCGTGTCCTGGGGTAAAGTTAGCTTCTCAGTTCGCTCTCGCTGGCCACAATCCAGTAACATGTTAACTTTTGCCTATGGTTTTCCACCAGCAAAGTTTCAAATCTTCCTTGAGAAAAGATTGCTAGACAAAGACCCATTGCAAACATTGCGCCAACATCTACTCAAAATGGGTATCTTCAAAGAATCTGGCGACTACGCATTGAATGCGCAAGTAACTGAAGAAAACCTGGCTCGTGTATCTGAAGCTTACAGGTTCGTGCTTGATAAAATAGACGAACTCATCCAGATGGCTCAAGAAGAACGAAATAGCGCGGGTTGACCAGTGTCGCATCTAACGCGACTATGCTGAGCAGTCACAAAAATGAAAATTCCGCATCCGATTCCCTATCAAGGCAGTAAACGCCAGCTGGCCGGGTTCATTCTGCCTTACTTCCCGCGTCAAATCGCCAGGCTGGTAGAGCCGTTTGCCGGCTCGGCTGCCATTTCCATTGCTGCCGCCTGCCAGGGCAAAGCGGCGCGCTTTCACTTGAACGATATCAATGCCCCATTGATGGCATTATGGGACCGTATCATCCATGATCCTCAGAGCATCGCCGATAGTTATGCTCGCCTCTGGCACGAGCAACAGGGCCGCGAAAGGGCCTTTTACGATGACGTGCGCGATGAATTCAACCGGACACAACGACCCGATTATCTGCTCTATCTCTTAGCCAGATGCGTCAAAGCATCGGTGCGTTACAATGCCAAAGGCGAGTTCAACCAAAGTCCTGATAATCGCCGGCTCGGGCGACATCCCCAACAGATGGCGGAGGATATATTTGCAGTTTCAAATCTCTTTCGCGGCAGAACGATAATTACCAGCCAAGACTACATAGCAGTTTTGGAAACCGCCACCGAAAGTGATTTGGTTTACCTGGACCCACCTTATCAAGGAACTTGCAGCAACGGTGATCCGCGCTACTTGATGGGTATTGATTTTGAAGGGCTGATGCACGCCTTGGAGCACCTCAACTGTCGGAAAGTTCCGTTTATCCTGAGTTACGACGGCCGCACTGGGGATAAATCATTTGGTCGGGACCTACCCAGTGAACTCGCGTTATATCGGTTGGAGATTGAAGCAGGACGTTCAACACAAGCCACGCTCTTGGGCAAAAACGACGTCACCTACGAATCAGTCTACCTCTCTAAAGAATTGCTGGAGCGCCTTAAAGTCCATCCTCAGCAGTTGGCAGACAGGCATATAACGCAGAAAGCACTTCAACTTCAACTCGTGAACATTTGATCCCTGGAAATCTTTATGTCATCAGAATTGCCGCAACAGAAAATAGAGCCTTTGTTAGAATCTGTCTCCAGCAAGCGCGCCCGCATTGTGATTAAACACATTCTTGAACACGGGTTCGTCACCACTGAGGAATTGAAGAAACTTGGCTATGACCATCCCCCAAGAGCCGCACGTGACGTTCGTGAAGCCGGCATTCCATTGGAGACATTTCGTGTCCAATCATCAGAAGGGCGATCCATTGCAGCTTACCGGTTCGGCGACTTGTCCACCGTTTGCGCAGAACGAATACAGGGTAGAAAAACCTTCCCCAAGAAATTGAAACGAGAACTGTACGAGCTTAGCCATGGCAAGTGTGCCATTTGCTCCGGGAAATTTGAAGCGCGGTATCTACAGATTGATCATAGGGTACCTTACGAAGTGGCAGGAAACTTACCAGGCTCCGAATGGAACACCGATCATTACATGCTGCTCTGTGGGTCATGCAATCGCGCCAAATCATGGTCGTGTGAACATTGCGCGAACTGGTCGCGCGACAAACTGGTCCAGGTCTGTTTGACTTGCTACTGGGCAAACCCAGAAGATTATGCCCACATTGCACTGAGAGAAATCAGACGTGTTGACATGATATGGGATGAAGACGAATTGCAAGCTTACGAAGAGCTAAAACGATTGGCACAAAGGAACAATGTCCCGGTTCCTGACTATGTCAAAAGGATTATCGCAAAGTATTTGGGTGAGATCTGATCTTCATCGCAATGCCATTCAGTTAAGGTTGACCAACCCTCCACGAATGTTTGCACGAATGTCTATCAAAGGTGATAAATTCGTGGACGGCAAGCCAGCCCAGCTGCGGCCCAACCCATAATCCATTTGTTAAGGATACCCCCTGTGAAACTCTGGATCAAACCTGTTGACTTCCATTGGCCCACCGCCGCTCGCCGCCTGGCCGCCCTCGCGCTGCTGAGCCTGGTGCTGGCGGCCTGCACACCCGCGACGCCCTCCCCCACGCCGACGCCGACCCGCACCCCTGTCCCCACCTGGACGCCGACGCCGCTCCCCCCCACGCCGACCCCCACGCCCGCCTTCCCGGTCACCGCCGGCTGCGCTGAAGGGGTCCCCGCCGGGGCCTGCGCCCGTTTCCAGGCGTTGATCGCCGGCGATCCGGCACACTTCACCTGGTTGGGCACGCCGGTCGCCGACGTGATCCTGGGTCGCGCCGACACCCCCCAGGGCGTATCAGTCGGCGCCTGGACCTACGCCGTCGCCGCGCCGTTCTACACGATAGATGACGAGGTGACGCTGGCGGATCTGCGCGCGACCTGGGAGGGGACGCCCGCCGGGCCGTTCGCCACCCACCCGCTGTTCGCCACACCCGATACCATCGGCGCGCTGACCGCGCTCCTGGGACCTCCCGCAGCCGATGCGCTCCGTGAGGTAGAGGCCACCGCGCTGTTGAATGAGGCGGAGGCCGCCGACGGCTGGGCCCTCGTCCCCTTTGACGAGCTGAACGTGCACTGGAAGGTACTCCGGCTGGACGGTCTCTCCCTGCTGGAAAAGGGGTTGCCCGCCGACGCCTACCCGCTCCAGATTCCGCTGGCGGTCGGGAGTGCCCACCGCGCCGAGACGCTGCCGCTGCTGGCGCTCACGCCGGCGACGCTTGCCAACCGGGATGAAAGCCGCCTCACCATCGTCGCCATGACCGGCGTCACAGCGATGACCCGCGCCTTCGCTTCCTGGATGGAGACACAGGGCAATACCTACGCCGCGCAAGACATCCAGAGCTGGCTCGCCAGCGCCGATTTCACCCACATCAGCAACGAGGTCTCCTTCAAGCCCGACTGCGTGCCGGAGCCGAGCGGGACAATGTCATTCTGTTCCCATGACAAGTACATTGAGCTGCTGGAGTATGTGGGGACCGACATCGTAGAGCTGACCGGCAACCATCTGGCCGATAAAGGGCTGGACCCGCTGCGCCACACCTTAGAGCTGTACCGTGCGCGTGGCTGGCGCTGGTACGGCGGCGGCGAGAATCTGGCCGACGCCACCCGCCCGCTGACGATCACGCAGGGGCCCAACCGGATCGCCTTCCTCGGCTGCAATCCCATCGGCCCCTCCTACGATTGGGCCACCGCCGAGGAACCCGGCTCCGCCCCCTGCGATTACGAGCTGATGCTAACGCAGATCGCGCAGCTGCGCGCCGAGGGCTACCAGCCCATCGTCACGCTGCAATATCTGGAAACCGAGCAATACTTCCCCACACCGCAACAGGTGCGCGACTTTCGGATGTTCGCCGACGCCGGCGCGGTGGTCATGCAGGGCAGCCAGGCCCACCAGGCTCAGACCTTTGAGCTGTACGGCGACACCTTCATCGCTTACGGCATGGGCAATCTCTTCTTTGACCAGAACTGGCTGGAAGCCTGGCCCGATTACATCAACCGGCTGGCCTTCTACGACAACCGCCTGTTGAGCGTGGACATCCGTACCACGATGATGATCCGCAACGACTACGGCCGCCGCCGCCCGATGACGCCGGAGGAGCGCCAGGAGTTCCTGCAAATGATGCTGGACTTCCGCCCCGGCCAGTAGTCAAACGTCAAACGTCAAACATCAGGCCCTTTTGACACTTCACGTTTCACGTTTTACGTTTTACGTTTCACGTTTCACGCATCACGTTTCACGTTTCACGCCTTATCTCAAAGGAGCATAGCATGACCTCAGACAACGCGCCGCTGCCGCTGCGCCCGCCCTCACCGATGGAGTTCGGCTCCATGCCCATTGATCCCTTTTACGTTTGGGGGATCAGCTACGAGCCGGTAGAGGTGCTCATTGAGCGCACCTCGGCTTACATTGAGGCGCTGGCCGACGAGGCCTACCAGCAAGACAAGGAATTCACGCCGGAGGAGCTGGTAGAACGCTTCCAGGCTTTTTTCCGGCAGCTGGTCACCGAAGGCATCGTCACCGAGACCCCGGCCCCGCCTGAGGAGCGCAAACGCTGGAAAATTCTGACTCCCCGCCAGTGGGCTCACGCGCAGAACGCCCGCATCAAGCGGATCGTGGCCTGGCGCAAGAAGAGCGAAGGAGAGCGGGAGAGCGAGAGAGCAAGAGAGCAGAGAGCGGGAGATTAGAGAGGGGAGAGAAAGGAATTAGAGTGATGGGAAACAGAACAAGGACTCCCCAGCATCCCTCACCGCTCACTACTCACCCTTCACGGCTCGCTATTCGTCCCTGGCTCCTGGCCCTGGGGTTACTGGCCACACTGAGCTGCCAGACGCTCCTGCCGACGCCCCGCCCTACGCCGACGCGCCCGCCGGTCACCGCCCCGCCCGCGACCCCGGTCTTCCCCACCGAGACGGCGCCGCCCCCTCTCACGCCCGATGCCGAGACGTTAGAACGTCACCGCCGGATTTTCCGGGAAGTCTGGGAAACCGTCAACGAGAACTACGTCTACTCCGACTACAATGGGCTGGATTGGGAGGCCATGCAGGCTGAGTATGCCCCGCAGGTGGAGGCCGCGCCCGACGACGAGACCTTCTGGCTCCTGATGCAGGAATTGGTCAACCGGCTGGCCGACGACCACTCGCGTTACCTGACACCCGCTGAAGTCGCCGAGGAAGACCAGGAGCGCACCGGCGACCTGGATTATGTCGGCATCGGCGTCTACCTGACCGTGCCGCTTTCAGCTACTTATGGCGTCGCCCTGATGATCTTCCCCGACAGCCCGGCCGAGGCCGCCGGCATCCGCCCTCATGACCGCATCCTGGCCGTGGACGGCACACCCGCTTGCTGCAACGCCGATGGCAGCGACAACCTGGTCCTGCTGCGCGGCCCGGAGGGCAGCACCGTCCGGGTGGAGCTCCAGTCCCCTGGCGGCGCCCCCCGCGAATTGCAAGTCCAGCGCGCCCGCATCCAGACCCAACTGCCGATCCCCACCCGGCGGATCGCCACGCCCCAGGGCGACGTGGGCTATGTCTTGATCCCCACGCTCTTTGACGAGACCGTCGCCGAACGGACCCGCGACGCCCTTGGGCAGCTCTTTGCAGGCGGGCCGGTCACCGGCCTGGTTGTGGACATGCGAATCAACGGCGGGGGTGCCTACACCGAATTAAGCGACCTGCTCGCTCTCTTTATGGATGGCCGGGCCGGCCGTTTCCTGCGCCGGGGCAAGACGGCGGAAACTTTCCACATCCGGGCCAGGCCCATAGGCGCAACCCAAACGCTCCCCCTGGCCATCCTGATCGGGCGGGATACGGAGAGCTACGCCGAAGTTTTCAGCGGCATCCTGCAAGATGTGGGCCGGGCGCAGCTGGTCGGCGAACCGACCGCCGGCAACGTAGAGACCATCTACCCCTACGACCAGGAGGATGGCTCCCGGCTCTGGATTGCCGAGGAGACCTTTGAACCGCCCAGCGGCACGCGCTGGGAGAGCGCCGGCGTCCAGCCCACTGTGACCGTCCGCGCCCGCTGGGAGGATTTCACCGAGGACGACGATCCGGTCCTGCTGGCCGCACTGGCTCTGCTGCGGTGATTAAGTGAGCAGTGAGTGGTGAGCAGTGAGTAGTGAGCAGTGGCCGTCACCCTGCCGGGCTACGCCCTGCTCACTACTCAACTTTTCACTTCAAGGCAGCACCTGGAGCTAGCTGCGGCGCCGCAGGAAAGCCGGGATCTCCAGGTTGGCCCGATCGACGGTCGCTGGCTGCGGCAGCGGCTGCGGCTCCGGGCGGCGCGGCAGCGGCTCCGGCCGCCGCAGCCCGGAAGCCTGCGACCGCACCCGCACCGTGGCCTCATCCTGGTCAAACCCCGTGGCGATGACGGTGATGCGGATCTCGTCGCCCATCGCCTCATCAATCACCGCGCCGAAGATCAGGTTGACCTCCGGATGCGCCGTCTCGCGGATCAGCGAAGCCGCCTCGTTCACCTCGTAGAGCGTCATGCTCGGACCGCCGGTGATGTTGAAGAGGATGCCGTGCGCGCCGTCAATCGTGATGTCAAGCAGCCGGCTGGAGATGGCCTGCTGCGCGGCCTCCAGCGCGCGGTTCTCGCCGCTGGCCCGCCCGACCGCCATCAACGCCGCGCCGCCCTCCTGCATGATCGCCCGCACGTCCGCAAAGTCCAGGTTGATCAGGCCGGGGACGGTGATCACTTCCGTGATGCCCTGGATGCCCTGCCGCAGCACCTCATCGGCCAGACGGAAGGCATCGGTGAAAGAAACCCGCTTCTCGGTGATCTCCAGCAGCCGGTCGTTGGGCACCACAATCAGCGTATCCACCACCTGCTTGAGCGCCTCAATCCCCTCGGCCGCCGAGCGCGAGCGCTTGGCCCCCTCAAAGGCAAAGGGCCGGGTGACGACACCAATGGTCAGCGCCTTGACATCCTCCTTGGCGATGCGGGCGATGACCGGCGCGGCCCCGGTGCCGGTACCGCCGCCCATCCCGGCGGTGACGAAGACCATGTCGGCCCCCTCCAGCACATCCCGGATGTCGTCCTCCGATTCTTCGGCGGCCTTGCGCCCCAGGTCGGGGTTGCCGCCCGCCCCTAAGCCGCGCGTGGTGCTGTCGCCGATGCGCAGCCGCTTGGGCGCGCGCGCCAGCAGGAGCGCCTGGGCGTCGGTGTTGACCGCGATGAAGTCCACCCCTTGCAGGCCCTCGTCCATCATCCGGTTCACAGCATTGCTGCCGCCACCGCCCACGCCAATGACCCGAATTTGAGCGAAATTTTCTCCGATACCGGTAGCCATTTTAACCCTCCCCATGCTGATTTCCTGTTTCGTTAGTGTGTCGCTTGACTATCACAACGGGCCTGACGCCCCTCTCACCCCGGCAGCAGCGTGCGTAACCAGGGGAACATCCGCCGCCAGAACGGCGGGCGCGGAGATCCGTCCCAGCCGCCCCCTTCCCACATCGGCGACCACTGGGTCAACCCCACGGCGACCGCGGCGGACGGATCGTTGTTGATCTGATCCGCCAGGCCGACCAACCCCTTCGGCGCGCCGATCTGGACCGGCAGGCCGAAAATGTCACGGGCCAGCTCGGACAGCCCGGGCAACCGGGCCGTGCCACCACACAACACGATGCCCGCTGGCAACAAGCCATCGTAGCCGGAGCGCTTGATCTCCTGCTGGACCCCCTCCAGGATCTCCTCGGCGCGGGCCTGGATGATTTCGGCCAGCTTCCAGCGCGGGACGACCACCGGGGCGGTCTCGCCATAGGGCGACGTCGTGAAGCGCTCCTCCTCACCCACCTGCGCCGCCAGTGCATGGCCGTGGCGTAGCTTCACCTGCTCCACCAGCTCCGGCGGCAGCCGCAGCCCAATCGCGATGTCGTTGGTGATGTACTCCCCCCCCATCGGCAGCGAGCGGGTATGCCAGACCGTCCCCTCAATGAAAATGGCGACGTCGGTCGTGCCCTCGCCAATATCCACCAGCACCACCCCCATCTCCCTTTCAGTGTCGGTGAGGGCCGCACTGCCCGCGGCCAGGCTGGTCAACACCAGCTCACTCACCTCCACGCCGGCTCCTTGCACACATTTGGTGAGATTCTGGATGGCGGTCGTGGAACCCATCACGACGTGAGCCTCCACCTCCAGGCGGAAGCCGTGCATCCCCAACGGATTGCGCACGCCCTCCTGCCCATCCACGGTATAAGTGCGCGGGATAATGTGCAGCAATTCCTGGTTTTGCGGCAGGACGATCGCGCCAGCCGCCTCCAGGGCCCGGTCAATGTCGTCGGTGGTGATGCCGCGGTCGCGCTTGGCGACCCCCACCACCCCCTGGCTGTTGCGCGAGGCAATGTGCGCCCCGCTGATGCCGACGAAGGCGCGCTCAATCTGGTAGCCGGAGCTCTGCTCGGCCCGCTCCACCGCCTCGGTAATTGCCGCGGTGGCCTCGGTCACGTTAACGATGACCCCGCGCTTGACCCCCTTGGCGGGCGCGCGCCCCACGCCCACGACCCGGGTCTCGCCGCTCTCGCTGATTTCGGCGACCAGTGCCATGATCTTTTGGCTGCCGATATCAATGCCTACCACTGAGCGTTCCATCGTCACCCCCTTTACTCTGGAAACCGGACGTTGCCGCCCGCAGCCTCACCACAGACGGTCCAAAGCGTAAGTCGGCGCGGCCGGAAAACGGACATCTATCACGGCCGGAAAAATCTGGCGGGCATCCAGGTCGGCGATCAGCGCCTGGTAGACCTGCCAGCGGGCCTGCATCTCACCGCCGACGCCAAAGGCCACCCGCCGCCCTTGCGGGTCGGTCCAGACCAGGCCGCGCTGGGTGGTATATTCCAGGGCGTCGGCGGGCACGCCCAGCCGGATCAGATCGCGCACCCCGGTCAGCAGCTCCAGCGGGACAGTGGAGCCGGGCAGCGGGCCACGCACCTGCGGCAAATCCGCTCGCTCCGCCCAGGCCGGGAAGAGCGCCCCCTGCGTATCCACCCACTGCGTCCCGCTCTCGGTCACCCAGACCAGGACCGGCTGCCGCTCGTTGACCTGGATGGTGCAGCCGGCCGGGTAAAGCGTGCAGCTGACCTGGGCCTGGGTGATCGCCGGGACCTGCGCCAAAATGCGGTCAACGCTCTCCGCCGGATGGACCCAGAAGCGGTGCATTCCCGGCAGCCCGCTCGCCAACGCCACCTCGCGCGCCGTCTGGCCCGAGGCCCCGATCACCTGAATCGCCCCGTCGGCCACGTACCAGCTCTGGTCCAGCCAGAGCCAGGTCGCGGCCAACAGCAGCACCAGCGCCAACAGGATCCAGGGCCAGGGTAACTGGACCGGTTGTGTGCTACGCCGCGCCCGCCGGTTCACCTGGGGTTGGGCCCCCAGCAGAGCCGCCGTCCGATAATAGCGCTGCTGTCGTTTAGCCATGGCTGCACCTCGGTTATCAGTGAGCAGAAAGTAGTGAGCAGGGTTCGGGCGGTTCAGCGTCTTAACGTTTCAGCGCCCCAGCCATTGCTCCCTTGAAAAGAATGCCCTGCCGCGCTCAAGCGTGTCAACTACAAGCCTCCTTGTTCGTAGTCAGGCGCTTTAGCGCCGTCTTAACGCGCTCAAGGGCGTCACTACCAGCCCGTCAGGCGTGACTTCCACGCTCCTCTGGACGGAAAAGCCGCTCGGAGCGGGCGTTGTCGGCGTGCCGCTCCCGCGCCAGTTCAATCAGCCGGTCCAGCAGCGCCGGGTAGGACAATCCCGACGCAGCCCACAGTTTGGGATACATGCTGATCGGCGTGAAACCGGGGATGGTGTTGAGCTCATTCAAGAAGAGCTCGCCCGTCCGCCGGTTGAGCAGAAAGTCGGCCCGCGCCAGACCGGCGCAATCAATCGCCTTGTAGGCCTCAGCCGCTATCGCCCGGACCCGCTCCACCGTCACCTCGTCCAGTGGAGCCGGGATGAGCAGGCGCGAAGCCTCTTCCCCTTCGTCAAGGTACTTGGCGTAATAATCGTAAAACTCCCGGCTGGGGATGATCTCCCCAGGGATGGAAACCTCTGGCTCGTCGTTGCCTAACACGCTGACCTCAATCTCGCGCGCGTAAGGGACGGCAGCTTCCACCAGGAGGCGCCGGTCATAGCGCGCCGCCTCGTCCAGCCCGCGCCGCAGTTCCTCTTGATCGTGGCATTTGGTGATGCCCACACTGGAGCCGAGGTTGGCCGGTTTGGTGAAGAGGGGGTAGCCCAGCTGCGCTTTGACCTCAATCTCTTCCAGCACCGCCTCCGGGTCTTGCTCCCATTGCCGCCGGGTCAGCGCTACATAAGGCGCGACCGGCAGGCCGTGCGCGCGGCAGACATCCTTGAACAGGATCTTGTCCATCGCCGCCGCCGAGCCAAGCACCCCGGCCCCGACATAGGGGATGCCGGCCAGCTCCAGCAGCCCTTGCAGCGTCCCATCCTCGCCAAAGGTGCCATGCAGCACCGGGATGGCGACATCCACCCGCGAGAGCAGCGCCAGCTGCGCCCGCCGGTCAGCGGCTTCCGTCACCGTCCACAGGCCGGCCCGCCCCGGATCGGGGAAGATCGCCGCGCCCGGCAAATCCGTGGTCTCCTCCCGTGCCAGCGCCTCCAGGGCGGCCGCGCCGGTGATCCAGCCGCCCGTGCGGGTGATCCCCACCGGCAGGAGCTCATAGCGGTCTGGATCCAAAGCCGCCATCACCGAGCGCGCCGAGACCAGACTCACCTCGTGTTCCCCCGACCGCCCCCCAAAGAAGACGGCCACTTTTAATTTGTCCTGCATAAGGTTTCCTCTCTGTTAGTAGCGTTTCAGCGGTCCGGCTTTTCACGGCCAGGACTTACGCCATCAGGAGCTCAATCTCCGGCTCCAACCGTACCCCGCACTGCTGCTCTACCGTGACCTGCACCTGTTTGAGCAACGCCAGGAAGTCCGCCGCCGTCCCGCCCCCCTCATTCATGAAAAAGTTCGCGTGTTGCGTGGAAACGGTGATCCCGCCCACTCGCGCGCCCTTCAGCCCCGCTGCCTCAATCAACCGGCCGGCGTAATCGCCCGGCGGGTTCTTGAAGGTAGAGCCCAGCGTCCGCCCCGGCGGTTGGGTCCGCTGGCGACGCTCGGTGTATTCGGCGGCCTTCGCGGCCAGCTGTTCCGGATCGCCGGGCCGCAGCTGCAAAGTCACCGCCAGCACCACCCAGGCCGTCCCCGCGCCCTTGAGCCGGCTGCACCGGTACCGAAAGTCAAACCACTCCGGGGTGACGGTCAACACCTCCCCGGTGGGAGCCAGGACCTCAGCGGCGTGCAAAAGACCGGCGATCTCGCCGCCAAAAGCGCCGGCGTTGTTCACCACCGCGCCGCCAACCGTCCCCGGCAACCCCACCGCCCAGGTGAGGCCACTCCAGCCCCGGCGTACCGCCTCGCGCGCCAGCGGGGCCATGGAGGCTCCTGTCTCCACCCGCAACCGGTAATCCGGCTCCCAGCGCACCGCCCGCGCCCGGTTGAGGATGACCAGACCGCGCAGTCCCTCATCGGGCAGCAGCAGGTTGGTCAACCCGCCCAGCACCCGCCAGGGGAGCTCCGCCGACCGCGCCGCTCCAACCGCCGCCACCAGCTCGGCCAGGCTGTCCGCCACCACCAGCAGGTCAGCGGGGCCGCCCACACCGAGCGCCGAGTAGCGGGCCAGCGGTTCCGCACGCCGGGCGCGCGCGCCCAGCCCTTGGGCCACCGCCAGCAGGCGGGATTCGTAATCGTCCGCTAAACTCAAGGCCTTTCCGTCCTTGGGGAAGCCGGCTTACGGAGACCACGGACAACGGACCACCACAGACCACCTGAGTCGTCCAGACCCGGCCCCACCGTTCCCCTGCCTCGTTTTCAAACCAGCTCCTACCGCGTGCTCTTCCGCCGTTTCTCATCCCGCTCGCGGGCCACCAGTTGCATCTTGCCCACCAGCACCTCGGAACGATAGGCGCGGCGGCGCGCTTGCTTGCGTCCCGCCATCCCCAACAACCGGCCCAAGAGTTGCGAGAAACGTGCCATGCTCCTCCTCCGCCATGAACACCCGGATAGGACGGGTTCGTCGTCAGGCGCTTCAGCGCCGTCTCAGCCGCGCTCTTAAGCGCGGCCCTCCACACAACCATTGGCGGGCAGGCGTGCCAGGAGCTGCCGGCCCACCAGGTATTCGTCGCCCGCGCCCATGAGCAGCACCAGGTCATCCGGCGCTATCTCGGCCGCCAGCCGCTCCACGGCGTCGGCCAGGGATTCAGCCACCACTACATCGCCGTGGTGCAGCTGCGCCGCCAGGTCCCGGTGACTGACCGTGCCGTCGTCCACCTCCCGCGCCGCGTAGATGGGCAGGATCAGCACCCGGTCGGCCTGCTCAAAGGCCGCGAGGAATTCCCCCCACAGTGCCTTGATCCGGCTGTAGGTGTGCGGCTGCCAGACGGCGATGATCCGCCGTTCAGGATACCGCTGGCGCGCCGCCGCCAGTACCGCCTTGATCTGCGTCGGGTGGTGCGCGTAGTCGTCCACCACCACCACGCCGGCCGCTTCCCCCAAGATCTCAAACCGCCGTTCGGTTCCGGCAAAGGTCTCCAGCGCCTTCCGGCTGGTCTCCCAGGGAATTTCCAGCGCGGAAGCCACGGCGACTGCCGCCAGCGCATTGACCGCGTTGTGCTCCCCCGGCAGTTGCAGGCGTAACAGCCCGATCTCGTGGCCCTCCCACCAGACCACGCCGTCCACGCCCCCTGACTCATTGGCCCGTAAACCGGTCACCTGCCACGTCGCGCCTGCGCTCCGCCCGTAGCGGACCAGCCGCCCGCCGTTGGCATGATACGAAGCGCCCACCGCGTGCGCCACCGGGTCATCAGCGCAGGCCACCAGCAGCCCGCCGGGACGGATCTGCTCCACGAATTCACCAAAGGCCAGCCGGAGATGCTTCGGCGACGGGAATGAATCCGGGTGGTCATACTCCACGTTGGTCACCACCGCAATCTGCGGCTCCAACGCCAGGAAGGTGTTGCGGTACTCATCGGCCTCAATCACGAAATGCCGCCCCTGCCCGACCCGGGCGTTCGTCCCCAGATTCGCCACGACCCCGCCCACGATGAAGGTTGGATCCAGGCCGGCCGCCAGCAAAATGGTGGCAATCATCCCGCTGACGGTGGTCTTGCCGTGCGCGCCGGCAATGGCGATCACGTCATAGCCGGCGGTCAACGCCGCCAGGAATTCAGGCCGGCGGAGCACCGGCACGCCCTGTGCGCGCGCAGCGACCAGTTCCGGGTTCTCGTCAGGCACCGCCGAGGAGGCCAGCACCAGTTCCGCCGCGCCGAGGTTCTCCGGGGCGTGCCCCACCGCCACGGGAATGCCTTCGGCGCGCAGGGCAGTCACCAGCAACCCCTCACCCCGGTCAGAGCCGGTGACGGTGAAGCCGCGTCCGCGCAACACGCGCGCGATGGCCGACATCCCGGCCCCGCCGATGCCGACAATGTGAATGCGCTGGAACCCCGTCAGATCGGCCATAGCATCCTTTCAGATAAAGACAATCAGCACAAAGGCAAAGGCGACCGCCACCGCCACATAGAGCAACCCGCCTTGCAGCCAGACCGTCGGCAGATACTTGAGCAAACCCTGCGCCAGTTGATCCTGCGGCGGCGTGATCCCCCAGATGTTATACCCCTTATCGGCCAGGAAGCCCCAGAACATGCCGATGACTAAAAAGCCATTGACAATCCCCAGGAAAAACCCCAACAGCGTATCCTGAAATTTTTCCTTGCGTGCCTTAGAAGCCAGGACGGACGAAATGACCGGCGTAGAATAGCCGAAAAAGACAAAGAAGATAAAAAGTCCCACCCGGACATAGAACCAGGTCTTGGGATCGCTAGCCGCCAGGTTATTCATCGCCGGCCCAATAATCGGGATGAAGCTGCGCAACACATTCTCAACGAAACGGGCCAGGATGACGCTGAAAACCACCAGCAGCTCTTTGGCCCAGCCGCGCAGGGCGCCGACCAACCCAAAGAAAATCACCAGGCCGATAAAGACCGTGTCCAGCGGGACCATCTCACGCTCCTTGTGCCAGCTGCACGAGCCCCTGCGCCAGCGCCTGGGCCGCGTCAGGACGGGCCAGCGCACGGGCCGCGGCCGCCATCTGTGCCCGCCGGTCCGGCGCAGCGAAGAGTTCACGCACCACCGGCACCAGCTGTGTGGCCAGCGCGGCATCCTCTACCACCACGGCTGCCCCCCGGGCCGCCAACCAGTCCGCGTTGACCTTCTGGTAGCGCCAGGCGTGCGGGTACGGCACCAGAATGGCGGGCAGGCCAAAATACGGGAACTCGCCCAGCACTGAGGCTCCTGCCCGCGAGAGCACCAGGTCGGCTGCCGCCAGCGCGGCCCCCATCTCCTCGTGCAGGTAGGGGTAGGCGTGATAGCGCGCTTGCTGCGCCGCCGGCAATGCCGCGCGCGCCGCCTCCACCGCCGGCCAATCCAGCTCCCCGCTCACATGCACGATTTCGGCCAGCGCCAGCAGTTCCGCCAGGTTGCCCATCACCGCCTGATTGAGCGAGCGCGCGCCCCGGCTCCCCCCAAAGACGAGCAGCACCGGCGCCGCCAAAGGCAACCCCAACGCGGCCCGGCCGGCCGCCCGCGTCCAGCGCGTCACCCGTGCCCCCAGCGGATAGCCGGTCACGACCACCTTCTGCGCCGGGAGATACTGCCGCGATTCCTCCACCGTCACCCCAATGCGCGCCGCCAACCGCGCCACGAACTTCACGGCCTGCCCCGGCTCAATGTCGGGCAAATAGAGCAAAATCGGAATGCGGCGCGCCCAGGCCGCCACCGCTACCGGCGCGCTCACATAGCCCCCGGTGGTGACAAGCGCGGCCGGCCGCTCGCGCCCCAGCGCCCGCCAGGCGGCCACCAGCCCCTGCAGGAGCCGCAGCCCATTGCGGGCTGCCCGCACCAGGCCGACGCCGTGTACCCCCCCGGCGGGAATCCCCAGCAGCGGGATGCCAGCCTGCGGGATCAACGTCTCCTCCATCCCGCCGCGACCTCCCACCCAGGTCAGCTCCGCGGTCGGCTCAACGGCCGGCAAAGCCTGCGCGACGGCGAGCGCCGGATAAATATGCCCGCCAGTCCCGCCCCCAACGATCCAGAACCGCATTCCAATCTCCTTTGGGTCGCCCCCTGGAAATGCCCAGCAGCAGCCCCATCCCGGCTAAGGTGATCAGCATCTCCGAGCCGCCATAGGTGAAAAAAGGCAACGCCGTGCCGGTGAACGGCACCAGCCCCACCATCACCATGATGTTCAACAGCGCCTCGCTGACCACCATCGTCGTCACACCGAAGGCCAGCAGCGAGCCGAACGGATCGGGCGTCTCCAGCGCGATCCGGTAGCCCCGGTAGGCCAGCAGGCCGAACAGCACCAGCACGAGCAGCGCGCCCAGCAGCCCGGCCTCCTCGCCGATCACGGCGAAGACGCTATCGGTGTGCGGAAAGGGCAGGTAGCCAAACTTCAGCCGCCCGCCGCCCAGCCCCACGCCCAAAATGCCGCCCTCACCAATGGCCGTCACCGCCCGGCGAACGTGATAGGGCATCTGCGAGGGATCCTGCAACGATTGGAAGTAAGCCTCCAACCGGCCCCGCGCGTGGGGCAGTTGCCAGGCCGCCAGCCCGAAAGCCCCACCCCCCATCACGACCGAGAAAAAGATCTGCACCGGATCGCCGCCGGCAAAGAAGAACATCGCCAGCCCGGTCACCACCAACAGCAGGGCGGTGCTCAGGTCCGGCTGCAAAGCGATGAAGCCGGCCACTACGCCCACGATCACGGCGAACGGCACCAACCCGTAGCGCACCTGGTTGAGCTGCTCCCCCTTGGAGGAGAGCCAGGCCGCGATGTAGATCACCACCACCAGCCGGGCCAGCACCCCCGGTTGCACCGACGCGCCGAAGATGGAGCGCTGCGCGCCAAGCACCTTTTCGCCGAGGACCAGCACCAGAAAGAGCAAGACCAGCGTCACGCCCATCAACGGCAGCGCGAACCGCTGCCAGAGCGGATAGGGCAGTCGCGCCATGACCAGGGCCGCCACCCCACCCACCACCACCCAAAGCACCTGTTGCCGCCAAAACTCCACGCCGACGTAAAACGTGGCGCTGTAGAGCATCAACAGGCCGTAGGCCAGGAGCGTCAAAATCACCGCCAGCAGCAGATAATCAATGTGTGCACCCTTACTCTTCCGTCGGTTCATACCAGCCCCCTGCCTGCAAATCCCCAATCCGAAATCCTACGGCAGCGCCGCCACCAGCTGGCGGAAACGCTCCCCCCGTTCGGCGAAGTCGCGGAAGGCATCAAAGCTGGTGCCTCCCGGCGAGAGCAGCACCACCTCACCGGGCCGCGCCCGCGCGGCTGCTTCCGTCACCGCCTGCTCCAACGTCCCTGCCGGGATGAGCGCCTCTAAGGTCGCCGCGGCCCCGGCCTCGGCCCAGGCTGCCTCCAGATGCCGCTGGATCAACCCGGCGGCCTCGCCGAAAGTGATCACCACCCGCACCCGCCGCACGGCCCGCCGGGCGAATTCCTCCCACGGCAGGTCCTTGTCGCGCCCACCCGCCAGCAGGACCAGCGGCTCCGTGAACGATGCCAGCGCCGCCAGCACCCGCTCCGGCGCGGTGGCGATGGAGTCATTGACCCACAAGACGCCCCGCCACCGGCGCACTTCCTCGAGGCGATGCTCCACGCCGGTAAAGCCGATGATTGCCGACCGCATCGCCGCAACCGGCACGCCCGCCGCGTCGGCCAGCGCGGCCGCGGCCAGCACGTTAAGCACGTTGTGCAAGCCCCGCAGCTGGATCTCGTCCCGGCGGATGATTTCAGTCTCGCGCCCGTCGCGGCGCAGCACCAGCGTCTCGCCCCGCAGGAATGTCCCCTCATCCACTTCGGTGCTCCCGCTGAAATAGCGCACCTGCGCCGCCGTCTGCGCCGCCAGGCTGCGGGCGTTGGGCTCGTCGTAACCAAGCACCGCCACGTCGCCGGGCCGCTGGTGCTGGACGATGTGCGCCTTCGCTGCCTGGTAGGCCGCCATCGTCTTGTGCCGGTCCAGATGGTTGGGCGTGATATTCAACACGCCCGCCACCGCCGGGCTGACCGTCATCAGCTCCAGCTGAAAGCTGGAGAGCTCCATCACCACCCGGTCCGTCGGCCGCATCCGCCCCAGGTCGGTGATCAGCGGGTTGCCAATGTTGCCGCCCACCCAGGTTGTGAAGCCCGCCGCGCGCACCATCTCGCCGACCAACGCCGTCGTCGTCGTTTTCCCTGCCGAGCCGGTGATGCCGATCACCGGCGCTGGAGAGCGGGCCATGAACTCCTGGGCATCGTTGCTCAACGGGATGCCCCGCCGCGCCGCCTCCAGGACAATCGGCAGGTCGTTGGGGACGCCGCCGCTCAGACAGAGCAGGTCGCACCCATCCAGCAGCTCCAGCGGGTGACCGCCAAGCACGTAACGCAGCGGCAGCCCCTCCAGTTCGGCCAGCGTCCCGCGCAGCGCCTCGGCGCTCCGCGCATCGGAGACCGTCACGCGCGCGCCCTGCTCCACGAGAAACCGCGCGAGTGCTTTCCCCTGCCGGGCTAACCCTAAGATGACCACCGCACGCGCCACCATCTCCTCCTCTGAAAATAGCGCTTTGCTTGTAGTCAGGCGCTTTAGCGCCGTCCAACGCGCTAAAGCGCATTACTACGAGCCAATTTTCATCCCCCCGCTGGTAAACGCCAGTTCATGGGGAATTCCCTAAATCAACGCCAACGCCACGCCGACCATGCCGGCCAGCAACCCGATCAACCAGAAACGCTGCACCACCTGCGTCTCCGACCAGCCCAGGAGCTCAAAGTGATGGTGCAGCGGTGCCATCTTGAAGACTCGCCGCCCTTCGCCGTATTTCCGTTTGGTGTATTTGAAATAGCCGATCTGAATCAGATCCGCCACCGTCTCCGCCACCGGGATCAACATCACCACCGGCAGGATGAGCCACTGCCCGGTCATCAAGGCCACTACGCCCAACGTCGCGCCGAGCGCCAGCGAGCCGGTATCGCCCATGAAGAGCTCCGCCGGGTGGGCGTTGTACCACAGAAAGGCAAACGACGCGCCGACGACGGTGAAACAAAACCGCGCCAGGTAAATCTGCCCCTGGAGCTCGGCAATCACAGCGTAGACGGCAAAGGCGCTCGCCATGATAATCCCTGCCAGCCCATCCAGGCCATCGGTCAGATTGGCGGCGTTGGCCGAGCTGTAGATGATAAAGACCGCGATGGGAACGAACAGCCAGCCGGGCAGCTCCACCATCTCCTGGAAACCAGGGATGCCCATGAAGCGCCAGTCCAGGGCATAGACCAGGGCCAGCGCAATCGCCAGCGTCAGCACCAGCTCAATCACCGTCTTGAAGCGTGCCGTGAACCCTTCGCCGCGCCGCATCCCCCGCACCCCGGCCCAGTCATCCAGCGCGCCGAGCACGGCGTAAGCGATCATCGTCCCCAACGGCACTAAGATAGAACGGCCGGTCACCGTCTGCCCGATCAAATTGTAAATGTTCAGCGCCACGGTGATGACCAACACCGGGATGGTGATGAGCATCCCGCCCATCGTCGGCGTCCCCATTTTGGTGATGTGGCCGCTGGGACCATCCACCCGGATCGGCTTGCCGATCTTCCACCGCTTGAGCAGTGTGATATAAGGCCGGCCCCAGAAAACCACCATCAAAAAAGAGAGTCCGGCTAAGACCAGCGCAAACCCCATGTCGGTGTCTCCTCTCCGGGCTGTGTTAAGGCTGCCACGATGGTCTCCATCTTCATCGCCCGCGAGCCTTTGACCAGCACGACATCGCCGGGCTGAATCAACGCCTGCAACAACGCAATGGCCGTCGGGGCGTCATCCAGGGCGTGGACCTGCGCGGCCGGCAGACCGCTGGCGCGCGCCTCCTCGGCGATCCAGCGGGCGCGCGGCCCCACGGTGACCAGCGTGTGGACCACCCCGGCTGCCCGGCCGCCGACTTTGCGGTGGCCCTCCTCTTCGTAAGGTCCCAGCTCCAGCATATCGCCCAGCACAGCGATCTTGCGGCCGTCCAGATCATGCAGCAAGTTGAGCGCGGCGAGCGTGGAGGGCGGGCTGGCATTGTAGGTGTCGTCAATGATCAGCGAATCGCGAAGGCCCGGCACCGTCACTAACCGCAGCTGTGCACCGGGAGTCCGCAACCCTTCGCTGATCTCTTGCCAGTCAACCCCCTCAATCAACCCCACCGCCGCCGCCCGTAGCACCGTGTGGACGCTGTGTTGTCCCAGCAACGGAACCCGCAGGTGCACCTTTTCCTTGCCGTAGTGCAGCCGGACGCGGATGCCCTCCAGTCCCAAACTCTCCACCTCATCGGCCCAGAGATCCGCCTCCTGGGTCAGGCCGTAATAGAAAACCCGCGCCGCCGTCGCCTCCGCCATCGCCCGCACGCGCGGATCATCGTGGTTGAGGACGGCGACGCCCGCCGGAGCCGGCGGCAGGGCCTCCACCAGTTCCCGCTTACCCAGCGCAATGGCCTCCAGGCTGCCGGCCCGCTCGGCGTGCACCGGCTCCACGTTGGTGACGACCCCCACGTGCGGTTGCGCGATCCCGGCTAACGCGCGGATGTCGCCGCGCACGTACATCCCCATCTCCAATACCACCCGCTGGCACGCATCGGTGAGCGCCAACAACGTCAACGGAAGACCGAGCTCGTTGTTGTACGACCCCTCACTCCTGGCCGTCTGGTACCGGCGCGCCAGCACCCGTGCCACCGCCTCTTTCGTCGTCGTCTTACCCACGCTACCGGTGATGCCAATGACGCGCGGGTGGAGTTGACGCCGCCAGTAAGCGGCCGCGCCCTGCAACGCCTGCAACACCGACGGCACCCGGATCACCAACGGTGTCGCCAGATCCACCGGTGACGTACCGGCGGTCAGGTCCAACACGGGGGCCTCTACTGCCACCGGGCGCTCCACTACCGCCGCCAGCGCGCCATGCCGGAGAGCATCCCCCACAAAGTCGTGCCCATCGACCTTCTCGCCTTGGAAAGCGAAGAAGACCGTCCCCAGCCCGGCCTTGCGGGAATCAATCACCGGCATGACCGGCTGCGCCAGTCCGGCCGGTCGCCGGGCACCTAACCCCTCCAATAAATCGGCTAACGTTAAACGTTTGGTCATCTTCAATCCAGCTTACCGATTGCTCATTGCCACATCCGCCGGTGGGATGCCCAGTAAGACAAATAGCCGCGTGGCGATCTTCTGAAAAACCGGCGCTGCCGTCATGGAGCCCCAACGCATGGTATAGGGCACATCCGGCCGGTCCAGCTTCACCAGAATCAACACTTGCGGATCGGGCAACGGGCCATACCCCACGAAGGAGACAATCACGTCCTCCGGCTCGTAGCCACCGACGCCGGGGATCTGAGCCGTGCCCGTTTTGCCGGCGATGCGATAGCCCTCCACCAGCGCTTCCGGGACCTCTTTGGCGACCGCGTTGGCCAGCAGGCCGGAGACCACCCGCGCCGTCTCTGCCGAGACCGGTTGCCCCAACGGCCGGGGCGGGATAGGGACCACACTGCCGTCCGGGTAGCGCCGCTCGGCGACGATGTGCGGCTGCA
>Ga0067045_1028412_pt1 | contig 34173 bp, 26 predicted proteins | sample TerdegcTABiofilm_FD_59184 | JGI IMG/M metagenome (GOLD analysis project Ga0067045, IMG submission 59184) | Combined Assembly of (Gp0054472, Gp0054536) Wastewater bioreactor microbial communities from Singapore -Terephthalate degrading...
CTGGCCCCAGAAGATCTCTCCCAAGCCAACATAGTTCTTAAGCCGCAGCTGTATCGGGTCCATACCCAACTCTTCTGCCAGAAGATCCATCATAGCCTCTACACCAAAGGTCGTTTGTGGTGCTCCATAGCCCTGCATCGCGCAGGTGGGAACCTTATTGGTATAAACCGCCGTGCCTTCGTAATGGAGATTCTCTATCCTGTAAAGAGAATGCCAGAATCCCGACATTACCCCCAGGAAGGCCAAGGCTTGAACATGGTGGGCACCGATATCTATAAAAGCCTTAAGGTGGCCGGCTACCAGGGTGCCGTCTTTCCTGGCGCCTATCTTCAAGGTATAGGATGAGGGATACCGGACGTGATCATACATATCCTCCTCCCTGCTTAAGACAATTTTTACTGGTTTGCCTATTTTAAGGGCCAGAGCTGTAGTGGAGATTATAACCGGATTGGTATGGATACCGGAACCAAAGTGCCCGCCTCCAGAAACCCGGACAACATTCACCTTATTCAGGGGAAGGTCGAAGATTGTTCCCAACAGAATTCTTGTGTTGTGAAGAGCCTGAGTCGTGGGCCAAACTGTGATTCCGCCATCCGGTTCAGGCCTGGCAAGACAGGCCTTTGTTTCCATGGCACATTGATACTGCCTAGGGGTTTTGAAACTTTTTTCAAGAATTATATCCGCCCTTTTAAAACCTTCCTGGATATCCCCTTCTATAACTTCCCTTGTACAGGCAATATTATTCTTTATAATTACCTCATTATCCTCCAGATATACCCGATCATGGATAAGGTTTTCATTGGCTTTTAAGGACTCCTCCATGGTCATATAGGAAGGAAGGATCTCCCACTCCACCTTTACTGCCTCGGCAGCCTTCTGTGCCAATTCCTCTGTTTCTGCAGCAACGGCCCCGTAGAAATCCCCCACATGACGCAGATGATCCGAGAAAACCTGCCAGTCCTGATATGTTGACCTTGGTACAGACACAAGTCGTACGTTGAAGTACTTTTTGGGTGTATCAAGGTAACTTATGTGATAGGCGCCCATCTTCTCCACTTCAGAAAAATCAATTTTCTTTATGCGGGCGTGAGGATAGGGACTCCTAAGGATTTTGCCGTAGAGCATGTTGTCCAGGAACATATCCGAGGGATACTTTTCCAATCCCGTTACTCTGGCAACCCCCTCTTTCCTCGGTTCATCCTTGCCTATAAAACTAAAATCCTGATCCTGCATTTTCATTCTTGCTCCCTTTTCCGATTAACCCCTCAGGATATTTACCTCCGATCTTCCTGGTAATATCCATACTGGCGCTTTTAAAATGCTGTTCAAAATGATTAAGCATTTTAATATTCAAAGCTGTTTCTGTACCGACAACAGCTATTGTTCCTGTAACATTTCCCCGGCGGTCAAAAACCGGCGTAGCCAGGGCATTAATTCCATTATGAAACTCCGCTAAATTATACGAGACTCCTCTCTTCCTTATCTCCTCCAGATCCTTTTCCAGAAGTTCCCGATCTATCAGGGTAGAAGGAGTGTGCTTCTCCATCTGAGTGGAGTTGTAGATTCTGTCTCTATCCTTTTTTGATAGAAAGGCCAGTACAGCCTTTCCCGCGGCAGTACAGTGCAGGGGCATAACTTCTCCCTGACCAACGGCTATTCTAGTATTTACTGCACCTCTTATCTCCATGGCTACACAGTAATTTCCACTGTATTTGGCATAAAAAACCGTTTCTCTGGTAATCCTGTGCAGTTCATCCAGATAAGGGGCGGCTACTGTGGCTTCGTCGGAATTTTCCAGTACCGCCTGGGCAAAACGCAAGTGAGCAAAACCCAGAAAGTATCTCATGTCGGTTTTGCGTTGAAGAACATAATCATACTGTTTTAAAGAAGCCAAGATTCTGTAACAGGTGGATTGAGGCAAATCCAGGGTCTCCGCTATCTCTTTATTAGACAAACCATAGCGGGCGTTTTCCCTAAGGAGATCCAGAATCCTGTTTATTTTACTTATTGAGGGCATAATACCTCCAAAAAGCCCAACCTTATCTTAATAAATGAAAATCGATTCCATTTATTAAAAATAAAAAGAACATCCCCTTCATCTAGTCTCTTAAAAAAAGAGTAAGGCAGCGGTTTTAACCGCTGCTTACATCCTTACAAGCGCTATATAAATTACTGAAAAGGGTTTCTATCTTATCCTGGCGAACGGCAGAAAAGGCAAGTCTGATAATAGAACCATCGGCAATAACACCGGTATCGTATTTTTCCAGTAGCCTCTGCCTGATCTTTTCCGCGCTTAATCCTTCCACGGTTTTTACGCACATGAAATAGCCGGAATTATAGGGAAGGGGGCTGAAATACTTGCTGTATTCCGGGTGGGCCTTTACAACCCGCTTTACCTCCAGATATCTGGATTTAAGAATTCCGAATTTTTCCGCCTTTTGGGAGGAATAGGCAGGATCAACCATGGAACCCACAATTAGAGACTGGGACAGGTTGGAGATGTTCGAAATTGAACCCCGAACAGCCCCTGCGGCCTTGGCCTCTAAAAGGGAATAAAGTTCCCGGTTTCCGCCTTTGATTCCGAAGGTTATACAGCCCGCCCTGAATCCCCAAACATACTCTTCCTTTGTGGGTCCATCCAGTTTAACTGCCAGGATTTTCCCATTCATATCCGAGAGGGAGGAGAAGATCGATTCCTTGGCCGTCTCCTCTTCATAAAAGAGACCAAAATAGGCGTCATCTATCAACACCACTAGAGAGTTACCCTCTTCCGCCGAGGCTTTAAGAATTTCTACAATCTGCTCCGCTTCCTTCTTGGTGGGGGTATACCCTGTGGGGTTGTTAGGGAAATTCAGTAGAACTATCTTCTTTTTTGAACTTCCAGTCTTCAAGGCACTTTTAAGACCCGAAAGATTAAAACCTCCGCCCTGGAATAAGGGATAGTTGGCAAATTCTGCTCCAAAGGCGTGGGAAAAAACAAGCCCGTAGTTCTCCCAGTAGAGATCCGGCATAATGATGGTATCTCCAGGATTGATAAAAAGATAACCTGCCACATAGAGTCCATGGGTTAGACCACAGGTAGCAATAGGTAGGCTTATCTCCTTTCCCTTTAGCCCGGGATTTTTTTCAAAAAGAAGTTTCTGCCATTCCTTGCGGAAATCTTCCCTGCCGTAACTGGGGGCATAGGGAAAGGCCAGATTCGGCTTAATTGCAACCTTGTCCGCAATTGTAGAAAGACGCATGGGAGTACCATCATCCTCTATGGCTATACCGATTGTGGCATTTATAGCCTTTCCGCCGGCATCCTTGGATTGAGCAAGAATCCCCAGCTTGGGAAAGAATATCGCCTTTCCCTTTTCTGATAAAAGATTTAAAAGATCAGGGTTCCTGCTTTCAATACCCTTATTCAACTCCTCTGCTTGAATATCCATGGTAACCTCCTATTTAGCTCTTCCCATCACAAGGGCGAGTAAAGCCATTCTAAGATAAGCACCATTATGAGCCTGCCGGAAATAGGCTGCTCCGGGAAGGGTATCTACGTCTGTGGAAATCTCATCAACCCTTGGAAGGGGATGCATAACAGTAACCTTTGGATTGACTTTCTCAATCAATTCTCTGTTCAATACATAGCTGCCTTTTAATCTCTCGTATTCCGCCGGGTCTTCGAATCTTTCTCTCTGAATTCTGGTCATGTAAACTATATCTGCCTTTAGGGCTTCCTCTATACTCCCAGTTAGATTTACAGGGATGGACCTGTTTTTCATGTCAGAGATTATCTTATCCGGCATCTGGAGCTCCTTGGGAGCACAATAGGTATAGGAAGGATTGAAAGGTGCCAGGGCATAGGAGAGGGAGTGGACCGTGCGGCCGTATTTTAGATCCCCAACCATGGCTACTTTAAGATCCTCTAAGGAACCTCTCTCTTTAATAATGGTGTAAAGATCCAGTAAGGCCTGGGTTGGGTGTTGGCCGGAACCGTCTCCACCATTGATTACTGGAATATCTATGGCATCGGCAACCATCTTTGCCCCACCAGTTAAGGGCTGGCGGATAACTATACAATCCACATAGCCTTCCACGGTTCTAGCCATATCCTCTAAAGATTCCCCTTTCTGCGCCGAGGAGCTTTTGGGATCAGAAACAGTAATAGGTTTAGCTCCCAGTCTGAGTACGGCGGTCTCGAAGGAGAGTCTTGTCCTTGTTGATGGCTCCATAAAAATTACAGCTACCATTTTATCGGAAAGGAGATTTGACATCTTATCTTTCTTGAAGATCTTCTCCATGTCTCCCGATACTCTCATGATTGTCTGGATCTCTTCCTTGGAGAAATCCTCCATACTTAAAATATCCCGTCCATTAAAATCCATTGAAATCCTCCTAGTGATGATGATACGGATAGGTATAATAGATTATCCCAAATTATTAAAGCCCCTTTCTAAAAAATACAATACCATGATAATTAAGCCCTTCTCCATTGTCAAGCTAAATAATGAAATAAGATTCCAATTATTGATAAATATATTACCTACTTGTTTACAACCCGGAAAGTTTAAATTATTCTTTCTAGACAAGGTATTGAGAATTGACCTTAGAATTATATAATAATCCACAGGAGGATTCTATGGCATCAGAATATGATTATGTAATCCGGGGAGGACTGGCTGTCACCCCTAAAGAAACTTTACTTGCAGATCTTGGTATTTCAGGTGGAAAGATCACAGCCTTAAGTCCTGCAGGGAGCCTTTCCGGAAAGGAGGTAATAGATGCGGAAGGTTGTTACATTCTGCCCGGTCTTATAGATCCGCATACCCACCCGGTATATCTGGACAACATTGAAGCTCTTTCAGTAACCGGACTGCATGGTGGAGTTACCACCACAATGCATTACGCCTATGCCAAACCTGGACAGAGCCTGCTTACGGTCCTGCAGGAGTATAAAAAGGAAGGGGAAGCCACCTCCCACTCCGATTTTGCCCTTCATGGAGGCCTCTTTGAAACAAAAAAACAATCCGAAGAGATCCCCGGAGCCTTTGAAATGGGAGTTACATCCTTTAAAATGTTCGTAGCCTATGCAAAATTGGGATGGATGACGGATGATTATGCCCTGGTCAAGGCCTGCGATATCATTGGAAGACTTGGAGGCCTTGGGGTTGTCCATGCAGAAAACGGCTTGGCCATCGACTATATCCAGGATAAACTTCTGGCAGAAAAGGCCGATTTTGCGGAAAGATTCCTCGAAACAAGTCCGGATCTGGCCGAAGCAGAGGCTATTTTTCGCTCCGTTTTTCTGGGAAGGCTTATGAACTGTCCGATCTACATACCTCATATCTCTTCCAAGGAGGGTATAGAAGTAATCCGTTATCTGAAATCGCGGGGTTTAAAGGTTTATGCAGAAACCTGCCCACAGTACTTAGGTCTTACCTGGGAGGAACTGAAAACCCGAGGTCCCCTTGGAAAGGTCGGCCCGGCAATAAAAACCAAGGAGGATCAGGAAGCCCTTTGGACCGCGGCAAGGGAGGGTCTTTTCGACACCTTCGGGAGCGACCATGCTCCAAAGGGGAAAAGGGAGGATGAGGATTTCTTTAAAGCCGCCTATGGATCTCCCGAGATTGAGACAATGTTGTCGGTAATCTGGCACTGGGGAGTCAACAGAGGAATAATTACCCCTAATGATCTTGTAAGAATGGCCTGCGAGAATCCTGCAAAGATCTTCGGTCTGTATCCCAACAAAGGAAGCCTTACCGTGGGAACCGATGCAGACGTGGTGGTCTTTGATCCTAAAAAACCCTGGACCATATCCGCAAAAAATCAGCATACCAAGGCGGATTATTCCCTCTTTGAAGGTCGGGAGATTCTTGGTAAGGTTAAGTCTGTTTTTGTAGGCGGGACTTTAGCTGTTTCCGGAGACGAGTATCATCCCCCTAAGAAAAAGGGTAAATTCCTGGCCACAAAGATAAAGGGTCTTTAATCTTCTTTAATCTGATAAAGCCGCAGAGATAAGTCTGCGGCTTTTTTTGTAAGAAGGTCAGGATCCTTAGCCGGCGATGGTTAAAAGCACCCCTGCGGCTACTGCAGAACCGATTACCCCCGCCACATTTGGTCCCATGGCATGCATTAAAAGGTAATTATTGGGATTTGTTTCTCTTCCTACCTTTGTAACAACCCTGGCTGCCATTGGTACTGCAGAAACACCTGCTGCACCGATAAGGGGATTGATTCTGTCCTTTGATAAAACATTCATCAATTTCCCAAGCAGAACCCCGGAGGCTGTTCCTATAGCAAAGGCAAACAGTCCCAGGAGAAGTATACCGATCGTTTCAACCGTTAAAAAGGTATCTGCAGAGAGTTTTGATCCCACGGCAAGGCCGAGGAGAATGGTAACAATGTTTATAAGTTCGTTCTGAGCCGCCTTGGATAATCTTTCTGTTACTCCGCTTTCCCTTATCAGGTTTCCGAACATCAGGGCTCCCACAAGAGGCGCCGCACTGGGGAGAAGCAGGATACAGAGAAGCAGGGTAAAGATAGGGAAGAGGATTCTTTCGGTTCTTGAAACCTCCCGCAGTTGTTCCATTTTTATATTCCGCTCTTCCCTGGTAGTCAGAAGTTTCATTATAGGCGGCTGTATAATAGGTACCAAGGCCATATACGAGTAAGCTGCTACTGCTATTGCCCCAAGTAACCTTGGGGACAACCGGGAGGCAAGAAAGATTGCCGTAGGCCCGTCGGCTCCTCCGATGATGGCGATAGAGGCAGCATCGGCAAGATTAAAATTGAACCCTCCCAAATTAGAGAGAGCCAAGGCACCAATAAGGGTTGCAAAGATACCAAATTGGGCTGCTGCGCCAAGAAGGGCGGTTTTTGGGTTAGCGATCAGGGGTCCGAAATCTGTTAGAGCCCCCACCCCGATAAAGATCAGAAGGGGAAAGAGCCCGCTTTCTATTCCGAATCCATAGATTTGCCCTATAAACCCACCTATCTGGGAAATAACCTCGGAAGTTTCCGGATTAACAAAACTTTTTGTTAATTCTCCAATCCCCGCTAGGGGCACATTAGCAAGGATACCGCCAAACCCGATGGGAAGTAACAGAAGAGGTTCAAACTGTTTTTTTATAGCCAGATAGATCAGTAAAAGACCGACTAGGATCATTACCCCCTGTCCCCACTGCATATTTACAAGCCCTGTGGAACGCCAGATTATCTGTAGAGTTTTTAGTAAAGACATTCTTTCCCCCTACCCTTCCAGGGTTCCAAGGACCTGACCTGCCTTGACCTGCTCCCCTTCCTTTACCATCCACCGGACTATTTTTCCGTTAATTGGGGAAGGAAGCTCGTTTTCCATTTTCATGGATTCAAGAACAAGAATTGTTGATCCCTTCTGTACAGAATCTCCCTCCTTGGCGGGAATCCTTAAAATGATTCCTGCAAGAGGAGCCTCCAGGTTTACACTTTTCTTTGCAGACACAGGTGCTGCCTTTGGTACCTCGGCTTTAACTTCCGCCTGGGGTTGGGAAGCCGGAGCTGCTGCGGGGGCAGATCCTGCTACTGGTGCCGAGACGGGTGCTGCAGCAGATTCTACCGCGGGTATGGTTCCTGAAGCGCCCCGGGGTACTTCTCCTTCCCGGATAGCATAGGAATAGGGAACACCATCCACTGTGGCAGAATTTCCCTCGATCACCACGGAATAATCCCGGCTGTTTATTGTTACAGTATAGGCGGTCTTATCCTGTGATGGTTTTTCCTCTGCCTTGATCGCCTTTTCCACTTTCCGGATATTCTCTGTGGCCTTTCCCTGTAAATAAAGAATTCCCTTCTCCTTACAGGTGGCGGCAATAAAGATATTCTCCTCAGTCATCGGCACTCCGGCTTCCTGAAGCATCTTTTTTGCAGCTTCTACACCTTTTTTGGGATCCCTTTCATTTATTTCCAGGGGAGATTCTTCGGTGGGAGGAAGGTTCATCTTCTCCGAGGCGATTTTAACAATTTTTGGATCCGGCGCTACCGGGGTCTTCCCGAAGTAACCCAGTACCATCTTTCCATAACCTTCTGCTATCTTTTCCCATTTCGAATACATAACATTATTGAAGGCTTGCTGAAAATAGAACTGCGAAACCGGTGTAACAGAGGTTCCAAACCCGCCTACCGCGATAACCTCGCCCATGGCAGCCACAATTTCTTCGTAACGATCAAGAATATCATTGTCCCTCATCATCTGAGTATTCGCAGTTAAGGCTCCACCGGGCATGGGAGAGAACTGGATAAAGGGTTCAACGGAAAGGGCTTCCGGAGGCAGGAAGTAATCCGCCATGCATTCCTTGAAGACCTCCTCCGCCTCTAGAACCTTTTTAATGTCAAGCCCAAGATCATACTCCGTATTCCTAAGGGCGTGTATAAGGACCATAACATCCGGTTGGCAGGTTCCACCGGAAACCGGTGCCAGGGAACAGTCCACCTGGCTTGTTCCTGCCTCAATGGCCGCAAGGTAACAGGAGATGGACAGGCCTGCGGTTTCGTGGGTGTGGAAAACCAGGTGGGCATCTTCACCCAGAAGCTTTCTAGCGCCCTTTATGGTGTCATAAACAGTTTTCGGATTGGCAGTACCAGAAGCATCCTTAAAAACCACCGAATCGAAGGGTATACCGCGATCCAGGATCTTCTTTAGAGTATCCAGGTAGAATTCCGGGGTATGTGCCCCCTCTAATCCCGGAGGCAGGCCCATCAAGGATACAGCAACCTCGTGTTTTAAACCCGCATTATGAATGCATTGACCAGAGTAGACTAGATTTTCCACATCATTCAAGGCATCGAAATTTCTGATAGTGGTAATACTATGTTTTTTAAAAAGCCTTGCATGCATATCTATGACATCCCGGGATTGAGAGTCCAGACCCACAACATTGATTCCCCTGGCAAGGGTTTGAAGGTTTGCCTCAGGCCCTGTAACGGAGCGGATCGCATCGTGCATTTCAAAGGCATCTTCATTGCAATAGAAATAGAGGGACTGGAACCTTGCTCCCCCTCCGATTTCCAGATGAGTCATTCCCGCAGCTACCGCTGCCTCGACGGCGGGCAGAAAATCCTTGGTTTTTACCCGGGCTCCGTAAACGGATTGAAATCCATCCCGGAAGGCGGTAATCATAGTATGGATATGTTTTTTCATTTCTGGTCTCTCCTTGCTTTGTTTTTCATATGATGTGAAAGGGCCAGAGATAGTGCAATCTCCCTTTCTTCCAGTGCAGCGGGTGCTGCAGCAACGGCCTCCGTTTTTCCTCCTGCCATGGGTGCTACCAGGGAGGCAAGCTTTATAATCCAAACCAAAAGTAGAAGGAAAAGAAATACAAAGGCCATTCCAGAGATAGTTAATACTATTCCGTCTTGAATCATAGATACTCCTTAAATATTTCAATTAAAAGTGATTTTATTGAAATTCTAGTATACCTAAAATATTCCGTCCATCCTACAATATAAAAACTCTTTCGACAACACCTTGGGTTATGGAACATCCCTCTCTTTTAGGATTTCAGAAACTCTTGGTTTTCCCAACAGTCTAGAATCGTCAAAGCAAGGATCTTAGCCCCCTCCTTAACAGCCCTTTGCCCGTTTTCCGAAGAGGCATACTCTGCAAAGGCTTTGGAATGAAGAGGGGCCTCCGGTGGGGCAATAGCTATCAGGGGATGTATAGCCGGTAGAAGATGGCTGACATTCCCCATATCCGTGGAACCAACCACCTCCTTTCCATCCTCTGGTTCTTCCGGTTCTCTTCCAAACCTTTGAGCATTTTCCTTATACCAACCCAAGATAGTCTCATTGTCCTTCATCTCCCGGTAAATATAATCACCAAATCTGTAACTCATTTCACACCCCGCGGCCATAGCACCGGCCTTAAAACAATCCAATACCCGCTCTCGGAGAGCTTCCAGGCCTTTAAGGGATGGGGATCTTAAATAGTAATGCATTTCCGTTTCTCCCGGAACTATGTTTGGCTTGTCTCCCCCTTTAAGGAAAATTCCGTGGATCCTTTCGTCCCTGGCAATATGTTGACGTAGAGCTGCTACATTCATATAGCCGAGAACCGCAGCATCCAAAGCATTTCTGCCATCCCAAGGCGCTGCCGCGGCATGGGCAGTTTTTCCGGTATAGGTAACGTATATTTGAATATTTGCCAAGGTTGTCATTCTAGTTAGTTCCCGGTTTGCCGGATGAATCATCAAGGCTGCAAGACCTTCTTTAAATGCCCCACGGTCTGCCATGACAATCTTTCCGCCGCCCCCTTCCTCTGCCGGAGTGCCCAATATAACTATCCTTCCTCTCTGTTCCTCTGCCCAGGGAGACACCCCCACCGCGGCTCCTGCGCTTATGGAGGCGATTATATTGTGCCCGCAGGCATGGCCTAGATCAGGCAGGGCATCATACTCACAGCAGACAATCACCGCAGGATCCTCCGGTCTTCCCATTTCCGCTTTAAAAGCGGTTTCAAGCCCAAAGGCATGGCGGGTTACACTAAAGCCTTTACCTTCCAGGTAATCCGTTAAATAATCGTGGGCCAGTTTCTCCTCAAATCCAATCTGAGGATTATGGAAGAGATAGTCGCTTATTTTAAAAAGTTCAGGAGAAATTTCATCAAGATATTCACACACCTTATCCTTATAGTTTTGAAGAATCAAAAAAACCTCCTAAAAATCTTGTAGAAATATGCTTCTTGGGAGAGTATAACCTAAAAAGCAGTTTAAAGGTAAGTGTAAATCGATTCCATATTTTAATAAGCCTGCCCTCAATAAGTTGCCGTAAAGATCTTAGCCTGATACAATGCCTGGCATGAACATATACAAGCAGGTTAATGATTTGATCAATTCTGGAGGCAGGGGCGTTTTAATAAGTGTTACCAATGCATCCTCCGGTTCTCCCGCCAGAACAGGTTTTAAACTTCTCCTTACAGAAGAGGGCGGGCTCTTTGGAACCGTGGGAGGCGGAAACCTTGAACAGCTGGCCATCAATGAGGCAAAGGAAGTTCTCCGCAAGGGACATTCCAGGGCAGTGAAATACGATCTTGCAGAGATCGGCATGAAATGCGGGGGAGAGGTTTCCCTGTTTATGGATTACATCTCTGCCAAAATTCCTTTTGTTCTCTTTGGGGGCGGACATGTTGCCCAATCTCTGGCACCCATTTTAGAGATTCTGGATTATGAGGTAACAGTTTTTGATAATCGTCCGGAAATTATAGAGAAACATGCCAAGGTTGAGGGCAGGAAAACCTTTTTAGGGGATTACAAGGAGATATCTCCTGTAGCAGAGGTGCTCAAACAGGGAAAGGCCTGTTTCATTGCCAGCCATGGGCATCTTTTTGACCAGCTAGTTCTTAAACAGGTTTTATCCCTGGGAATAGATTTCTGTTATCTGGGATTGATAGGCTCCAGGAACAAGATTAAGGAAACTATAAAGGCTGTGGAGGCGGAAGGACTTTCGATACCTGAATCCTTCTACTCCCCGGTAGGAATAGCCCTTGGGGGAGATACAGCAGCGGAGATTGCCGTGGCCGTAAGTGCGGAGATCCTGGCGGTGAAGTACAATAAACCGGTTCCTCATATGAGGGAAAGACTTAAGGAAACCAGTCTTTAGTGTCACTAAGATTGTAAAAAGAGGTTCCTGCAGAGTATTATTTTACAGGAACCTCAATATGCGCGGCTACGGTTTTTTAAGGTTTTGTCTTTCCCTGGATCAGGATCTGATCTGTTTTTCCCGGGGAGCGCGGTTGAACATCGCCATGAAATCCTGTTTAAAATCCCGGATTGCTTTTTTAAAAAGCCCGCTCTCTCCGTAAGTAGCGTGAAGAATATTCAACCCCTCCACCAAGGAGATCAGTTTTACAGAGAGGATCTTTGGATCGATATCCTGTATATCCTGTTCCTCCAGGTATTCCTTAATAAGCTTTTCGCTTATCTGCAAGTCCCGATCATAAACCCTTTTAAAACCCTCCCGGATCTGCGGATCATGCATACTCAGTCCGAAACAGGAATACCAAACAGGATCGGAAACACTCTGGGCAATGTATAGATTTATCGTTTCTTCCAGAAAAAACTCAAGCCTTTCCCTGGCAGTTTTAAAACTGGCAAGATAGGGCATGTAAACCGTATCCATCTTCTCCAGCATAAAATCTACAAGGGCTAGGATAAGTTCCTCCTTGTTTTTAAAATAATGCATTATAAGGCTCGGAGCGACTTCCATGCTCTTGCCGATCTTTTTCAGGGTTATACCATCGATGCCTTCTCTCTCTATAAGGCTGTAACAGGCCTCAAGAATCTCCTTTCTTCTTATCTCCTTTTTACTTTTTCTGCCCATTTTATATGATATCTCCCTCCTAGAGGTTCAACGCAATTGCCTCGGTAATTATTATAATAGAAAAAACCGCTATCGCAACCACCTTTTGAAGGTTTTAGAGAGATTTTATTTTTTTGAAACCAGAGGTCACGGATACAAGATATGGTTTCTCTGTTGACCTATTCCACCTTAAGCCTTATATAACGAAGGTCGTAAGAGCTTAATAAATAGCAACTGATATGCAAATTGTCATTGACATCAATAGCAAGATCGGTAAAAAGGTCTATTGTTTCTGTACTCAATTTATGAGAAACCCAAGTACCTCCTCTGTTTGTGGAGTATTTCAAACCAGACCCTGAATAGATAATATAAATATTGTTCTGACTGTCGATTGCAATGGATGTGTATTGACCAACCGTCCCTTCCGAATCAACTGTGACTGGTTCTGCCCAGTATCCGGGGGCATTGGTAATGTATTTAAGATCATCGTTGGTATTATCGTAGTAGCTTATATGCACCTTACCTCCAGAATCCACAGCCAGGGAAGTATGACTACCCACGGATAATCCCTCGGTTACATCTAGGGCGGCAACCTGGAAGGAACCATTTACTTCCTTAGTTGCATGTTTAAGATCATAATTTGTACCATCATAGTAACTGATATGAATGTTGTTATTCGAGTCCAAGGCAAGGGAACACCAGCTTCCCACAGTTCCTCCTGAATCTACCGCTATTATTTCCCAGGTACCAGAACTATTGGTTGCATAACGAAGATCATAACCAGTAACATAAGAATATGCGATATGTATGAAACCACCGGCATCTACTGCTATAGATGAATACTGACCTGTGTTATTTGCAGAATCCACAAGGGTTGAGACCCAGCTACCGCTTTTATTTGTTGCATATCTAAGATCGTAATTTGAATTTTCATAGTAACTTATATGTATGTATCCATTGGAATCTACTGCAATGGAGGTGTATAAACCGACATTATTCGCGCTCTCCACAGTAGTAGAAACCCAGCTTCCTGTTTTATTGGTTATATACTTCAAATCTCCATTAGTATTGTCATAATAACTTATATGCACCTTACCATCGGAATCCAAGGCAAGGGAGGAGTATTTTCCCAAATCTCCACTTTGATCCACATCCTGTTTTAATGCCGGCGTTGCTGTTAAGGATGCTGCTTCCGAATAAACTCCAGTTCTATAGGAGTAAAAAGCATAATAATAGACATTTCCTGAAGTAAGTCCGGTGCTGGTAGCAGTATTTGCAGCTCCTTCATGAATCACAGTACCATCCGTAGGGGAAGTGGGAAAACCGCCTAGTTTGCGGAGAACCTTAACCCCATCAACATTTGCAGGAGGCTGCCAGAATAAAAGGGTATCAGTAAAACCAGGGAGGGCAAGGAGATTAGAGGGTTGTTCGGGAGGCAGGTTGGGGGTGGCGCTTACAGAAACACCAGCGGAATAATTTCCTGAAGTATCAAAGGAGAAGGCCCTGTAATAGTATAATTGGCCGTTAGTGGCACCGGTATGAATACAGGTTGTTCCAGAACTGCTGTAGATTTCCGTTCCGTCCGAAGGGGCTAGGGGCGCTCCTCCGATTTTCCACAAAACCAGCACTCCGGCAAAATCATCATATCCCACCGGATTCTCCCAGGAAAGTGTTACCTCTCCATCTCCGGGAAGAGCATTAAGGGAAGTAACATCTCCCGGCGGTGTTGTATCCACCGTGTTGAAAGTCCAAGTAAACTCCTGCTGCAGAGGATTTCCTGCTAAATCCTTTACCCCTGTAGTAACCTTTCCAGTGTATTGGGTAAGAGAGGCCAGATTGGAAGAGGGATCAAAGGCTGCAATTCTTGTGCCGGAATCATAACTTACCGAACCGCTTACAGGAGAAACACCGATAAGAAGCTGTATCGTTGCTGTATTGATGGTAGAGCTATCCATGGGTTCGCTGAAGGTAACATAAAGATTTGATGAGGCCTGCACATCCAAGGATCCTTCAGCAGGGTCCACGAGCATTACTGTAGGAGGTGTTGTATCTATCAAAGCTCCTGTAGTGAAGGGCCAGGTGTATTCCTCCTCCAAGGCATTTCCAGATAGATCCTTTGTCCCTGTTGTAATCTTACCTGTATAAACCATATCTCCCTGTAAGTCCTCGGCCGGATCAAAGGTAGCAGTGTAAGTTATGGTATTGTAGCTTACTGTACCGGAAACAGGGATTGATTCTTTAAGCAGTTGAAAGGTAGCAGCAGTAATGGAGGAGGGATCCATCGCCTCGCTGAAAACAACACTCAGATTTGTATAAGTTAAAACCCCTGTTGAATCTCTAAGGGGATTGACGGAGGTTATGGAAGGCGGAGTTGTGTCCGGCGCCTCCGCTGTGGTAAAACTCCAACCGTATTCCTCCTCCAAGGCATTTCCAGCCAGATCCTTTGCCCCTGTGGTTACTCTGGCAGTACATTCTGAAGAATATTCAAGATCCGCCGTTGGATCAAAGGTGGCCGTCCCCAAGGCTTCATCGTAGGATACTTCACCATAAACAGGAGTCTCTCCCTGCCAGAATTTAAAGGTCAAGGAGTTTAATGTGACAGGGTCCATTTCTTCATTAAAAAGTACAATCACATTGGTGGTAATAGGGACATTGCTTGCCCCATCCATGGGGCTTATGGAAGTGATAAAAGGTGCTGCAGTATCAACAGTGATTACTGTTATATCCAGGGTTTCCACATCCGAATCGCTGCCATCGCTGACCGTGCATTGTACCGTATAAATACCTTCCAGATCAGGTATAAAAACTGAGGAGGCATCGGAAGCTTCCAATACTGATTCTGAGCTTCCAGGACGTGATTTTAATATCCAGGAATAAGTAAGGGTATCTCCGTCCCCATCCACCGCTGTAGCAACCACCGTAACCTGGTCCCCGGTTTTAGGGTTTGGAGAGGAGATTTCCAGGCTGACTATCTCGGGAGCCTTATTACCCAGGAGAAATTTAAAAAAATCCTTGCAGGAAGAAAGAGTGAAGAGGAGTATAATTAGCGGGATAATAAAAAGTAAATTTAAATTAATCTTTTTATTTTTTCTTGATTCCATACCGCACCCCCGCAAAATCAGTTTTTTGAACTGAATAGGGTTAGTCAGCAGGGGGAGCGGATGGAAGAGCGCAGAAGTGGCAATTTCCATCCTGCCGCGCAACTTCTTAAGCTTCCGCGCGACAGTCCTATTCATTTTTCCCTGAATATAGAAAAAGATTAATTATATTACTCGAATTTATTGTTTGTCAAGAAAATTAACTCGATTTATTTGCTTTTTGAAATATTTATAATCCTTTTATAATCTCCCTGATCAGATTACAGAACTGTCCCTTGACCTTCTGGGCTGTGGCAAAAACCTCCTCGTGGGAAAGTGGAACAGGGGAAATCCCCGCAGCCTTGTTTGTCAGGCAGGAGATAGCAAGGATATTCATTCCCAGATGTTTTGCCGCAATAGCCTCCGGCACTGTGGACATCCCAACGGCATCTATACCCAGCCGCTCCATTACCCGTATCTCCGCTGGGGTTTCGTAGGAGGGACCGGTGTACCAAGCATATATACCCCGGGCGGTCTTAATACCCAGTTTAAGGGCAGCTCTTTCTGCAATACCAAGCAGCTCCTCGGAGTATACTCTGCTCATGTCGGGAAAACGGGTTCCCAATTCCTCAATATTTTTCCCTATAAGGGGATTGGCTCCGGTAAAATTTACATGGTCGGTGATGAGCATGAACATTCCCGGTGTAAAGCTGCGGTTGATCGCCCCTGCGGCATTGGTCAGGATTAGGGTTTTTACCCCCAGGAGATGCAGAATCCTGACGGGTCTTGCAAGCTCCTCAGATTTATAACCTTCGTAGAGATGAACCCTACCGTTCATCATTAGAACCTGGTTGCCCCAGAGACGGCAGGAGATTAGGCTTCCCTTGTGCCCCTCCACTGTGGAGACAGGAAATCCCGGGATCTCTCGGTAGGGTATTTCAATCCGTTCTTCCCCCATCTCTGCCAGATCCCCCAGGCCGGAACCTAGAACTATTCCGGTTTCTGCCTTAAGAATTCCTCTTTTTAAAAGCTCTTCCGATGCCCTTTTTATAATCTCCAGTTCCATCTCCCACCCCCAATACTATTTTTTATACTATTTTCTATTTTTTACAAGCTTCGTGACACCCTCAAGGATCTTCTCCGGTGTTGCAGGCAAATCGGTAATCCAGACCCCTACAGCCTTGTAAATTGCATGAACCACCGCAGGAGCAATCGGCGAGATGGGCAATTCTCCCATTCCCTTGGCTCCATAGGGACCTTCCGGATGGGGGTCTTCCACAAGAATGGTCTCAATTTCCGGAGTCTGGCCGATCTTTCTTAAGCCCAATTTACCCAGAGTGTCGGAGATGATAATTCCCTCCTTTATACGGAACTCTTCGGAAAGGGCGAATCCCAGACCCATTACAACACCCCCCTCTACCTGACCTTCTGCCCCATGCCGGTTAATGGTTTTGCCCGTATCATGGGCGGCAATCACCTTTAGAACCTCCACCTTGCCGGTAGCCTCCTCCACCTCCAGAATAACCGCCTGAGCTCCGAAACAATATGCCGCATGAAGCCGCCCCTCCCCCTTTGGGTACTTTTCCAGGGATTCCTTAAGATTGAACACTGTTTTTGGGGCAGTATATCTAGTTTCCGCAGAGAGGGTGATTCCCCGTTCCTTCATAACCCTGCCGAAATCCGGATAGGAGATCAGAATCTGCTCCTTTTCCGGTCCGGGAAGGGTGATACTTAAGCCGTCCCTCGTGATAGCAACCTTGCTTGGTGTTACCTGATACTCCCGGCAGAGGAGGGAGATAAGTTTTGCCTTAAGCTCCACAGCCATCTGCAGGACGGCATTTCCGGTTACAAAGGTTTGCCTGGAGGCGGTGGTCATTCCCGCCCTAGGGTCCTCTTCGGAATCCGCCGAATGTACAACTATCCGGGAATAGGGCCAGCCCAAAGTTTCGGACAGAATCTGGGCCATTATAGTATTTGCTCCCTGGCCCATATCAACACTGCCTATCCTAAGCAGAAGGTTCCCATCCGGAAGGAGTTCGCAGTAGGCTCCGGCAGAATCATCCATCCCTATGCCTAGGCCTACATTTTTATAAGAAGCTGCAATTCCAGTACCCCTCCTCCAGCCGGGACGGGGGGGAGGAAGAACAGTCCTTCCCAGAGCTTCACGAACAGCTTTAAGGCACTCCAGGATTCCCACACTGTAGGGGATCTTTTCCCCGGTGATACTTACCTTGCCGACAGTAAGGGCGTTTTTTTCCCGGATCTCAATGGGGTCTATTCCCAAGGTTTCGGCAATCCGGTTCAGCTGGGTCTCTGCGGCAAAGGTAACGGAGGGATTACCGAAACCACGCATGGCACAGGCGGGCATATTATTGCAGTAGTAAGCCCGGGCCTTAAAGGAGGCATGGGGAACAGCATAGGGACCTGCAGCAAAGCTTACAGACCGGAGAATAACTGCCTCCTCCACCGAGGCATAGGCTCCCGCCCGGGCGGTGATATCCCCCTGAACAGCCACCAAGGTACCGTCCCTTTTAACCCCTGTTTTATACACCAGCCTTTGGGAATTCCTTTTCCCAGAGGTTCTTATGGATTCCCTTCTTGTAAAGGTATACTTAACCGGTTTTCCGGTCTTTTGGGCTCCCAGGGCTGCAATTATCTGAACAGATATATCCTCCTTGCCTCCGAAGCCGCCCCCCATGGGCATATGGGCAATCCTTATTTTTTCCGGGGGAATTCCTAGCACAGGAGCGAGCTCCTTAATGTCCGCCTCCGGGCCTTGGCTTCCCACATAAACCGTAAGTTTACCCTGGGCATCGAAGACCGCCACGCAGGATTCCGGTTCCAGATAGGCATGCTCAATGTACTGAGTGGTGTACACTCCTTCCAAGACATAATCCGCTTCTAAGAAGCCTGTTTCCGGATCTCCCCTGCCCGATTCCATGGTGCTGAAGATATTACTCTTATCCTCCCTTTCGTGCAGGAGAACTGGATCCTCTTTTTCCAGATCATCGAAACTTGAAACCGCAGGCAGGGGTGAGTATTCCACCTTAATCAGAGAGAGAGCCGTTTCCGCTGTCTCCTCAGTCTCCGCATAAACCGCCGCCAAGGCATCCCCGAGATAGCGTACCCTTTTTTCCGCAAAGACCTCCTGATCCTGAAGGATAGGCCCGAACCTGTTCCTTGCCGGAGGATCCTGGGCTGTTAGAACCGCCGCTACTCCTGGCAGGCGGGAGGCTGCGGAGGCATCGATCCTAAGGATCTCTGCGTGGGGATGAGCGCTTCGCAGAACCTTTGCGTACAACATCCCTTCAAAAAAAAGATCCTCAGCAAAGAGCAGTTCTCCGGTGGCTTTTTTAAGGGCATCTATCCTGGGAACAGGATTGCCCAGACCCTCTACTGCCTCTGGATAGATCTCCCCTCTTGGAATCCAGGTTCTGCCCCGCCTTAGAAGGTCTGCCGCTCTTTCCACTGCTTTTAATATCTTTACATATCCTGTGCAGCGGCAGAGATTTCCGGAAAGCGCCTTTTTCACCTCCTCTGGGGAGGGAGAAGGATTGTTCTGGAGAAGAGCTTTGGTGGCCATGATGAATCCTGGGGTGCAAAATCCGCACTGCACCGCTCCCTCCATCACATAGGCATATATAACCGGATGGATTGCCTCTCTGCTGCTTAAGGCCTCCAGGGTTTCAATTTCTGCCCCAGCGAGGGTCTTGAGTTTTACAAGGCAGGACTTTTTGGCCTTTCCATTGATTATAACCGTACAGGTGCCGCAGTGGCCCTCATTACAACCGTTTTTTACCGATGTAAGCCTTAAGGTATTTCTCAAATATAAAAGCAGGGAGGTATCTTCCATCTCCCTATCTACGGAATAGTCTTTTCCATTCACTTTAAAATTGATAGCCATCTTCCTCTCCGCAAATCCTTTTTATAACCCCGCAATAAACCTCCACCGCCTCGGTAAGTTGCCGGATCTCCATCTGTTCCTGATTGGTATGGCATAAACCGCCCTCCCCCGGCCCATACTGAAGGGTGGGTATTCCAAGATCATTTTTAAGAAAATCCATTTCATTATATCCGTCGGTAAAATAGACCACCGGATCTCTTCCCAGAACCTCCTGGTGGGTTTTTTTAAAAACCGTAACCAGGGGATCGGAGGCATCAATAAGGGTCGGAAGGAGACCTCGCTTCTTTACAGGCATCCACCGCCAGTCTGGTCTTGCTACTTCCAAGGTAACCGACACATCCTCCGGTTTATCATACCCTGAAAGGGTCTTTTCCAGGGCAGCAATCACTCCATTATAGGTTTCCCCCGGAATAAGCCGCCGGTCAAGCCAGAAAACTGCCTTGTCTGGAACAATGTTGTAGGCCTTGCCGCCCAGAGCCTTATCAAGGCTTAGGGTGGCCCGCACTTTTCCTGCCCCTGGGATGTCGATCTCCGCCAGGGGTTCAGAAAGTATCCTCTGCATCAGGTTCATTCCATGCACCAAAGCGTTTTCCCCTAGCCAGGGCCTGCAGGCATGGGAGGCTCTTCCTGTAACTGTAATCTTAAGCGGAAGGGTTCCTTTGCATCCTATTCCTATTTTCAATGCCGATGGTTCAGTAACCACTGCTCCCTCGGCGCCGATACCCATTTTTTTAAGGGCCATGCTCCCCCGGTGCTCTGCTTCCTCGTCTATAACCCCAACAAAGGCCACACCCTTTTTCAGTCCCCGGGAAATCGGCTTCTGCGGCACCTCCGGGGTGTTTTTCCCCGAGAATTCCTCCGCTTCCCCCTTCTTACCACCGCCCTCTGTCTTCTGTAAAGCCGCAATCTCTGCAAAGGCTGCCAAAGCTGCAGCAATTCCCCCCTTCTGATCCACCGACCCCCGGCCCCATAACTGCCCCTTCTCCTCCCGCGGAGTAAAGGGATCCTTCATGCCATGGGGAGCAACTGTATCCAGGTGTCCATGAAAAAGGAGACCTACAGAATCCTTCTGCCTCCCCTCTAAAAGGGCATAGATATTGTATCTGTTTTTTATTACTGGGTAGAGATAAGCCTTGCAGCCCAGGGATTTAAAAGCCTTAAGGAGATACTGAGCCAAAGCTGCTTCGTTCCCTGTAACACTGGGAAGGGAAACAAGCTTCTTTGCCTCCTCCAGAACCATCATCTTCTATTATTCCAAACTTCCGAGTTCACGAGGAATTCCGGTTTTCTTCCTTTTAGCACATCCAGAACTCCCTCCACCACAGTGACCCCCATTTTACGCTTTCCATCTTCTGTAAAACTACTCAGGTGGGGGGTAAGCACAAGATTATCCAGGGATAAAAGAGGATTATCCTTGTCCGGCGGCTCCTTTTCAAAGACATCCAGCCCAGCCCCTGCTATTACTCCTGTTTTAAGGGCTTCCACCAGGGCGGGCTCATCCACAATGCTCCCCCGGGCGGTATTAATTAGATAGGCGGTTTTCTTCATTTTCTTAAGCTGCACTTGCCCTATAAGTTTGCGCGTTTCCGGTGTGGCTGGGACATGGAGGGAAACAAAATCCGCCTCCCCTAAAAGCTCCTTTAGGTCGGATACCTGACTATACTCCCACGGAACCTTAAGACTACCTGCCTTAAGATAGGGGTCATAAATAAGGATCTTCATCTTTAGCCCCAGGCCGGCAATCTCTGCGGTTCTCTGCCCGATTCTTCCTGCACCCACAAGGCCCAAGGTTTTACCCATAAGCTCCGTCCCGGTAACTCGGGTCCTAATGCCGAAATCGCCCTTCTCCCGGAAGGCCTTTTCCACCAGATTTATCCTTTTTGCCAAAAGAATCATCATACCAATAACATGTTCCGCCACCGATTCGGTGGGACCGTCGGGGGTATACACCACCGGTATTCCTGCCGCCGTGGCTGCCTTTATATCCACACTGTCGTAACCTACACCAGGTCTTCCCAGAACCTTAAGGTTTTTACCAAGCTCTATCTCCCTCTGCCCGATTTTAAGAGCGGCAGAGCAGATGATTCCATCAACCTTTTTTATCGCCTCCTCCAGCTTCTCCCGATTATCATCAAAGATCGATACAACCTCTACCTGGGAGGAAAGCAGACTTAAGGCTTCCTCGTGAAGGGGCCTGTCAATTAATACTGCTGCCATGGGATCCTTCCTTTTTATAAAGATATTCCAGATACACCTGACGGGTGTGTTTCAATAGTTCTATCATGGAATCCCGGGCTTCCAGGGGTTCCCTGTTTTTAATGGCATCAAGTACCTTCCTGTGGAGCTCCACACCCCGCTCTGTATGGGAGATGGTTCCAATGAACTTTTCCAGAGAAGAACGGAGAACATAGGAAAATTTCTCCAGAAGAGGATTTTTTACCGAATCTGCCAGACATATATGGAATTCAATATCGCACTGCAGAATGGAGGAATTGCCATTGCTTATAGATTTTTCCATGCACTGGATCTGGGTCTCCATCTTTTTTATATCCTTGGGATCAGCCTTTTTTGCTGCCAAAACCGCAAGACCGGTATCCAGAACCTCCCGGGCTTCCATTAAATTCTGCACACTGGTGTCCGAGTAGATGGAGAGAGCGATGTTCTTACTGAAGGGTATTGAGGAATCGGCAGTTATATAGGTTCCCCTCCCTGGTTTTAATTCTATAAAACCCATGGCTTGAAGGATCTGCAGCCCTTCTCTTAAGGAAGAGATACCGACATTCAGCATTTTGGCAAGATCCCTCTGGGAGGGAAGCTTCTGCCCCCAGGAAAGCTCGTTGGCCATGATTTTACTGATCAGTTTTTCCGCCACCGCATCGGCAATGGTTAATGTTTTTACCTCGTCTATCACCTCTTTGACCCTCCTAAATAAAGGAAACCGCCTTTACCTGGCACACGCTGGCACAAAGCCCGCAGCCTACACATTTTTCGGTTATTACGCGATAGTATTCCGCCCCTTTAAGGATTGCCTCGGAATAACAGACCTTAAAACAGCGGCCGCAGGCAGTGCAGAGTTCCGGATCTATCCTGGATCTGTAATTTTCCGAGACCCTTCTTTCCTCTATCCGCCTTCGGGATAACCCCCGGATCTCCGAAACATCTCCGTATCCCTTTTCCATCATATACTGTTTGATCCCGGACTCCACCTTTTTGAATACCCCAAGGCCTTCCAGCATGGGAGCTGTTACCATCCCTACCCCAGTAGCCCCGGCCATGATCATCTGCAGGGCGGAGGAGGAATCTGTAACACCTCCCACTCCCACCACCGGAAGGTCCACAAATCTGCTTATCTCGTAAATATACCTAAGAGTAACAGGAAGAATAGCCTGGCCGGAGAGATATCCGCTTCCGTCGCTGCTGCCCATACTCGGTTTTCCCGTATCCGTATCCACAGCCATAACCGGGCCGATGGAATCCATGGCAGCAATGGCATCCACTCCGGCGGATTTCAGGTTTTTAAGCACCTCCTCCAGATCCCTAAGAAAGGGGGGTAGTTTTACCATGATGGGAACCTTTAACCCCCTCCTGGCCATCTTAACAGTTTCTACAAGCTCCGCTGCATTGTAGTCCACAAAGGAGATAATCCTTGAACCGGCCTTCACCAGACTCTTGGCCATATCCACGGCCCTTTGGGGTGTAACATAGTTCTTTGCAATACTGGTGACCAGGGGTATCTCCCTGTCCAGATCTGCCAAAACCTTGATCCAGTTGTTAAGACCTATACAGGACCAGTCGGCATTGATCAGGCTGTTTCTGTATTTTCCCATGTAGGGAACCGGGGAGTGCACCTCTTCCGGTCTTATTCCCTTGGTAAAGATCAACCCTGCTCCTGCCTCTGCTGCCCTTTCTATTAAATCCCGATTCCCGGAAAGGGGTCCTTCGGTTAGCATAAGAGGGTTTTTCAGTTTGAGACCAAGAAAATCAATTGAAATATTCATTCCTTCATAATCCTTATTCTAGGTTCTTTATAATTTTTAATGCCCCTTCCGGGCACTGGGGAACGCACAAACCGCACTGATCGCACATCAGTACTGTATCCTTTTCCGGGCTTAGGAAAAGTTTGTCGCAGACCTTAAGGCATTCCCCGCAGCCGTCACATAGTTCTGCAATAACCCGAACCTGCCCCCCCTTCTGAATTATAGCCTTCCTGGGGCAGGCTTTAAGACAGGGGGGATCCTTGCACTGGAGGCAAACCAGAGTATCGAAGGATAGGACATCCGCCCTTCGGATTCTTATCCTGCTTCTTCCCCGGTTTACGCTGCCGGTTTTATAGAAGGAACAAACAGTTTCGCAGGTTCTGCAGCCTGTGCAAAGGTCTGCATTAATTTCCAGATATCTCACACTCCCCCTCTATCCCTAAGGTTTTAAGTTTATCCCTTACCGGGATTCCCTCCCTGCTCCATTGCCGGAGGTCGTAATAGTGATCCAGCATGAGATCCTGATCCTCCCGGGAGATTCTCCTGCCCTTCAAGGGCCCTTCTGTAATTCCCTCTTTGGAAAATCTTTCGGGAAGATAATCATCCTTTCTGGTTATTCCCTCATTATTATTGAAAACCCGGGAAAGGTTCCAGGTCCTCTCCCCTGCCAGTTTAAGGGTTTCCAGGTTCCAGCTTTCTCCCGTGGCATGGTAAAGCATCTCCCAGATAACAGGATCCAGAAGTCCGATTCCATAGGGAAACTGACAAAGGATAAGACACTCCTCTGCAGCCTTTTCCTCCTGTTGTTCCCTTACAAACTTTACCCTGCCCAGGATATCCTCCTCCGCCCAGAGACCGGAAAGCTCCCTGCCCAAGGGCCAGGCCCGGAGATGACAGGCCCCTCGGTCCGCTGTCATATAGGCAAGGGCTGTTCCATAGGAAGCCCTGGGGTCATAGGCGGGGAGGCCCATCCCCTTTATATGAGGCATCCAGTAAGAGATCCCTAACTCTTCTCCGGCAATCCGCAGTCCTTTGGCAAGGGTGGCTCCAATTCCCCTGCCGTAAACAATCATGGTAAGGAGCTCCTTTGCCGCCTGGGCAGGATTTTCCGTATCTGTGGATTTGTAGATTCCCTGACTCAGCACTGCTCCTAATAACGCTCCTGCGGTTATGGTATCAAGGCCATAGAGGTTGCACAGATGATTCAGCTCTGCAACTACCAGAGGATCGGTTATACCAAGATTAGGCCCAAAAAGACCGATGGTTTCATACTCCGGCCCCTCCAACTCTACCCTGCCCTGCTTGAAACCCTTGGAGCAGGCTACAGGGCAATCACCGCAGGATAGATTCTTGACAGTATACGATTCCAGAGCCACGGGTAGGAGGGGTTCAATACCCTCCATCTTTCCTCGGGTAAAATTGGATACCGGCATAATACCATTTTCATTTACCGGAAACACTGCCCTGGGGGTACCGTGTTTTCTCTGATCCGCCACCCAGGGATTCTTAAAGATAATATCTCTAGCCTTTTTTACAGACTGCCGGAAGCCCTTGGGATCAAAAAACTGGATATCCTTGGTTCCTTTTACAGCCAGGGCTTTAACATTCTTGGAACCCATTACAGCCCCGACCCCTCCCCGTGCGGCGTTCCTGGAAAAATCATTGGAAAGGGAGGCAAAACGGACAAGATTTTCCCCCGCGGGGCCTAGGGAGAGAACCCTCGCTTCGGGATCCTTAAGGAGTCTTCTTATCTCCCTTTCTGAAGCATAGATATCCATACCCCAGAGGGGGCCAGCATCGAGGAAGAAAACCTCCTCATCCTTTAGAAATAGCACCACCGGGCTTGAGGCTTTACCCTGTAAAATAATGAGGTCGAATCCGGTGGCTTTTGCATCGTTTCCAAAATGGCCCCCCGAATTGCAGTCCAGATAGATTCCCGTAAGAGGCGATTTTGTAACCACCTCAAAACGGGAGGAGGCGGGGGCTCCAGTAGCATTCAGGGGGCCAAGGGCGATGTAGAGTCTGTTATCCTCCCCCAGAGGATCGGTTCCAGGCTTTACCTCCCGGACAAAATAGGCTGTGGCAAGACCCTTACCCCCCAGGAATCTCTCGTTATCCCGGGAGGAGATCTCCTCCACGGTGGATTCCCTCCGGGATAGATCTATCCGTAGGAGCCTGTTGAACCTGGACATCTAGACCATCCTCCAGGAAGCCTTCCCGGAGGGCCAGGGTTTCCCAAGAAGCTCCTCCGTGGCAGCGCCTCCCAGCCGGAAAAGCTCCTCCCTGGCAGCCTGCGCCTCGCAGAGGATCCCCTCCTCGTCGCAGGTGAGAAGTTTCCGGTTCTCCATCAATGGTTTCCCGTTCACGATGACAGTTTCCACATCGGAACCCCTGGCGCTGTAAACCAGCTGGGCTGCCGGTCTTCCGCCTGGAAGCAGATGGGGTTCTCCAGTTTTTACAAGGATGATATCTGCCCTTTTACCTACCTCCAGGGAGCCGATCTCCCTTTCCAGGCCCAGAACCCTTGCTCCCTCCAGGGTCATCATCTCCAGGGCTTTTTCGGCAGTCAAGGCCTCGGCATTCAGTTTTCTTACCTTCTGAAGCATTGCCGCGGTTTTTCCAACCTCAAACATATCATAGGTATAGCTAGCCGCTCCGTCGGTACCGAGGCCCACTGTTACTCCCTGGGAGAGCATTTCGCACACCGGGGCTATACCGTAACCGAGGTGCATGTTTGCTACAGGATTATGAACGATCTTTGTCCCGGTTTCCGCTGCAAGTTTTATCTCCTCCTCGGAGAGCCAAACCGCATGAAGGGCAATGGAGCCTGGGCCTGTAAACCCCAGGGAATGGGCATACTCCAGGTCCCGCAAGCCGTACCTTTCCAGGGAACGGGAGATTATCTCTATCCATCCTGCAATATGGGTTACCAGGGAGACATTCTCCACCCTGGCAAGATTGATTATCTTCTTAAAGAGATCCCTGCTTATATCCTCCGTGGAACCAGGGCCAAGACCTACGGTGGTATTGTTTCTTCCCTGCCAGGTTTTTATAAATTCCTCAGCCTTCTCCAGGAGAATTTGATCATTCCTAAGAACCTCTTTCTCCGTTGTCTCACTCTTTCTTCCGGCAAAGCTTTCGTTAAGAAAACCGAAAACCATGTGGCTTCTTAGACCGATTTCATCAAACTGCCGGGCAACTTCCCTTATGTTTTCAAAATCCGTGTGGAGATACCAGTGATCAGAAAAGGTGGTGGTTCCGGTTTTTATCATCTCCAGAGAGGCCAGGGCTGCGCTTATCCTTGCATGGCGGGGAGTCATTTTAGAGATTATTGGCACAAGATACCTGAGATTCCAAGGATTGAAGTGCATATCATACCCCACCCCCTCTATCAGGGACTGATACACATGGGTATGGCAGTTTACAAGACCGGGAAGGGCATAATAGCCTGCTCCGTCAATCTCCTTAACTGCCTCTAGTTTACGCCCTTCACCGCCAGGATTCTCCTCCAGGATTACTATCCTTTCTCCCCTTATACCCAGGAGACAGTTTTTGAGGATCCTTTTTTCCCTGTCCATGGTAACGGCAGTACAGTTCTTTATTACAAGATCATACATGGTTTTTTCCGCCTATCCTTTTATATAAGGTTTTCCATTAGCCGCCGGGCCTACTGCCCTTTTCCCTGCAAGACCGATCAGGGCAACCAAAGTAAGTACATAGGGAAGGGCTAAAAAAAGATCGGGAGGCACAGGCACACCTGCAGATTGAGCGGCCGCCTGAAAGGCATCGGCAAAGCCGAAGATGAGACAGGCTATAAGGGCTCCCACAGGTTTCCATCCCCCAAAGATCATAGCTGCCAAGCCTATAAATCCGCGTCCCGCAGTCATGGCCATGGAAAACTGGGACTGGTAGGCAATGGAGAGAAAGGCTCCCCCTAAACCAGCAAGAAGCCCACTTATGGTTACGGCAATGTACTTCATCCTGTACACATTGACACCCATGGTGTCCGCAGCCTTGGGATGCTCCCCCACGGATCGTATCCTTAAACCAAGCCTGGTTTTAAAAAGGAGTATATGGATAAGGGGCACGAGAAGAAAGGTGATATAAACAATGGGATTCTGCTTCCAGAGGATTGGTCCGAGAATTGGAACATTCCTTAAAAACTCCAGTTGAAGATCCTTAACCACCGGGACTACCGGTGACATAGCAAAATAACCGGGCCATACAATGGGTACCAGAAGATTTGGCAGACCCACAGCCAGTATGTTTATGGCTGTGGCGCTTATGATCTGATTAGCCTTTACAGTAACACTCATAAAGGCATGGATCAGACCCATTATACCACCGGTTAAAACTCCAAAGAGAATCCCTGTCCAAGGCCCAAAGAGGTAGGAGCCTGCTGCTGCTGCAAAGGCACCCATGAGCATCATCCCCTCCAGACCTATGTTTATTACCCCCGCCCTCTCGGACATTACACCGCCCAAAGCGGCAAGGAGGATCGGGGTGGCGATCCGCAAGGTCGCGGCAAGGATGAATAGATTGAAGAGCCTGTTAGCTATTTCCATGTTTCTTCCTCAACACCCGGTCTTTAAGAAGTCTTCCCACCGGATCGGACATCCCCATAAAGAAAACTATTATGGAAGTTATTACGGAAACCATGTCCTTATTAACCCCTACCACTGCCTGCATCAATATTGAACCGCTTCGGAGAATTCCATAAATAAAGGCAGATCCTATTATCCCGAAGGGCTGAACCATTCCTAACAAAGCCACAGCTATGGCATCGAATCCGTAACCAGGCGAGAAGGCTGCCAGGAGCCTGTAATGGATTCCCAGGATCTCTACCCCCCCTGCAAGACCCCCAAGAGCGCCGCTTAAGGCCATGGCAAGGATGATATGTTTTTTTACATCAATCCCGCCGGTTTCTGCGGCATACATATTCTTTCCCACAGCCCGGATCTTGAAACCCATCCTGGTTTTAAAGAGCAGAAACCAGACCAACACCGCTGCTGCCAAAGCTAAAAATATACCCCAGTGAAGCCGGGTTCCCTTCCAGATCCTTACAATTTTTGCAGATTGTAAAATAAAGGGGGAGGCAGGCATATCATCCAGCCTGTCCTTCATGGGCCCCTGAACAGAAACCATGTAGGCGCTTATCTTAAAGGCTATATGGTTCATCATTATTACACTGATCACTTCATGAATATTAAACCTGGCCTTTAGGTATCCTGGCCCCAAGCCCCAGAGAGCCCCTGCCAAGGCTGCGCCGATTATGCACAGGGGAAGATGGATTGCCACAGGGAGTCCCTTTACAGCATACCCCAGGAAGGCTGCCACAAGTCCCCCCATGGCTATCTGCCCCTCCAGCCCGATGTTGAAAAGCTTACAACGATAGGCCAGGGCAAACCCGAGACCGCTGAATATGAGCGGTGTGGTGGAGAGAACCGTTTCTCCAATTCCCCTCTTGCTACCAAAGGCTCCCCGGAACAGGGTTGCATAGGCATAGAAGGGATCATAGCCTGTAAGAAGGAGAATGATAAAACCAACGAAAAAGGCTGCAAAAAGGGTGATGATGATTTTGATTACAGAAAAAAGAGCATTGTTCTGAACAATTCTGGAGTATAGGCTATCCTTTTTCATGCTGAAGATGCCCTCCCGCCATTACAAGGCCAAGCTCCGACTCCGTTACGGTCCCAGGATCAAACTCCCCCTGGATCTTGCCCTCGTAGAGCACAAGTATACGGTCGCTTAAATTCATTACCTCGCCCAGCTCCAGAGACACCAGTATAACTGCCTTTCCACGGCTTTTTATATCCATTATCTGATTATGAACAAACTCCGTTGCTCCAATATCCAAACCCCTGGTAGGCTGGGCAGCTACAAGGAGTATCGGGTCCCTCTGAAACTCCCGGGCAATAACCACCTTTTGCTGGTTTCCGCCAGACAATGTTTCCGCATTGGTCTCTATCCCCGGAGCTCTTATATCATACTTGGAAAGCAATCCCTTTGCCCAAGCCTTGGCCTTATTAAAATCCAGCAGGATACCTTGGGCAAAGGGTTTCTTGTCCTGGTATCCTAAAAGCATGTTTTCATACAAGGGGAACTCAAGGATAAGTCCCCGAAGCAGACGGTCTTCCGGAATATGAGCTACCCCCGCATCGAGACAGGAGCGGGCGCACTTCTTAGTTATTTTTCTGTCTCCCAGAATTATCTCCCCCTGGTCGAAGGCTCTCAGACCGGTAAGAACCTCCACTAGCTCGGTCTGTCCATTGCCATCAATGCCTGCAATCCCCACAACCTCTCCCTCCCGGGCTTCAAAACTGATCCCTTGAAGAGCCGGCAGCCCCCTCTGGTTTTTGGCATGGAGATTGTTTACCTTTAGAACGACCTTTCCTTTCTCAGTTTCTCTTTTCTTTACCCGGAAAAGAACCTCCCGGCCCACCATACTTTTGGCAAGCTCCTTTGGGCTTGTATCTTTTGTATTGACTGTTTCAACAACCTTTCCATCCCTAAGCACAGTAACCCTGTCGGAGATCTCCATAACTTCCCTTAATTTATGGGTTATGAATATAAGGGTTTTACCCTGACTTTTAAGGAATCTCATTATCTTGTAAAGCTCTTCCACCTCTTGAGGTGTAAGGATGGCGGTGGGTTCGTCAAAAATCAAAAGATCCGCACCGCGGTAGAGGAGCTTTAGGATCTCCACCCTCTGCTGCATTCCCACGGAGATGTCCTGCACATAGGCTTCCGGATCCACATTAAGGCCGTACTTTTGGGAAAGTTCAAGGATCTCCTCTTGAGCTTTCCGCTGATCAAGAAAGGCCCCTTTTAAGGGTTCTGCACCCAGAATGAGATTCTCAGTAACTGTAAAAACAGGAACCAGCATGAAATGCTGGTGCACCATCCCGATCCCCTCTTTAATGGCGTCCAAAGGACTTCGGAAATTTACCTCCCTATCTCGGAGGATTATCCTCCCCGAATCGAAACCAAAGAGCCCATAGAGGATATTCATCAGGGTCGATTTGCCTGCCCCGTTTTCCCCTAAAAGGCAATGGATCTCCCCCTTCTCGATCTCCAGGGTGATACTGTTATTAGCCATAACGCCGGGAAAGGTTTTAACAATATTTTCCATTTTAAGCAGTGCTGCCATCTCTTCTCCTACCTGCTTTTTAAGGGGCCGGCCACAAAAGTGGCCGGCAGGAGACGTACAGATATTCTACAATTTAGGAGGAACAAAGGCATCCAATTCTTGATATGTTGCTGGGGGTTTTATCTCTCCCTTCCGGATCTTCTCTTTTACCATATCCATGAAATCGATGATCTCCTTTGGAACATTCTTGCTGGTGGAGGGGGCGTAATCTATCCCTTCTTCGGCAATACCATACTCATAAACCCCGCCCTTAAACTGGCCGTCCTGGACCATCTTTATAACATTGAAGACTGCCATATCCAGCCTTTTTATCATCGAGGAGATTACATTATCCGGCGCAAGATCGTTCTGATCCCTGTCTACGCCAATTACCCATTTGTTCATCTTTTTTGCGGCATTTATAACACCCATTCCTGTTCCGCCGGCCACCTGGAATATGACATCTGCTCCCTGCTGATACTGCGGGGTTGCCATCTCTTCGCCCTTGGCAGGATCAGCAAAGGTTCCTGCATAGGAGATCAGGATCTTTATTGAAGGATCCACGGATTTAACCCCAGCCCTGTATCCTGCTTCAAATTTATTTGTGATAGGGGTGGACATTCCTCCCACAAAACCAACTACCTTTGTCTTGGTCATCTTAGCGGCAAGAACACCCATAAGGAAGGCTCCCTCGTTTTCCTTAAACAACATGCTTGCCACATTCGGTGCGGCTACTGTTGCATCCACTAATCCGAAATTGACATTAGGATAAAGCTCCGCCACCTCCTGGACTGCATCCTTGATCATAAAACCGACTCCCACTACCAGATCACACTTCTGGTCAGCCAAGGCGCTCAAGTTTGGAACATATTGGGCTTGTTCCCTGGACTCCAATACCTTAGGTGTAATTCCAAGCTTTTCCTGGGCTAAAACAAACCCTGCCCAGGTGGCATCATTGAAGGCCTGATCTCCCAAACCAGACTGGTTTGTAACCATAGCCATAACCATTGGCTTTACTTCCTCGGCAGGTTTTTCTGCCTCCTTTTTCTTACAACCCAAAAGGGTGGAAGCGAGGAGCACACAGATAATCATCAGTATACTCACCATTACCAAGGTTTTTTTCCTTTTCATACTCTCCTCCTCATTTTATCTATCCCTGTTATTGCCCGAAGGCAAAACTTGATAAAAAGAATTCCAGGTAAGGATTGAAGGTTTAAGGTAAAGGCCAGTTGTTTTTTCTCCAAAGATCCACCGCTTCCTTCCTGCAGTTTCTGTACACCTCTGCTTCGTCCAGGGAGACAAACTCTCCCTTATGTAAAACAAGCTTCCCGTCAATGATAACCGAATCAACATCGGATCTTTCACAGGTGCTTACTATGTAGTTTTCCACATTAGCCTCAAAAATCGGAACAGCGCTCCGGTCTTTTAATAGAAGTATATCCGCCTTTTTACCTGCCTCGAGAGAACCGATCTCCTTTTCCATAAGGAGTGCCTGGGAACCTTTGTTCGTGGCCATTCCAAGAATCTGGGAATCGGGAAGAAGCTCCAGATTCTCGTATCGGATTCTGTGGATCATCTGGGCTGTCCGCATGATTTCGAACATGGAGTGGGTTTGACCGTCGGTACCAAGCCCTACACAGACATCCTTTTTAATAAAGGGAATCATATCCGGCCAGAAACCAAAGATAGCATTGGATTCAGAATTGTGGGCGATCTTTACATCGTACTCCTTGAATATGTCGGGATCCTCTAAAACATTCATATAGGAACAATGGAAGAGGATCAGATCCGGTCTAAGGAAACCCAGATCCCGGAGATACCGGGTAGGTCGCTTACCATACTGTCTTGTGGCATCGAAGTTGTGCCACCGGTCATCTGCCATATGCATCATCATTCCGCAGCCTAGCTCATCGGCTATCTTCCTTGCACGGACCAGGAGTTCTGTGGGGCAGGAGAAGGTAGTGTGCAAGCCAATCCTCCCGCGGACCCGGCCCTTCTCCTTATTCACCTTTTTAATAAATTCCAGGTTCTCCTGGAGACCCAGTTCCTGGTTTTCCTTGCTTATTCTGCCTGTGGTTTCAAAGGATAGAACGCAGCGCATCCCCGATTCCAATGCAGCCTTGTGAACCTGATCCAGGGCTCCTGGAATTGCATAAGAACCTTCGGCAGTGTCGGTAGTAGTGGTGATGCCGCTTCTTATGTTTCCCAGCATATTGGCCAGGGAGCCTATATACATCTGGTTTTTCGTAACCCTATCCTCCAGCATGGGATACCAAAACCTCTCCATCCAGGAGATAAAGGAAAAATCGGCATCATCAAACCCGGAAAAGGGAATGCTTCTTACTACGGCACTGTAAAGATGACTGTGTAAACTAACAAACCCCGGGCATACTATCTTTTCCGAAGCATCTATTACCTCCACCTCTGGACCGTACTTGGAAAAATCGACCTTTGATGCAGGAATTACTTCGGTGATTACATTGTCCCGGATGTGGATAACTCCATTTCTTAAGATTCTGTTATCCGGATCCTTTGTTACCACCAATCCGTTTTTTATAAGAACCTCTTTCATGACACCTCCGGCTTATTGTTTAAGTTTTGTTATTCCACTGGCAGCAGAGGATCTGATAAAACCGAGATCCGTATTATAGGTAATTACAGTCATCCCCTTTTCCCGCCACTCGATAAGCTTATCCAGATTGGCTATGTGCATGCCTGTATAGACTTTATACTTTCTTCCAACCTCTACAACCTTCTGAAAGGCCTCTACCATCCGGGGATGGTTAAGATCCTCAGGTATTCCGTAGGAAACCGCCAGATCATTGGGACCCAGAATACCCATATCCACACCGGGAACGGAAAAGAGATCCTCCAGATCCTCTATGGCCTTTTCCCTTTCAATCTGGAGAATCACAAGGTTTTCCCGGTTTGCTTTTTCAACAAAGGGAAGAAGGGGTTCAGATTTATAGTCATTGTGACCCTTATTGATTGAACAGCCCCGTACACCTAAGGGAGGATACTTAACATAGGAAACAAAGGCCTCTACCTGATCTCTTGTTTCAATCCTCGGGACCATGATCCCCTGGGCTCCGGCATCTAGACAGCGGGCAATAAAGTGATAGGCCAGGTCGGGAACCCGCACCAAGGGTACCATCCCGGATAGGCGAATTATCTTGATAAGATCCGCCACAGTTTCCATGGAAAAAGCCCCATGCTCCATGTCTATGAAGATAAAATCGAAACCAAGATCGGAAAGCAGGATAGGCACTGCGGGATCTCGAAGTTCCTGGAGCATGGTTCCGTAGACTGGCTTATTTTGGGCAAGGATCTTTCTTAATTGGTTATCTTTCATAGTTCCTCCTTGGATAGGGTAGAATCACAACTGTTCTGAACAGCAGAACATCGGAACGGTAAGTATTTTTATTATCCGGTGCTTTTTCCGATCTGTCAAGAAAAAAATTATCCTGTGTTCAGGATCTTGTTGAAAGAGGCAGCTTCCTTGTTGCACGAAAAAGGGATTAGGGATATTCTCAGAATTACAGAAAAAAATGAACAGAACATTTATGTTTATCATGTCCTGCTTTGATCATCCTAAGGAATCAGCAAGATGAAATTGCTTCTCCGTTATATGAGGCCCTATTGGCAGGCAGTAACTTTTACAATCCTTTTTCTTCTTACCCGGGCTATGACGGAACTCGCCCTGCCCCGGATAATGAGTCTTATTGTGGATAAAGGTATAGCCCTGGGAAATATTCCGCTTATCCTTAAGATGGG
>Ga0067045_1003325_pt1 | contig 34170 bp, 28 predicted proteins | sample TerdegcTABiofilm_FD_59184 | JGI IMG/M metagenome (GOLD analysis project Ga0067045, IMG submission 59184) | Combined Assembly of (Gp0054472, Gp0054536) Wastewater bioreactor microbial communities from Singapore -Terephthalate degrading...
ATTGATGCATCCTGTGGATTGCTATCAATAAAAAGTTTATTGAACAAATTGTAACTTATCAAATATTCCTTATCGCAAAGTTTGATATTAACCGAATCATTTATCTCGTGTTCGTTCCAGCGGTAAATATTTTCCTTAACAGTTATATGATATTTGCCGGGTGTAACTTCTTTTCTAATCTTGCCATAACCAACCAGTTGATTATCAATAAATATTAAAGAGCTGTCACGGTTAGTTTCTACTTCCAGAATACTTTTACAATCCTGTGCAATCATTGTGCTGACAGAAAGAATTATTGACAATATTATATATCGTAGATTCATTTCACTTCGAATGTTTGATATGCGTTAATTTGACCTCTATCGGAACCGAGGAAAAGAATTCCATCATTAATAACCGGAGTAAGTTTTACTCTTCTATCGAATTCCAGCGTATCCACAATCGATCCGGTTGCAGCATTTATCAAATAAACTTTCTTATTGTAATCGGGCTGAATAAGAAATGTTCTTGTAAGAAGCGGAGTTGTATTTATAATTCCTTTAGTATTCTGCAACCAGATTTTTTCTCCGTTCTTTTTATCAACTGCAATAACTCTACCCGATAAGTTTCCGATAACTATTTTTGTATGGTCATACACAGGTGTAGCAACAATCTTAGACCCTGTTTTGGATTGCCATAACATCTTTTTATTCACCGAATCGAACGCATAAAGAATACCATCGCTATCGCCAAAATAAATCAGGTCGTTATCGAATGTAAATCCGCTTTGAATCGGTCCGGCAATTATTTCTCTGTAATAAATTGTTCCATCTTTTCTGTTTAGGATTACAAGTTCACCTTTAAGTGTTCCGAACGCTATAAATTTATCATTGGCAGCGGGGCTACAATTTGTAGAAGTTTTCAGATTAATTGAATAATCACGGTAACCGACGTAATTATATTTTATCAATTCTCCCCTATCTGTAAGAACAACCATTCCTTCATCAAGTCTTAACATTTCATTTGCAACAGCACCGTTTATTTTATCTTCCGCTAATATTTTATTATTAACATAATCGAACATCTTAAGTGTTGAATAGGATTCGAACTTTTCGTTAAGGACAAAATAGATTCTTAAATTGTTGATTACTGCTGCGGTAGAAACTGCACCATTGTATTTTTCATAACCGATCAGTTTACCTGTTTCTTTATCGAATGCATAAATCCTGCCTGATAAATCCGAAACAATTACAAAATTACTTAAAACCAAAACCGAAGTGTTGGGCTGACTTCCGTTTGTAGAAGCACTCCATTTCAATTCTAATTTTTCTGAAATTGCAACATCGTAATAGAAATTACGGTTTTCATTTTTGCCGAATGTATAAACTCCGTTATTATCAACACGAGCATTTTTCAAAATGAATGGCGTTGAACAGGAGTAAGTAATAACAACCGACAATATGAAGGTGAAATATTTTCTCAAAAATCCCATCCGAAGAAAAATTGATAAAACAATCGAGGTTGAAACTGTGAAAAATTCTTTTCAATCTTTTTACCGATATCATAACGTAATGTAAGAGCATTAAACAGGTTGAATCTAAGACCAAAGCCAACACTTCCCAAAGTTTCTTTGTATTGTTTATCCCATGCAGAGCCGGCATCAAAGTAAACCGCACCACGTACATCTAAGAAGTTTATTCCGAAAACCGGAAATTTTATGTATAGCTGATCAACAAGTGGAAAACGTAACTCAACCGAAGAGAGCCAAAGTTTTTCACCACGGATGGACCAGCGCGGCCATCCGCGTAAATCCCAGCTACCGCCGGCAAAATATCTGCGTGCTTCTTTACCGTGATTAGCAAAAAATGCAGCACGTGCCGCTACGGTACTCCTTAAACCAAGCCGGAAGTAATGACGGTAATCAGCAATGAATGAGAAATAATTTAGATTGCTGAATTTAACATCACTGGTATAGCCAAGAAGTAATCTAAATCGCGAACCATCAATTGGACCTGATGATGCCCACAATGAGTTATCGTGCACAAATGAAAGTGAATTGGAAACCATCAATGCTTTGCGTGGAAGTACAGCACCGTCAACATCTTTATCGGAATTAGCAATACTAACAGATGCTTCAAGCCGTTGAAAACTTGAGAATGGATAATACATTTCGAAAAATCCGCCGTAAACTCTTTCGTAGAAATAAACATTTGATTCGCGGATGTCGTAGCGTCTTCCGGCATAATGAAAAATTCCATATCCGTAATTTGTCCGCTTACTCATATTTATTCTGGTAATGGCGACATTAAAATTTTTAAGAATCTCACTCTGGTATTCAGCTGTATTGTAGATATAGAAGAGGTAACGGTCGTCTCCCAATAAATCGCTTAAAGTAAGAAGAGCTCCGCCGCGTGACCCGTAAACAGGATCGGTTATTAATTGCCCAACTGCATAGTCGAGTGTGTATTCACGTTCATAAATTAAACGATCCTGTTCGGTAGGTACGTGAATTTTTTCAGCAATCCATTTTGCACGTGCTTTACTAAAATCATTCTGAACATTTTTTTCGCTTTGTAAAGTAAGATTATCCAGATTGAGATTATAAAACTGGAATGAAAAATTCTCGAATGCAGACGTAACAATATTCTTATCATCCACAAATGAGAAGCTGTAAACACTTGTAACAAAATTTGTCAGCTGAGAAATGCTTTCCTGTTTAGAGTCATTATACTTCATTTTCCAGATGTTGTAAGTGCCGTCATAATCACAGGTGAAATAAATTTCTTTATAGTCCGGTGAAAATGTTGGTGTGGAAATGTTAGCATTAACATAAGTAAGGTATTCAATCTGTTTTGTTGTCAGATCGTATTGAAAGAGATTTATTTTCTGCTGGTACTCACCGGCAGTTCTATCGGATGCAAAAATAATTTTGGAATTGTCCTTATTAAAAATCGGATCGATATCCTGATAATAATCGTTAGTAAGGCGTAATAACTTCTTGGTAGATAAATTATATGTGTAGAGATCGCTATAACCTTTTTTGTCGGTGGCAGTAAATACCAAAGTTTTACCGTCGGAAGAAAAGCTTGGCGCCCGGATTGTAATCATATCATCAAAGTTAAGTGTCTGGATAATCTCATCATTCTCAATAGAATAGAGATGGATTACATCCTTGCCCAAGGATTTTGTAACAAATGCAATTGTTCCGTTGCTTGATAAACCGAGTGAGTTCTCTAACAAATGGAATGATTCGAATTCCGAATCGCGTTCACCTTCAATCAGTACTTCGGGCTTTGAGTATTCTTCATTCTCTAAATCATATTTCATTTTGAAGACTGAAGAATAACCGTTATGGTTCCCAATAAAATAAATTTCCTTTTTACCATCCTTTTCGTAAAAGGCGGGATCAAAATTGAATCCCTTATCAGTCAGTTTTCTCGCTTTAACAAAATGAGGATAATTAACCTGGTACAATGGAAAATATTTCTGACGCATCGAGAATGTCCATAAGTTATCAATGTCAGAAAACTTGTCGCCCAAAGTAAACTCAAGTACCTCTTTGAAAGTAACAAACCGCCAGAAGTTTTCAAGAAGTTTTAGAATTTTATCTTCTCCATAAGTCTGAGACACAAATTCAAGAAACTTCTGCCCTTCCTTATAAATAATGTAGCCGTAAACATTATCAAGATTTTCAAGCGTTACAAAGTTGCCGTTGAGTACAAGATCGCGCATTACCATTTCCGATTGAGTGTCCCAATCGAACGACCAGTATTCTGCAAGACCTTCTACAAACCATAATGGCGGCAGTCGTGTATTATCAATTCTATGATCAGACAGAATGTTAAAAATTTTATTTGTCATAAATACATGAACAAGCTCGTGTCTGATAACGTGTTTAAATGCGGCAAGGTTACCAAGGTATGGAATTACAACACGACCTTTCATGAATTCGAAAAATCCGCCTACACCTTCGGGAATAAATCCCGTAGTGATGTTTGTCTGTTGAAAATGAATATGAGTGTTATAAAAAATGAGAGGAATTTTTACAGTGATTACATGATTGAATTTTACTTTATACTCTTCGTAAGCTTCTTCTGCATACTTAGCACCAATTTCAGCAAGTTCTTCAAAGTCGTCGTAATAATAAATATTGAAGTGCTCAGTTCTGAGCACTTTCCAGTTAAACTTTTCGAACTGTACTTTATTCCTACCAAAAAAATAATATTGCGCAAAGAGTAATTGCGGTAATAAAAAAATTAGTAGAGAATATTTCCAGAATTTAACCGTCAAAGACGCGCCTTCAAATAGTTTATGTTATCAATAGAAGTAGGATTAATACCTCTAACAACTGCTAAGTAATAAGAAATCCAATCGCCTAAATAAATTATATCGACTAATCTTTCTTTCCAGCTTTTTTCGCTGCTGGAAATATTAATTATTTCACATCCTTTCTTGGCAATAATTTCAGAAGTAATTTCATAACGTTTCTTAACCTGAGGATGATAATCCTCATCCATAATATTAATGAGCTTAAGATTTATCTGCTTGGGTTGAAAAGTGTCCCATCCTAAAATTTCATTATGATCAAGCTCTGGTAAAAATCCATAGAACGAATGAAGCTTAGCATTTTCGTTAAATTGTCCTTTGTAACGGGCACCTACTGCAGAAGTATATTCCGATACTGCATAAATAAGTGGAATATATCCTACAAGTTTTTCTGCAAGTGATAATGCCTCATTTGTTGTCTGCGAGTAAATCTCTCCTTTTCTTTTAAGCAGATTAATGATTGAATTGACAACCTCATTTTGTTCTGGTACCAATTTTAATGATTGCACCATTTTTAGCAATGTAAAAAAATTGACCCAGAGTGCAAATCTTGGCTGATAACCTTTTAACATTTTTCCAAGAGGTAATTTATGTTTGGTTGCAAATTCTTCTAATTTGCCTCCCGTTGTAATGCATGCAACCTGGCATTTAAGTTTAATTGCCTGATCTGCAGCAGAGAGTGTTTCTTCTGTATTACCGGAATATGATGACGCAATTACCAATGTGTTTTCATTTGCATAAGGAGGTAATTCGTAATTACGGTTAACAACGTAAGGATATTTTAATTCGGTTCTAAAAAAGTTTTGTAGAAGGTCGCCGCCAATTGCAGATCCACCTAATCCGGTTAAAACAATATTTTTGATTTTAGATGTGTCAATAGATGAAACATCTATGTTAAGATTCCATGCATATTCAACTTGCTTATATGATTCAATCAATACTTTAAATTGATTTTCTACATCGTACTTTGCAATCATTTCTTTGAGTTCCATTTTATCCTCTTATTAATTTTTTAATAATATCCTGAATTTTTGTGTTGAAGAAATTGTGTAAATGCTGACTGATATCTTTTTCGGAATTCATTGCAACGCATTCATCAGCTAAAGTTTGCAATTCTTTATAGTTAAGACTTCTTATTATTTTTTTTATAAGTGGAATAGCCGAAGCAGAAACACTCAGTGAATCGAGACCTAAGCCGACGAGCAGCGGAACAGCAAAAGGATCTGCCGCCATTTCACCGCACATACTAACATACACACCGGCTTCCTTTCCTCCCTTAATTATATGTTTTAGTGTTCTGACTACAGCTGGATGAAATTCCTGGTATTGCTTGGAAACTATATCGTTACCTCTATCCACAGCAAGTAAGTATTGAATAAGGTCGTTAGTTCCTATACTTATAAATTCAACTTCCTTTGCAAAATCTTTTGTCATTACTGCAGCAGATGGAATTTCTATCATTATACCGATGCCAATGTTTTTATCATAGCTAACGCCCATTGCACTCAATTCTACTTTGCATTCTTCAATTAAGCGTTTGGATTCGGTTATCTCGTAGATAGAAGCAATCATCGGAAGCATTAATTTAATATTTTTATGACTGCTTGCTCGCAAGATTGCTTTTATCTGCACTTTAAATAAATCGGGGCTATCAAGTAAAAGTCGGATGCCGCGCCATCCAAGCATCGGATTCGGTTCGTGAAGATCAACAGGTAAAACTTTATCGCCGCCAATATCAAAGGTTCTTATTATTACCATGTTGGGATAAATCTGCTCGGCAATATTTTTGTATATCTGATATTGTTTTTCTTCATCAGGAAATTCTTCGTGCTCTTCGAACAATTGTTCGGTTCTTACAAGTCCGATTCCTTGCGCATTATTATGAACAATAAAATCCATTTCGCTCGATACATCGAGGTTGGCAAGAAGTTTAACTTCTTTACCGTCTAATGTTTGAGCCGGAAGTTCTTTAATTTTGTTTAATTCTTCGTCATGCTCGTTAAGTTTCTCAATCTTCTTTTGATATGATGCAATTTGGTTTTCGTCGGGATTAATAATTACCTGTCCGTAGTATCCATCGATAATTACAAGCTCACCATCTTTTATTTTGTTTGTTGCTTCGTGTAAACCGACAACAGCCGGAATATTTAATGACCTTGCAAGAATTGCTGCGTGTGAAGTAAGTCCGCCGAAATCTGTAAGGTAGCCTTTAACGTTAGCCCTTGCAAAAAGAACAGTATCGGATGGAGAAAGGTTGGATGTAACTACAACCACATCATTTGTAATACGGCTTTTTAGTTTTTTCTTTTTAAGATTTCTAATTATTCTATTTTTTATATCTTCAATATCATGCGAGCGTTCTTTCATGTAAGGTTCGTTGGAAGCATTCATAATCCGTGTATATTTCGAAATTTCATCTTCAACAACGTACTCTGGTATTTTCTTTTCCTTACTAATCCGGTTTTGAATTGTTGAAATGAGGATCGGGTCGTCAAGAATCATTATTTGAGCATCAAAAATTGCAGCACGTTTTTCACCTAATTTATCAACTGCAAGTGAAAATATTTTTCTTAGTTCTTTTTTAGATTGGGCAAGTGCAATATCAAGGTTTTGCAATGCTTCATCAACGTTTACTATAGCATCGTCATTAATAGATTCTTTTTCTTTTTCGTAAATAAATGCTTTTGCAATAGCAATACCAGGTGCAGCAGCAATTCCTTTTAATATATTTTCTGCTTTTGTTTCCATACTACATCTCGTCGAATCCCCTGTTAAAATAGTTTATTATTTCTTCTGCCGCTTCATTCTCATCCGGACCATCAAATGTTAGAATAATTTCAGAACCTTTTTCAGCTGCCAGAGTCATTACACCAATTATACTTTTACCGTTTATATGCATTCCATCTTTGTTTAAGAAAAAATCGCACTTATACTTTGAAGCAAGTTTAACAATTGTAGCAGCCGGACGGGTATGTAAACCGGCAGTGTTTATTATTTTAACTTTTTTTTCCAGCATTATTTATTTCTTCCAATTAGAGCATTTGCCAGCCAGATCATTAATTCTCTCCCTTCAAGGTCAGGCAATTGCGAAGCATTTTTAAGAGCTAACTTAGTATAATTAATAATTTCTTTTTTTGCATCATCTATTATATTAAGTCGGTAATAAATTTTTTTATAATCATTTACTTCAGACGGCTTTATCCCTTTGTTCTTAATAAGTTTGAGTAACATTTGACGATCTTTTCCATTGGCTTTTTCAAGAGCACGTATAAAAAGGAATGTCTTTTTACCTTCAATTAGATCACTGCCAATCTTCTTACCGAATTTATCTTCTTCACCAATTATATCAAGCAGATCATCCTGTATTTGAAATGCCATTCCAAGATATTTACCAAAATTTTCTGCCGATTTTATATTGGCTTTGTTAGTCCCCGCAATTTTAGCACCGATCGAACAACACATTTCTGCTAATGCTGCTGTCTTCTTATAAATCATCACTTTGTATTCTTTTAATGTAACGTCTCTTCTTATTTCAAATTCCTTATCAAGACTTTGTCCTTCACAAACTTCAATAATTCCATGTGTAAAAGTTTGCAATACATCCACTGCATTCTCTTTGCAATCTTCAAGCAATCTTTCGTAGGAAAGTGTAACAAGAATATCTCCGGCAAGTATTGCAGTGTTGTTATCATATTTGATATGTAAGGTTGGTCTTCCCCTTCTAATAACCGAGTTATCCATAATATCATCATGGACTAGTGTAAAATTATGAAGCAACTCAACTGCTAATGCTGCGTTATAAACTTGATTAAACGAACCGCCGACAGCTTTTGCCGAAGTTAAGACCAGGAATGGACGTATTCTTTTTCCTCCGCCTTCAAGAACATATTTGCTTGGTTCATATAATGATGATGGGTGTTTTCCTTTGAAATAGGAAATAAATTTTGATTCGATTTTTTTTAATTCTCTTTTATAGATCAGTTCAGCTTTCAAAAGAGCTCCGATTTTATTATCAACTTTTTCTTTTTGAAACTTTTTATATCCTTTGAACCGGTTAAATACATTATCTTCTTAACTGATTCGAACCAGTCTAATACTAATTGAATAACACCATCAACACCATTATAATTCACTTCGAGTAGAATTTTTCTTGCTGATGCAACTATATCGGCTCCTAATAATAAAGACTTACCAATTTCATCAAAGTTATTAATTCCACCCGATGCAATGAGTAAAAAATTATAATCCTTTTTTAATTTATGAACATTTTTTATGCAATAAGACGTTGGAAGTCCCCACTCCTTAAAATAATTTTCTTCCTCTTTATTTCGCAACAATTCAACAGCAGCCCAGCTTGTTCCGCCTGAACCGGCTACATCAATTCCTTTTATGCCAACATCTAATAGTTTCTTTGCACTTTCGTTCGAAATTCCCGAACCGACTTCTTTAACGATAAAGGGAATTCTAATTTTTGAAGTAAGTCGTTCTATATTCTTAAGCAAGCCACTAAAATTTGGTTCACCTTCTTTTTGTAATAATTCTTGCAATGGATTAACATGAATAACGAAGGCATCGGCTTCAATTAAATCAATAAGTTTTTTTAAATCTTCAACAACATTTTTTGATTTAGCAATTTCAGCCGCACCAAGGTTTCCAAGCACTGGAACTTTTCCGGCATTCTTACGAACTGTTTTGTATGAATTATGAAATTTAGTGCTCTCTAATGCTTGTCTCTGGCTCCCTACTCCTATTGGAATATTTAGTGAATTTGCTGCTATTGCAAGTTTTTCATTAAGTTTTTCTGCTTCGGATGTTCCGCCGGTCATGCAAGAAATTAAAAATGGGTATGAAATTTTTTTATTAAAAAAGTTTGTTGATAAATCAATTTTATTGAATTCAACTTCGGTAATTGCATAATGAGGGAATTCATAATTTTCGAAACCGTTAGTCTTTTGTTTGAACATTACATCATCAGTAAGACATAAACTGATGTGATCCTTTTTTCTTTGTTCGGTTTCGTTATTCATAATTGGGTATTTGATGAAATTCTATGACAAAATATAAATATTCTTGATTAGAATCTTTGGTTGATCATATAAAAAAATCATTGAAACTAGCATTCATTTGAAATAAATTGACGCACAAAATTAAAAATATAAGTGCGGAAATAATCATGTCTAAACCAAAGTTAAGTTTCTGGCAGATCTGGAACATGAGTTTCGGGTTTTTAGGAATTCAATTCGGATTTGCTTTACAAAATGCCAACGTGAGCAGAATATTCGAAACATTAGGTGCAGAAATAGATAAGATACCGATACTATGGATTGCTGCACCAGTTACGGGTTTGATTGTTCAACCGATTATCGGTCACATGAGTGATAAAACGTGGAATCGGCTTGGACGACGACGACCCTATTTCTTAATTGGTGCAATTCTCGCTTCAATGGCGTTACTTATTATGCCGAATTCTCCTTACTTATGGTTTGCTGCCGGAATGTTATGGATTTTAGATGCATCAATAAATATTTCGATGGAACCGTTCAGAGCTTTTGTTGGTGATATGCTTCCATCGGAACAAAGAACTGTTGGATTTTCGATGCAAAGCTTTTTTATTGGAACAGGTGCTATTATTGCTTCTGCACTTCCTTATGTAATGACTAACTGGCTTGGAATTCCCAATACTGCACCGGAAGGTCAAATCCCAGATTCAGTTAAGTATTCATTTTACATTGGCGGTGTAGTTTTTTTATTAGCAGTAGTTTGGACAGTTTTCAGTTCTAAGGAATATTCTCCCGAACAATTAAAGTCTTTTAGTGATGCAGATGATAAATCAGGTTCAGCAATAAATAAAATTAGTGATACTCCGGTAAGTAAAAATATTTTATATCGTAATGGACTTGTATGGTTTGTTGCCGGATTATTACTCTTATCAATTTTTCACTTTTTAATCTATATCGATTTAGGATTGGTCGTTCTCTTTGGCGGAATAAGTGTATTCGGGTTGCTTCAAATAATTTCCGGTTTGCTAAGTAATGAAAACAAAACTATTGGATTTGTTGAAGTGATAAATGATTTGTATAAAATGCCAAAGACAATGGTTCAATTATCTTTTGTTCAGTTCTTCTCATGGTTTGCTCTATTCGCAATGTGGATTTATACAACTCCAGCAGTTACACATCATATTTATGGTGCAACTGACAATACATCAGAACTTTATAACGAAGGTGCAAATTGGGTTGGAGTATTAATGGCAGTCTATAATGGATTTGCCGCAATTATGGCATTTGCAATAATGTGGATTGCTAAAAAAACGAGTCGCAAATTTGTTCACATGTTAAGTTTAGTTATTGGTGGTATAAGTTTGGCATCGTTTTATGTAATTCAAGATCCACAGTTGCTACTAATTTCTGAATTAGGAATTGGACTTGCATGGGCTTCTATTCTTGCAATGCCTTACGCAATACTGACCGGTTCGTTACCATCGAATAAAATGGGTGTTTACATGGGAATTTTTAATTTCTTCATTGTAATACCACAAATAACGGCTGCGGCAATTCTTGGATTTTTTGTTCGGAATTTATTTGGTAATGAAGCAATTTATGCCCTTCTTCTTGGAGGTCTATCGATGATTGTTGCCGGTATATTTGTAATGTTTGTNAATGATGTGGATGAAAATAAATAAGTAGAGAGTAATTGTTATCAGTTAACAGTAAATAGTTAGCAGTTAACAGTTATCGGTTGTTGATAGATAGAGCAATTTACAGCTTATTCAGGAAATCAAATATGTGCAATATTTGCCCTGATATTAATTACTGATTACGGTTAATAAGTACCTGAACCGAATAATCATTTACAAATTTCGCTTTGGAACCTTTGAAATCCAGTAGAACAACATTTACAAATCGTTCTTTTTCATTTACCTTTTCGGAATATTTTATACTCATCACTTTATAGTCTTCAACTTTTTGCCAGTTAGAATTACTTATAGTCCATTCTTTACCCAGACATTTTGAAACTTGATCGGCAAGTTGTCGGAAAAGTTTCTCGGCTTCTTTAAGGTTATCGGTTTCTAAAAAAATAGAATTATATGAAGCGTCGGCATAATCAATAAATGCATCGTTAGCACCATTGAGTTTAACGAATGATTCTTGCAAATTATATGGATCTTCGAATAACAAAAAATATGCTTTAGCATGAGCAATAATAAAATTTAGTGTTGTGCAAAAATCCGAATTGGCCGGAAGCTTAATAGAATTAGCAGACGCTAATGCATATTGAAGCGAGTAACTGCCAAATGAGTTTATATCACCAACAATATAAAGTACCCACTCTCCCTCTTCCGGAACAGTTGTAAATATGCTGGCTATTTTTCCTGATTCATTACTTTGCTTAAAAACATGTCCTTGAGGTGAAACAAATATAATTTTCGGAGTAAATTTTTCAGAATAGGCAACAAAGTTTACTGTTTCACCTGCATACAATGGAATTTGAAAACCATCATATCTTCCGAATCCTTCCTGATATTTATCATTTTTAGTAAGTTCACCTTTTAATTCGTTGAACTCAACTTCAAACTGAGCAAATACCGGAAGTGAAAGCAAAACAAAATAAAGTATGATCAATTTATGCTTCATGGATAACCTTAATGTCCTGATTTTGATAATGTAGTTTTATTAGAAACTGACTTTGGTGAATCTTTAACCATTATCCATAGAACAGAAGAAATAAGCAGTGTTGTTCCACTGATAATAAAAATAATGTTTTTATCTGCAGCATTTTGAATAAAAGTTCCGAGAACCAAACTTACAAGCAGTTGAGGAAGTACAACAGAAAGATTGAAAATTCCCATAAATAGACCCATCTTGGATTTATTTACTTTCTCTGACATAATTGCAAATGGTAAACTGACTATTGCCGCCCATCCAATTCCACATACTGCCATCAGTATCCAGACATTTAACGAGGATGTTCCAAAGAAGACTATTCCAAAGTAACCTAATCCCATAATTGCTACGGCTGAAAGATGTGTTTTAACTCTACCAATTTTTTCTGTAATTGGTTCAAGTACAAATGCCGGCAGAAGCGCACCAACGGCATTCAATACTAAAAATGAAATAGAAAGTATTTGACCGGTCTGATCATTACTAACAGGATTTAATTTCTGTTCAACAAATCCTATCATATATACAAACATCGTCTGCACACCAATCCACGAAAAAGAATGAGCAAAGAGTAGCTTCAAAAATTGATTCCAGTCCGTTGAAGTTGAACTGCTATTTTTTTCCTGAGCTTGTTCCTTTTGTAGTTCTTTCGATTCTTTAATAAAAAACATTGGAATAATCGAGAACAGTAATACAAGAAGAACTCCGAAATAAATTAAAAAATAATTTCCGAAAATTGCGCCAACTGCATATGCAAGAACACCGAATGAACCGGATATTGTCTGCATCCATGTATAACCTTTTGTTCTTGGTATTCCATCCGGAGTAACATCTGCAATTATTGATCTGGTTGGATTGAAACTAATATTAATTGCAAGGTCTAAAGTCAATGCAACAAAAACCGCAACAATTATTATATTGGAGAAGCCAAAGAAATCACTAATAACTCCGATGTTTGGTAAAGCAAAGAGCATCAATGCTGCGAGCGTTCCTCCAATAAGAATAAAAGGTCTTCGCCTTCCACCCCAGAACCAAACATTATCACTTATTAAACCTACTATTGGTTGTCCAATTATACCGGCAAGCGGACCGGCAGCCCAAACAAATCCTATTTCGTGCAGATCCAAATTAAATTTTGTGCGCATAAGCCAGCTTAAAGCAGCAATCTGTATTGATAAAGCAAATCCCATAGCTGTTGCCGGTAAGCTTAACAGTGCATAAAACGGCTTTGATAATTTTTTTTGCATTTCTAACATTGGCACCTCGCAACAAGTTTTTATAGTTTTTTATTAGTCTAACTTTTTAAGTAATACTTCATAACCTAATGTTAATGCTTCTCGTAAAAGAGGAATATCCGGTAATTTTATTTTCGGTAATCCGTATCTGTAACCATATATTGGTCTGAATAAGAATAATTCCTTTCGAACAGGAATAAAATTTTTTTGTAGACACAGTTTTTCAAATTCACTTATTCTCATTCCTGTACTATAATGAAGCTTTATTTCATCAACATAATTTTCCGGTTCAGATAATATTTTTGCAATCGGTCTCAATATTTGCATCGGCAATAGGTGAAGATATGGAATTACCTTCAAAAAACTTTTAGCAATTTGCTGATGCCCCGCAAAAGGTGAATATTTTGGAGGAAAACTAACAAACAAATATCCGCCGGGTTTTACAAAATTAGATAAGTTTTCGAAAGCAGCTGATTTATTAAATACATGTTCAATTACTTCTCTTAAAATAACTAAGTCAAAAACTTTCCCTATTTTCCCGGGTAAAGTAATATCGGTTATATCGCCTTGAGCGATTTTTAGCTTTGGATTTTTGGAGCGTGCAATCTCAATTCTTTCGTTACTAATTTCAATTCCGGATGCTTCTATCCCAATGGAATTAAAAACATCCAGTAAACCTCCTTCGGCACATCCAATCTCAAGAACTTTTAGTTTATGAAAGTCGGGAATGGATTTTTGAAAGTAAGGAATAAGATATTTTTCAGTATATTCTTTCTGTTCAAAGAAATGTTTTTCAGCCATATAATCCTTACAATAAGCAGACAAAATTTACAGAAACTTTTCATTGGAGAAAAATATTCCTGTATCAGAAAAAAAATATAAAAATTATTTGAAATCGGATAAATTCTTGCATTTATTTAGCAATAAAAATAAATTTTGTCCGCCTATTTAGGAAAAATGACAGATAAGAGTTCAGAAAAGAATATAACAGTTAACAGAAAAGCCCAGCACGAGTATTTTATTCTACAACGCTTCGAGGCTGGTATTGTATTATTAGGATCCGAAGTTAAATCAGCAAGGCAAAACAAAGTTTCTTTAGTGGATAGTTATGCAGTAGTTGAAAATGGTGAAGTCTGGTTATACAATACTAATATAGCATTGTATGATCAAGCCAGCATTAACAATCATGATACGGTTCGAAAAAGAAAATTATTATTAAATAAAAGTGAAATTAGGAAATTGATAAAAGGGACGGCAGAAAAAGGAAATACAATTATTCCGTTAAGAGTGTATTTCAAAGAAGGTAAAGTAAAAGTTGAAATTGGATTAGCTACGGGTAAAAAGAAATATGATAAGAGAGAGGACATTGCCAAAAGAGATTTTAATCGTGAACTTCAGCGGAGACTGAAATAATTATAGGAGCCAATTATATTGAGTAAAAAGTTTATCTTCCCACCTGTAAAAGAGCAAATGGACCTCATCAAGCGCGGCGCTTTCGAAATCATACCCGAAGATGAATTAGTTCAAAAACTGGAAAAATCTTACAAAGAAAATAAACCGTTGAAAATAAAATTGGGATGCGATCCCACTCGTCCGGACTTGCATCTTGGTCATTCAGTAGTATTAAGGAAGTTAGCACAATTCCAGAGTTTAGGACATGACGCCATATTGATAGTTGGCGATTTCACAGGAATGATTGGAGATCCATCGGGAAGAAATAGCTCAAGGCCACCTTTATCATTTCAAGAAGCAAGAGAAAACGGTAAATCTTATTTTGAACAAGCTTCAAAAATTCTTGATAAAGAAAAAACAACAATTGTATATAATTCTGAATGGCTTGGTAAAATGACATTTGAAGATGTCATTAAATTAGCATCCAAATACACTATAGCCCGTATGCTGGAACGAGACGATTTCACAAAGCGTTATAAAGGCGGAATACCAATCTTAATACATGAGATTCTCTACCCTCTTGCACAGGCGATGGATTCTGTAGCTATTCAAAGTGACGTCGAGCTCGGAGGAACGGATCAGAAATTTAATCTTCTTGTTGGTCGGGACATTCAACGAGAGTTCGGAGCAAGTCCACAGGTAATCTTAACAATGCCATTATTAGTAGGAACTGATGGTGTTGAAAAGATGAGTAAATCGATGGATAATTACATTGGTATTAATGAACCGCCATCTCAAATTTATGGTAAGACTCTTTCAATTCCGGATGAGTTAATTTATAATTACTTTGAACTCGCAACTGACATTACAAATGAAGAACTTAAGAAAATACAACAAGACCTTTTAGATAAATCAGTTAACCCGAGAGATTTAAAAAGAAAATTAGCCAGAGTTTTGGTAACGATGTACTATAACGAAGAAGCCGCTTTAACTGCAGAGAATGAATTTGATAATATATTTATTAAGAAAGGATTACCAGATACTTTACAAGAATATAAGAATGACGACGGTTCCAAAGAGAAGAATATTCTCGATTTAATTGTATCTGTGGGTTTTGCTCCCTCAAAAGCTGAAGCAAGAAGATTAGTTCAGCAAGGCGGCGTTACAATTGATGGAGAAAAAATATCGGATATTTCGGAAAATATAAAGTTCGACCGTGATAAAATATTAAAGGTAGGAAAAAGAAATTTCATTAAAATACTTTGTTCATAAAAAGGAGGAATTAAATTGTACGTTCCAACAAGAATCTTCTTTACAAAAGGAGTAGGAAAACATAAGGAATATTTAGCTTCCTTCGAATTAGCACTTCGAAGCGCCGGCATAGAAATATGCAATCTAGTTTCTGTAAGCAGTATTTTCCCGGTTGGCTGTAAAGTTATTTCCAGAAGTCAGGGATTAAAATTGCTTAAACCGGGTCAGATTACACATTGCGTAATGGCCCGTAATTCTACAAACGAACCGAATCGTTTGATTGCATCATCAATTGGCGTTGCAATTCCGGCTAATAAAACAATGTATGGTTACTTATCAGAACATCATCCATACGGAGAAACCGAAAAAGTCTGTGGTGATTATGCTGAAGATTTAGCTGCCACTATGCTTGCAACTACTCTTGGTGTAGAATTCGAAGCAGAAAAAGCTTGGAACGAGAGAGAACAAGTTTATAAAATGTCCGGTAAAATTGTTAGAAGCTTTAATGTAACTCAATCTGCTCAGGGTGATAAAAGAGGTTTGTGGACCACAGTTATTGCTGTTGGAATTTTATTACCGTAAATTTTCCAGGAGGTCATCTTTGGATGACCTCTTCTTTCTAATTCCCCACAAATGAATTATTACTGCAAAGGTAAGTCCTACAATCATAGGTTCAATAATTGTGAAAATACTATTAGCTAATTGGTCCCTTGTAAAGTGCCATGCTATACTTGTGGAGGAACCAATTATTATTTCTAAAATTGCATAATAACTGCTTACTCTTAACCGATCGTAATAAGAACCAAATATCAATAGTATCAATCCCGGCAAGCAGAAGCTTCCCATTAGATACCATAAATCAATAACAGATTGAATTGTATAAGAAAGGATTACAGCTATAATTCCAGAAATCACTATCCCTAATTTTACATACAGAATTAATTTCTTCTCAGTTTGGTTGGAAGAACTGTAGAATTTAGAGACTAAATCTTTGCCAAATGTAGTACCACTAATAAACAAGAAACTATTAGATGTAGAAATGATTGTTGCGAATAATGCTGAATAAAAAATCCCTTTCAGTCCATTGCCCAAAATTTTTTCAGCGTAAAGTGGAAATGCAAAGACAGGATTTTCCAGATTAGGTAGAGCTGCTCGAGCAAATAATCCGGTTGTAGTGGTAAGAAAGTCGAACAGAATCCAAAAGAATATTGAAATTATTATCCCCCATTTTGCAACACTGCCGCTTTTAGCAGCATAACACCTTTGATGAAAACCAGGGTCTGCAAATGTCCATAATGCAATTAAGAACCAAACTATCAAATAGAGCGGAAAAGCTCCACCGCTTATGCTAAAATGTGTTTCCGGTAATGTTGTCTTAAGATATCCAATGCCGCCAACTTCCGTAAAGGAAACAAAAACAATTATCATAAAACCGATAAACATTACAAAAAATTGCAAAACATCTGTATAGAGATCGCTCCTGTATCCTCCTTTTATTAAATAAGCAGAAGATAAAAGCGTTGAAAGAATAAGTGACCAAATTAAATCAATTCCAAAAATTAATTTGATCAAACTACCTATCATTAGAATATATGGTGCGGGTGAAACTAAAATAAAAATAAGAACCGCTGTAATAAGTCCCACGGTTCTACCATAGGTTTGTTCTAATTTATCAGGGATAGTAAATAAAGATGCGCTTCTAATCTTAGGTGCAAACATAAATGCAAATGCAATTGCAAAAATGTAATAAGGCAATCCTTGTGTCACCCAACTTAAAATACCGCTTCGATAGGTAAATTCACCAACACCTAGTATTCCGCCATACCACGTTGATACATTTGTAAGAATAAAAAGTAGTAACCCGACATTTCTATTATTAAGTAGAAATTCTTCCTTACCGGTTATTTTCTTTTTTGAACCTGATAGATAACCAATCAATAAAAGCGATACAAAAAAGAATACTATTATAACTATATCTAATGAGCTAAATGAAACCATTCTTTTTCATCAATTCATAATCTCTTACGACAAATATTTTCCCGTTTTTAATTTTCAGGTTAACCTCCTCTCTCAAGGCAATATTGCTTGTACTTTCTCTTTCACCAAATGGTAAAGAAATATTTTTAAGCTGATATTTCAATCCAGATGAATAAATTTTTGTACTTCTTGAAATTCCATAAAGTGAAATTACTTCGCCGGGGATGGTTTTAAGAGTTACATTTCCGCTATAGCTTTGCAAAACAGATTTTTGATGAATTACACTTATCTTGATTTTATCAGAAAACTTAAGCACAATTCCCAAATTGCAAAATGAATGATCTAACCTATCACCGGTAGCACCAACCAAAACCACTTCATTAAATTTTTTCTTGATTGCATACTTAAGACATTTTTCGACATCAGTATCATTCTGGCGAGTAATCTTAATGACTTTACTCTTCGCCTTATAATAATCTAATGCTGTTTTACTAATAGAATCGAGATCACCAATAATTACTTGCGGTAACAATTTATATTTGAATGCCGTATTTGCACCACCGTCTGCACATATAAGAGTAGAATAACCAACCTTATCTAAATAACTGAATAATGACTTTTGAGGCGGTTGACCATTTGCAAGAATTATACACTTTTTCATAAGCCGAATTTTATCCCGAATAAAATATTTCTTTCTGCTGCCGGAAAATACTCCTTCCCAATTCCATATGCTGCATATAAATTATCAAATAGATTGTTTACCTGGACAAATAGTTTGATATTATTGAAAAATGGTAACGATTCAAATTCCATTGAAGAAAAGAGATTTATTACAAAATACGATTCAACTTTATTATCGGAGTAGTCATTAAATGCTGGATATTTTATTAAGTAAGACGAAATATTATCATCGTAATTATCTGTAAAGAAACTGCCGACATATTTAGCGGCTACCTGAGCAAAGAATCCGTTATAATTATATTTCAGTAACGCATTGAATGTAATATCCGGAAAACCGCTAATTCGATTACCTGATAAGTCTAACTCGGTAATTTTCTTTATACCAGTTTTTGTGTCTTTATACTTGATGTAGGTGGAGCCGGAACTTATGTAATTCCTGCTTAAGGATCCGTTTAATACTAATTCCAATTCGGGATTTAATTTGTAGTTTAAAGTCCCTTCAATTCCATAGTGAATAGTTCTATCCATATTTCCTGTGATCGGCTGACCGAAACGATCTACCTGACCTTTCTTAACTATTTCATCATTAAAAATCATATAGAAGAAATTTACTGATGAGAATAAATTCTCTGCAGAATAATTTCCACCGAGCTCAAGTCCATTCATCGTTTCCGGTTTAACAAGCGGCTTCGAAAAATCATATTCACCATTTTTGTCAATCACGAATTGAGGAATTTCCCCACCGCTGGATTCAGCAGCATCGTAATAATTTTTCAATCTTGGCTCTCTCGATACATTTGCATAAGAGAAATAGAAACTTAATTTGTCATTTAACTTATAGTTGATCCCTAAACGCGGGTTGATGAACAAATCGTCAATTTCAAAATTATTGTTGAGGTAACGTTCATTATTCAATTTGTACTTGTGGTATGCGAACTGAACTTCCGCAAGAATGTTTAGATAACTATTCAGAAAATAATTTTCATTAACGTAAAAATTAATGATGTCTTTTCCACCTTCGTAATAATAATAACGGTAATCTTTCCTGAGCCCAACCGGAAGATTCTCTCCATAATTTAGACTGCCCCAATGAACTGAATTATGAAATCTGAACTCTCCGCCTATAATTAATTCTCCTGAATTATGCTTAATGCTAAGACGTGGTATCCATCCCCATTGTTTGTTTTCTACCATTGCCCTTATTAAAACATTACCGGGATTATCAATCGGTGCAAATCCGTTATTTCTTGTTAACCGGAAATAAGTAGTATCTGCCCACGATCCATCATAATCAAAAAATCCATTACCGAATACGGCAAAAAGTGCCGAGTTGAATGTAAGATTATCACTAATCCTAAGTTCATTCAGTAATTCATAATGTGGTTGAGAAAAGTTTTCAATCTCGTCAGTTCTTCTTTCCACTTTATAAGTATAATTATAGTAATCTGCTTCCCAATAAGATAAATTTTCCTTTCGAAGAGTTCTATCTTTAATAGCAAATTTAGGTAACCCATTATAAGCTAAACCGTCGGCAACAGGTCCACCGTAAATATTTATTTGTGTTGTAAGGTTTTCATCATATCGAACTGCAGAGAAGTGGTAGGACTTAAAATCCGCCCAGCTATTATTTCTGTAACCACTGCTAAGAATTTGGGATAACTTTGCATAGAAGGAATATTTTTGATTTATCAATCCGCTTGAGAAAGCTGCGCTATATTTTCTTGTGTTATAATTTCCTAATGAAGAAGAGAATTCTAATTTCGGTTTATCAGAAAATGCTGAAGTGATAATATTAATTGCACCGCCAATAGCAGGATAACCGGTTATTCCAGAGCCGGCACCACGTTGTACCTGAATTAATTCTGTGCTTTCAACTAAATCTGGAAAATCGAGCCAATAAACATTATGATCTTCAGGATCATTTTGAGGAATTCCATTTATTGAAACTGAAATTCTACGCTGGTCGAATCCACGAATGCTCAAGTAATTATAACCAATTCCGTTTCCGTTCTCAGAATAAAATGTTGCAGATGGTAAGTAACTTATTATTTCTGGAATATCCTGAGTAGTATATGTTGAAGAAAGATCTTTCCTGCTCAGTTTAGAAAAACTAATTGGTGTTACTCCCTCTTTAGCAATTGAACCTTTAACCAGAATTGTTTGGCTTGTAATTATCTTGTAATCCAATAAAATTGTACTTGCGGACGAAAAGAGTTCTTGCACAGTTAATTCTTTCGTTGCATAGGCTATATGAGATATTCGAAAGATATCTTTGTTATTGAATTCACCTTTTAGAACGAATCTACCTTTTTCATCTGCAGCAGTTCCAATATTTTTACCAACAACAGTAATATTAGCAAAAGGAATCGGTTCTTTAGAAGAAGAATTTAGGATTGTTCCTTCAATAGATTTTATTTGAGCTAAATAATTTGATGAGATAAATAGAATAAGAACAATTAAGTTTTTCATTTTACTCCTCCTCCGGTAACCCGGAATAAATTAAGAGAAATAAAAAAGCCGTTGGGAAACGGCTTACTTAATTATTCTCCAACCGTTTACCTACGCTGGCATTACCCAGATCAGGTTCGAGGGTGTGTTCTCAGCCGCATTTTCAGATGCCGGCACCCCTAACGACTTTTTTAAATATAAAAATGAACTGATTAGTTTTGTAAAATTTTTAGTTTCTGCCCAGCTTTAACGCGGTCCGATGTCAAATTGTTCCATGCCATAATATCTGCTACTACAACTTTATATAATTTTGCAATTTCCCACAATGACTCACCGTTTTTTACAGTATGTAAATTACTCTTAATGTTGCTTTGTTTACTATTATTTGCTAGCTGGGTTGAAACCGGTTTGGAATCAGAATAGATAATTAAATTTTTACCAGCAATTAATTTATCGTTCTTTAGATTATTCCAATTTTTCAAATCTGCTGTGCTAACATTAAATTGTTCAGCGATTTTTCCTAAAACATCATTGGGTTTAATTGTATAGTTAATAACATTCGAATTCTTTGGGGTTGTATTATCACCAAATGATTTTACAACATCTTTACTATGTACTGTAAGTTCTTGACCAACCACTATTTTATTAGAAGTAAGATTATTCCATTTTCTTAAAGATAATTCACTAATATTGAATTTATTGGCAATTTCACTAATCGTATCGCCTTTACGTACTTTATACTTTGTTGTGTTTCCAGCAATTAAATTATTTTTATTTGATTTACTGCTTGCAACGTTCTTAGGATCTCCGGTATAAATAACCAATTTACGCCCCATATAAATATTATTGCTGGATAGATTATTCCATTCCTTAATCTGGTTTACTGTAACTCCATACTTAGTAGCAATAGCTGATAAAGTTTCTCCATTTCTTATTCTATGTTCTATCCATGTATCACCGGAGTTTACAAAAAGAATCTGCTTCTTTTCTCCTTCGCTTAAGCTATTAATTTTTGAATAATAATCTGCTTTTTCATTTGGTACGTAAATAGTAATCTCCTGTCCAACTTTTACACGTGAAGTATAAGGCAAATTGTTCCAATTTCGTAAATCGGAAACTCTTACACTGAATAAATCAGCAATATCAACCAGGTTATCTTTGCTCTTTACTATATACTGAACAGCAGTTTTACCTTCTGGAATTATAACTTCAACAGAGTCAGTCATCATTTCCTGATATAATTTCAAATATTTATCAGAATCTCCGTTTGTAGTTATCTGGAGTTTATAAGAAGGATTTTCATCGAGACTAGTCATTTCATCTTCGATTGCCGGAAGTATATCTGTATTAATTGCAAGGTCATCCAGATTAACAAATGAAGTTGGTATCTTCAATTCTGTACCAAAAGCTAATTTCTTTTTTGTTGAGATTTTATTGTAGTTAGCAAGTTCGTTTATGCTGACGTTATACTTAGAAGCTATCTGAGAAATTGTTTCACCGCGATCAACTGTGTGAATAACATATTGCAGTTTAGCATCATCAGGCAGATTTTTCAAATTTTCTACGAATGCTTCATAAGTTTTAGTAGGAACTTTAAGGGGATAACCACCATCATAATTCGGCGGAGTTGAATTTTGAGTAAGCTCTGAATTCATTTCACGTAACAAATCCGTACTAATACCGGCACATTTTGCTAAGACGTTTAGATCTATTGCTTCGTTGATTTTATGAATTGTGTACTCATGTGGTTTTTCATATTGAATATTTGTAAAACCATATTTTTCGGGTTGACTTGCAATTAATGTTACAGCAATATATTGAGGGACATAATTTCTAGTTTCGCGCGGAAGGTAAGGTCTAAGTTCCCAGAAATCGCTGGAGCCGGCTCTTCTCATTGCTTTTCTAACTCTTCCTTCACCGCTATTGTATGCTGCAAGAGCAAGATACCAATCACCAAGAGAGTAGTATAAATCCCTTAAGTGTCTTGCTGCAGAATAAGAGGCTTTTACCGGGTCTCTTCGTTCATCTATATGAACATTAATGTCTAAATCATAAATCCGAGCAGTTCCTTTTATAAATTGCCAAATACCAACAGCTTTTGCCCATGAACGGGCTGTAGGATTTAATCCACTTTCAACCATACTTAGAAAAATTAATTGCTGTGGTACTTTTTCCTCTGCAAAAACTTTTGCCATCATAGGGAAATATTTTCCTGAACGAGAAAGCCAAAGTTGAATGTACTTACTTCCCTTTCCGGTAAAGTATTCAATATATTGTTCTACATGTCTGTTAACCTCTAAAGGAAAATCTCCTACTATAACTGTAATACCTTTATTATCATCTTTATTAACTATTACAGAATCTTCATCAATATCAAAATCAGGAATTTGTTTGTTCATCCATTCTTCAAGTGCACTAATTGAAACATTCTCGGGTAATTCTTCCATACTTTCAACATACGATTTATAGTCCTCTACAATCGAATTTTCCAGCTCGATGAAAACTTCATTCTCTTCCACATTTGGATAATAACTGAGTTTATTTATTGTTGACAATGCCGATTCATAATAACTAAGAGCTTCAGCTTTAAAACCCAATTTTTGTTTATATAATGCATTCACATAGTCCTTACGGGCATTCTCCAGCATTTCATTTACTATGGAAGAAATTGTAACTTTTGTTGTGTCTGATTTGGTATATTTTGAAGTTCTGGTTGTTGAATTGAAAGTGCTGCATGCGATGAAGTTAAAAATAAATGTAATTAAAGCTATAAATAGAAGAACTTTTTTCACACACGCTCCATTGATTTGAATTTTGGTTGCAATTTAACCTCTTATAAATTTTTTGTCAAGTTTTATATTATATAATTACGTTTACCCTATGTTATTAAATAAGTTATCACTCATAAAACTATAGGGGAATATTACAATGCTTCTTTTTAGGATTTGTATCAACCTTTGTTTTTAATAACTGAAAAGCATTAATCAGTCTTTGCCTGGTTTCTCTGGGAATGATTACTTCATCAATATAACCCCTTTCTGCAGCAATATAAGGATTAGCAAATTTGTTGATATACTCTGATAATAGGCTTTCCAGTTTCTTAGCCGGTTCTTTATCTGCAGCAATTTCCTTTTTGAATATTATATCGACAGCACCTTTTGGACCCATAACAGCAATTTCAGCACTTGGCCAGGCAAAGTTAAAATCACCCCTGATATGTTTGGAATTCATCACATCATAAGCACCGCCATATGCTTTTCGTGTAATCACAGTAATTTTGGGGACGGTTGCTTCGCAAAATGCAAAGAGTAATTTCGATCCATGTCTTATTATTCCGTTCCATTCCTGTTCGGTACCGGGTAAAAATCCGGGTACATCTTCCAATACAAGCAAAGGAATATTGAATGCATCGCAAAATCTGATAAATCGAGCTCCCTTAACTGAGGCATTAATATCCAAAACTCCAGCTAAGACTGAAGGTTGATTTGCAACTACACCTACAGAAATTCCACCGACTCTTCCAAATCCAACTATTATGTTCTGAGCATAATTGGAATGGACTTCTAAAAAATCCGCATCATCCAACAACAATTGGATAATATCTTTCATGTCATAAGGTTTATTTGGATTATCAGGAATTATAGAATCCAGTTGCGGAATAATGAATTCACTATTAAAATCAAACTCTTTCTCGGGAGGTAAATCCTTCCAATTAAGCGGAATAAAGCTTAATAATTTTCGAATATTGAGTAATACTTCAATTTCACTATCAAAAGCAAAGTGTGACACACCACTTTTAACAGAATGCGTATCAGCGCCACCTAAATCTTCGAAACTAACTTCTTCGTGAGTAACAGTTTTAACAACATTAGGTCCTGTAACAAACATGTGACTTGTATTTTTAACCATAAAAATAAAATCTGTAATAGCCGGCGAATAAACCGCTCCACCGGCACATGGTCCTAGTATTGCAGAAATCTGAGGCACAACACCGGATGCAAGAGTATTTCTTAAAAAGATTTCTGCGTAACCACCAAGACTAACAACACCTTCCTGGATTCTGGCACCACCTGAATCATTAAGTCCAATTATTGGGATGCCTATTTTCATTGCCATATCCATAATCTTACAGATTTTTTCTGCATGAGATTCGGATAATGAACCGCCAAAAACTGTAAAATCCTGACTGAAGAGCGCAACTTGCCGACCATTGATTTTAGCAAAACCGGTTACAACTCCATCACCTGCAATTCTTTGTTTATCTAATCCAAAATCATTAGAACGGTGTTTAACAAACAAATCAATTTCCTGAAAACTTCCTTCATCCACTAAAAGCTGGATTCTTTCATGTGCGGTTAATTTCCCTTTTTCATGTTGCTGCTTAATCTTGTCTTCACCACCACCAAGTTTGGCTTCTTGTCTAAGATTTACAAGCTTGTCAATTTTTTCATTCATATCTTTTCTTTAGATGGTTTTGAAAAGAATTTTCTTTGCATCAATTTTCTTGAAATGAGTTTCTACTTGGGTAATGTATTCCTTGAACTTATCAGTATTAATTATGCTTAAATCTCTAACAGCATCTAAATCTATTTTAATTGATTCAAATACTGAAGCCGGTTCTTTACCCATCAAATAGATTTGGTCGGATAGAAATATTGCTTCGGTAAGATTTGTAGTTGTAAAAAGAAATGTAGTTTTTTGTTCGAATGATATTTTTCTTATCAGTAAATAAACTTCTGATTTTGTTTGCAAATCCATTTTATTGAACGGTTCATCAATACAAATACATTCAGGGTTATGCGCTAGTGAACGTGCCAGGGCAATTCTAAATCGGAAACCAATACTTTTGTTGTTTGGAAAATGTTCTCCATAACCTTCAAGACCGACAACATTAATCAGTTCATTTATTTTTGCTTCATCATATTTTTTTAAACCGAAGAGAATATTTTCTTTTACAGAAAGCCACGGATATGAGGATGGTTCGGATGATAAGAAAATGATGGTATTATCACTTTTCAAATCGACAGAACCTTCACTTGGTTTTTCGAGTCCTGATAATATTTTAAGCAATGATGTTTTACCAGAACCAACAGGAGCTATAATTGTAGTTATTTGGGCGTCTTCTATAGTAAAAGAAATGTTTTTGAATAGTTGAATTTTATTCCCAAACTGATCTGAATAGAATTTTGAAAGGTTATTGATTTCTATCATTATTCCCAAAAAAATAATTTTTCTTTAATATAATTGATTACAATGCTTCCGAATAAGATTAAGATGCTTATTACTAATGCAACGGAAAAAAGTCCGACAAAATCTCTGTAGATAAGCGCAGTCTTATATACTCCCCCAAATCCCCCAATGTTATTTATAAATTCATAAATCATAACTAGAATCCATAAGTAGTAATGTATTCTAATTAATCCATTGAAGTGATTTGGTTGAATATCCTTGAAGATTACTTTGGAACAGATTGAATACTTGTTTAAACCAAGATTAGAAGCTGTATCAGCATAGACCGGATTATGATTTTTTATTTCTGAAATCAAATGAAAGAGTATTAAGGCAAAAGAAGTTAGAAAAGCAAAAACAAATTCGGCAATTAAGGAGTCACCAAACCAATAAGAAAAAAGTATGGCAATGAAAAATGCGGGAAAGTACCTAAACACTTTTAACTTTTCGATTGCATCCGGATATTCAAGAGCAAATTTAATTATTATCCCGGCAGAGACATAAACAACTAAGTATGCAAGAATAATTGCTAAATAAATAACAGTAGATGTAATTGCTAATGCCGAGAGTAAATCATAATCTTTCCATATATAAAGAAAAGATTCATATAACAATGAAGGTTTTGGCAATACTTTATTAAATGGTAAGATGAATTCAAAAAGAATTATGTAGGTAAATAACAATACAAGAACAAATGTAACTTTGGATTTCATCATGATTTTATGATTTAATTCTTTGGGCACGTTAACATTTTGATATTTATTGCTTAATAATATATCTAATGTAGGTGGTCAAATCAAATATTCATGCTAAATAAGAAACTGATTATTTCGTCTTTCATAACCAATAGTACTAACTTCTTCATGACCGGGAAAGATTTTTACATCATCAGGTAAAACCAGTAATTTTTCATTGATCGATTTAATCAAAGTATTATAATTACCACCCCACAAGTCGGTACGCCCTATACTTTCTTTGAACAAAGCGTCGCCTGTAAAGCAGATTTTTTCATTTTCAAAATAAACACAATAACCGCCCGGTGAATGACCCGGAACAAAAATAAATTTTCCCGTTGAATTACCTAACATTATTATTTCTCCTTCTGTAATAAATTGATCCGGATACGGAGAAGGAATTAATGGCGTTCCATAAATCTCCCCTTGCTTTATCATAAGATCTAGGAGAAACAAATCTTCTTTGGGCGCAAGGAATTGGGAATTAAATTTTTCCTTAATGAAAGCGTTGCCAAAAATATGATCGATATGGCAATGTGTGTTTATGAGATATTTTATGTATAAGTTTTCTTGTATTACAAAATCATCTAATCTTTTTCTTTCGCTATCATCGTAACAACCGGGATCGATAACCGCAGCATCTCTTGATGTGTCGTCATATACTAAATAAGTATTCTCATAGAATGGACTGAAAACAAATTTCTTTACAATCAGCATAGTTTATTTAGAAAAATTATTTTTTAAACGTGGTAAAGTTTTATTGATATAATTTTTATAATTATCCCGCGTTTCTTCAATTGAATCACTTCCAAATTTTTCAATAAATCTTTTTGCAATTACCCAGGCAGTCATTGACTCTGCAATAACCGAGCAAGCAGGAACAGCTACGAAATCACTCCTTTCTCTTCTAGCATCAACTGATTTAAAGTCTTTTAGGTCGATAGTTCCGATAGGATTCATCAAAGTTGCGATCGGTTTCATTGCTGCTCTTATTATTATAGGCATTCCATTTGAAATACCACCTTCTATTCCTCCGGCACGATTAGTTCTTCTGCTTATCATGTTATTCTTAAAAATAATTTCATCATGAACTTGAGAGCCGTAATGAGAAGCGGAATTAAATGCATCTCCAATTTCCACTCCTTTAACAGCATTTATTGATATGATTGCATGAGATAAGTCCGCATCCAGACGTGAATGGTAAGATGAAAAACTTCCCAGACCAACGGGAACACCGGTTGCAATTACATAAAATGTTCCGCCTAAAGTATCTCCTTTCTTTTTAGCTCCCTTTATTTTACGAATTATTTTTTCTTCAAGATTTTTATCCAATACTCTTACAGAACTTTTATCTGCTTTATTCGAGAGTTTTTGAATATCTATCTTATTAGTTGTGTAAGGATTAAAATAGTTTTGAGAATAAACTCCACCAATGCTCTCAACATAACTGCCAACAAATATTCCGAACTCTTCTAAAAATTTTCTTGCAAAAGTGCATGCAGCTACCCTTGCAGCCGTTTCTCTTGCACTTGATCTTTCAATTGAATTACGAATGTCGTCTAAATTATATTTTGTAACACCCACTAAATCCGCGTGACCCGGTCTTGGGATAGAGACTTTCTGCGCTTTAGAGGAAATTTCATCAACACTCATAATCTCCTTCCAGTTTTCCCAATCTTTATTCCATATCACCATGGAAATTGGAGAGCCCATTGTTTTAGAATAACGAACACCGGAAATTATCTCAACCTTATCAGATTCAATTTTCATACGAAGACCGCGCCCGTACCCTCCCTGTCTTCTCTTCAATTGCTGGTTAATATAATCCCGTGTAATTTTTAGATTTGATGGTAAACCGGATACAATTGCAACCAATCCTTTTCCATGCGATTCGCCGGCAGTAGTCAATTCAATCATTGATTATTTTACCTTTGTTTTATTGCAAATATAAAAAAAGCGCTCAAATAGTGAGCGCTTTTATTAAGGCGGGTAAGTAAATTTTATTTTGGTATTTCAACACCTACTAATCTCGACGTGCCCTTATTATCCAAAATTATCCTTAATAGAACTGCCTGACCTTTCTTGCTATCCATTATTGACTTGAGGTCAGAAACATTTGCAATATCTTTTCTATCAGCAGATGTAATTACCATTCCTCTTACTATTCTTTGATTGTATGCTTTGCTGAAATTTTTAACATTAGTAATCAAAACACCATTATCAATATTGAATTCTTTTAATTCGGAATCAGTCATATTTCTAACTGTCATTCCCAAGTCATCGAATGTAATTTCTTTAACATCTTTTTTGTTTTCGTTCTTATTTTTGTTAGTAGCAGTTACAGTTTTTTTCTCATTATCTTCATCACGGGATTTTAATGTTACATATCTTTCAATTTCTTTTCCATCGCGATAGATTGTTAATCGAACCTGAGAACCGGCTCTCTTAGAAGCAACATAGGATTGTAATTGATTCGGTTGATTAACTTCTCTTTCATCAACTTTTAGAATAATATCGCCCTGTTTAATATCTTCTTTTTCAGCTGCACCGCCTTTAACAACATCCTGAATTATTACACCTTTAGTTTCCTTCATACCTAATGCCTTAGCAGTGGAGGCGTCAACTTCTGCAATGCTAACACCAATGTAACCGCGACTTACTTTTCCGTTAGCAATTAAATCGTTTGCAACAGATTTAGCTAAATTTATTGGAATTGCAAAACCATAACCAATATATCTTTGAGTCATGCCATCAGTTGCAATTGCACTGTTTACACCAATTACAGCACCATTCAAATCAACAAGAGCACCACCACTATTACCGGGATTAATTGCTGCATCAGTTTGAATAAAATTTTCAATTCCATATCCATTTTCATCACGAATAATATTTATATTTCTTCCTGTTGCACTTATAATTCCGGCTGTAACAGTTGAAGTAAGTGCAAGAGGATTACCTATTGCCATGACCCATTGACCAACTTTTATTTTGTCAGAATCGCCAAGGTAAGCTTCGGGTAAATTATTTTTTTCAATTTTGATTACAGCCAGATCGGTTAATGGATCTGTGCCAACAACAGTTGCTTCATATTGCTCTTTATTATGTAATGAAACACTTACCTGTGAAGCATTTTCTACTACGTGGTTATTGGTAAGAATATAACCGTCATCGCTAATTATAATTCCGCTTCCGCCACCCTGTTGTTCTTTTGGGACATCATCTCTGAAGGGAAAGAAAAAGTGGAAGCCATCCGGTAATGTATTTTTAACTTTTGTAACTACGGTGATTTGGACAATTGAAGGTGTGACGTTCTCTGCAACCTGAACAAATGCATTATTGAAAGCTTGTGCTTGTGCATCAAGTTGTTCTACAGGCGGTTTAGATGCTCCGATCTGAATATCAGCATAACTTGGTCTGACTAATCCAAAACCGGAGACAAGTATTGCACCAAAAACAATTCCAACAAAGATTAATGCTACGGTACCAAATAAGTTTTTGCTACGCATTTATTGTTACCTCCTAATTTTTAAATTAACTCCAATGATTTTAGACCTTTGAATTCTTGTAAATTATACTTTAGAAATTTTTCTAATAGTCTTATAATTTTATCAAGATTTTTCTGATCGTACTTAATATCATTTTTTTTGAGGTTTAGACAAATCAGTAAATTAAAAAGTTCCTTACTTATTTCAACGTGGACTAATCTGTCTGACTTACAGTCCTGGCAAATAAGTCCCGAATCATAATTAAAAGCGAGGTTTTCACTGGATTGAAATTCTTTTTGGCAGATGGAACATGAATCATGAGAGATAGCATAACCAATTTCCCGAATGAAAAAAATAAAATATTTTGCAAAAAATAATTTGGGATCTTTTTCAGGATTATTAATTAATTGGAGTGCTTTTACTGTTCCGGCAAATAATTTTTTATGAACTTCATTCTCCACTGTAAGGTTGGAAAGAAGTTCAAGTATAGCCGATGCAAACTGTATTCTATCAAAGTTTTCTTTAATCACCGGGAAATGATTTAATAAATCCGCCTCTTTAACCATCTGGATTTCTCTAGATTCTTTTTTATAAAGGATTAACATAACATGATTGATTGTATCAAGTATTAATCCGAATTTCGATTTGGAAGAACGTGCCCCTTTTATTATAGCTGTTAACTTTCCGAAATCATCTGTAAAGAAGTGAATGATACGACTTGAATCGCCATAATCCAGCTTTCTAAGCACAATTGCTTCTGTTTTAATTATCTCGGACATTTTTAAAGTTATAAGGAGATTTATAAACTTTCTTTTCGGTAATAATCGCGGTAATCATTTGATTTGGTGTAATATCAAAAGACGGACAAAATGCGTCGTAATAATTTTTTGTAATGGCATTACCATTTATTTCTAATAATTCTCTTTTATCTCGTAATTCAATTTTAATATCCGATGCGGAATTTGAAGCCTGATCAATTGTAGTTGAAGGTGCAGCAATGTAAAATGGAATAGAATGATGATTACACAAGACTGATAGGTTATAAGTCCCAATTTTATTTGCCGCATCACCATTGATTGCAATTCTATCAGCACCCGTAATAACAAGATCAATTTGTTTTTCTTTCATAAGTACAGCTGCGGTGGAATCAGATATAATCTTAAACGGTATTTTACATTGTTCAAGTTCCCACGCTGTTAAACGTGAACCCTGAAGCAAAGGACGCGTCTCATCTACATAAACAAGTTCAACCAGACCTTTTTCGAATCCGCTCTTTATAACATTAAGAGCAGTTCCATCCCCACCAGTTGCAAGTGAACCTGTATTACAATGTGTTAATACAACAGAGGGTTTCTTAAATATTGATAAACCATTTTGTGCAATTGCTTCGCACATTTTAATATCATCATTATGGATTTCTCTTGCGCGATTAATCAAAACGGAAAATATATTTTCTTTTCCATAGTTAGCATGAAATGTTTTTTTAATTTCATTTAATGCATAAAAAAGATTTACTGCGGTTGGTCGTGTTATAGAAAGCCGTTCGTATGCTTTATAAAAATTCTCTTTATTCAGTGCTGATAAATTTTTTACGGAGAGTGCCAAGGCAAATGCAGCAGCAATTCCAATAGCAGGTGCACCGCGGACTTCTAATTTTTCGATTGCTTCGGCAATTCGGTTATAATCATCAGTGATTATAAATTCTAAATGAAGAGGTAATAAGGTTTGATTAATTATGTGAAGTTTTTCATCCTTATACTCTATTGCTCTAATAACAGACATATCAGCTAAAACTCGATAATTCCTTAAACTCAAGGAAGCGGTTATGAATTTCTAAAAAGCTGAGATTCTCTAATCCCTTTGTACTGAATTTTTCAACACAGAAAGATGCCATTACAGAACCATAGACAACAGCTCGTTTCAAATTGCTGAATGAAAAGTCGCGGTTTTTATGTAAGTAACCGGTAAATCCACCGGCAAATGCATCACCGGCTCCAGTCGGATCAAAAATATTTTCCATCGGGTAAGCTGGTGCAGAAAAAATTGTATTCTCACCGAATAGCAAGGCACCGTGCTCGCCTTTTTTTATTATTAAATATTCAGGACCCATTTTAGAAATTTTGTGTGCAGCTTTAATAAGGTTAGGCTCTTTAGCCAATAAGCGGGCTTCGGAATCATTTATAATAAGAACATTAACACGTTTTAATACTGTTAACAATTCGTCAAGGGCGCCGTTAATCCAAAAATTCATTGTATCACACACAACAAATTTGGGAGACTCGAGTTGATCGAGAACATTAATTTGAAGTGATGGCGCAATATTTCCGAGAATAACAAAACTACTTTTTCTGCTGCGTTCCGGAATAATCGGTTTAAAGTGTTCAAAAACATTTAGATGTGTAAAAAGAGAATCGCGAACATTCAGATCGTAATGATAACGGCAACCATATCGGAATGTTTGAGCTCCTTCTATAATTTGCAAGCCTTCCAGATCAACATTATGATTCTCTAACATTTTAATATGCTCGTAACTGAAATCGCTTCCTACAACTCCAACAATATTAACCGGACCGGTAAAATATGAAGCAGCTAAAGAGATATAAGTTGTTGAACCACCAAGTGCATTTTGAATTTTGTCGAATGGTGTTTCAATATCATCTAAACCGATTGAACCAACAACTAGAAGTCCCACGGAAATATCCTTCTGTTTTTGTGTAACTAATATAAAGAAAACAATTAGATTTTTTTGCCTAATGAATTTTTAATTCGTTAAAATATAACGAGCTTTTTTCGGATGTAAAATATTGATAGATAGTATCAACAGATTTTCTTTGTCCGTTCCACGCTAATAATTGCTTTGCTTCTTCCTTATTAACCCATTTATATTCTGAATGTTCACTTGATATTTTAACATTACTATCATTTTGAACTAATGCGGCAAATACGGGAATCATTATTACACTATCTTTGTCCGGTGAATAAAAAGAATTAACATTCGGTACAACCCATAATTTTTGTGGTAATAATCCGGTTTCTTCTTTTATTTCTCTTAATGCCGCTTCGAATGCCTTTTCGTTATTATCGATTGAACCCGTAACCATCTGCCAGATTCCGGCATAATTCTCGTCTTCGGCTCTTTTAAGAATAAGGAATTCCAATTCACTTCCATTGGTTCTAAAAATATGAGCTTCGATTAATGTTGCTTTTGTTTCCATCTGGGCCTGAAATTAAATTAGAAATATGCTCTTGCTTCGGCTCTCATTGTATGAATAACTTTTCCTTTTCCATATAAACGCCCATCATAACTAAAAGAAGTTTGAACATAACTTGCAATTTTATAATCAAAAAAGACTCTCCAAAAATAATTTTTTCCAATCACGTTTCCACGTGTAATTTCAAAAGGAATGTTAGAATTGGAAGAGTTCGAAATCAATTCGGTTCTTTCTGTTTCAATACGTAACCGACCGATATTGGCAAGTGATAAGGTTGCACGTAATGTAATTGAGTTCTGATCAACTGTCGTTGGTTTCAGAGGATAAGTATCTTCGCTTCTGCTAACAAGAATTTTTAAACCGGCTTCAATATTTGATGCTGGTCTATAATTAAATTCCGTTACTACGCTATTTTGATTTACTTCCCTGGCACGATTTGAAGTAGGCGGAGAAATAAGATTATCGATTTGATTAATAAATTCTGTTTGATTATTGATTTCTTCAATCATCTTAAAACGAATTCGAATTCCACGTTCTTTGAAGAATCCTTTTTCAGTTCC
>Ga0067045_1028413_pt1 | contig 34164 bp, 30 predicted proteins | sample TerdegcTABiofilm_FD_59184 | JGI IMG/M metagenome (GOLD analysis project Ga0067045, IMG submission 59184) | Combined Assembly of (Gp0054472, Gp0054536) Wastewater bioreactor microbial communities from Singapore -Terephthalate degrading...
CGAGAGTATGCGATTTCTTTTAACAAAAGTACATTTTGGATGGCTTTTCCGCTCCATCCATAGCTGGTCAGCCAATCTGATGGTTTTCTTCGCTTTTGTTCATATGTTCAGTACTTTCTTTACCCGGGCCTATCGCAAACCACGGGAATTGACATGGGTGAGTGGATTTTTATTGTTAGCATTATCTATGGGTTTTGGTTTTAGTGGATACCTATTACCATGGAATGAACTGGCCTTTTTTGCCACCAAGGTGGGAACAGATATTGCCGGATCCATTCCAATAATCGGTAAAGCAATTATGACAGTACTGAGAGGGGGTGAAGATGTTTCGGGGGCAACCCTGACCCGCTTTTATGCCTTTCATGTGGCTATGCTTCCGGCTGTGTTTACTATTTTGCTAGCTCTGCACCTGATTTTTGTTCAAAAGCAAGGAATGAGTGAACCAGAAGAATTTGAAAAGTTAAGAGAGAATGAAAAGGAATCGATGAACTTTTTTCCAAATTTTATCTTGCGCGATGCCTTGCTCTGGTTGATTGTATTGAACGTACTTCTTTTTCTGGCTGTTTTTTATCCCTGGGATCTGGGATTCAAAGCCGATCCATTCTCTCCGGCTCCGGCTGGTATCCGACCGGAATGGTATTTCATGTTTATGTTCCAAACATTAAAATTTATCCCGGCTCATATTCTCTTTGTTGAAGGTGAAGTGGTTGGAATCTTGCTCTTCATGGTCGCAGGTTTGGCCTGGGCATTAGTACCCTTCTGGGAAATTAAATCACCTAACCGCGGAATTAAACATCCCATGACCATTATTGGTCTGATATCCCTGATTTTTATTGGGATTATGACTATCCTTGGATATATTTTATGAAGGAAATTGAATGATGAATCCTTATACTCATCTCTATTTTATCGTAACACTATTTATATATGGGTGGATCAATTTCTGGCAGACGAATGTTTATGCCGATGTTTCCCACACATTAAAGAGTGAAGATAAATGTTATAGCTGTCATCTGGATATGGAGCTTTTACCATCCGATTTCCAGGATTATGATATTCATTTGCAAGTTGGTCTCTCCTGTTCGGGGTGCCATGGCGGAAATCCCACATCTGATGATCCTGAAATTGCCATGAGTCCTCAGCAGGGATTTATCGGGATTCCAGCAAAAAATGAGATTCCAAATTTTTGTGGAAAATGTCATTCAAATATAGATGTGATGAGAAATTTTCAACCCGGAATTTCAACAGATCAGGTTCAACAATATTATACCAGTGTGCATGGGAAAAAATTAGCACAGGGAGATAAAAAAGTGGCAGAATGCGTTAGTTGCCACACCGCCCATGGAAGTCCCTCAGTGAAAGATGCGCGGTCCAGTGTGTATCCTTTAAATGTTCCCACCACCTGCAATCATTGCCATGGGAATGTTGAATACATGCAGGGATATAAAATTCCTACTGATCAATTTGAAAAATATGCTAAAAGTGTACATGGATCGGCTTTACTGGACAAAAAAGATATTGGTGCTCCAGCCTGCAATGATTGTCATGGAAACCATGGAGCCATGCCGCCGGGACTGACCTCAATTTCTCATGTATGCGGTTTTTGTCATGTCAATAATATGGAATACTTCTCTACAAGTCCAATGGCAAGACCATATGCAGAATTGAAAATTCATGCATGCCAGCAATGTCATGGGTATCATGATGTCGCTAAAACTTTTGATGAAATGATTGGAATAGGGGAAAAATCTGTTTGCCTGGGATGTCATAGTGAAGGAGATAAAGGGTATCAAAGTGCGAAAGAAATGTATAATGCAATCAGGCATTTAGTCGATACCCTTGAAGTTGCCCGGCTTAGATTACGAGAAGTCCAAAAACGGGGAATGGACGATATTGATATTTCCTTTATCTTACAGGAAGCTCATCAGACTTTAATACATACCCGGACTCTTGTTCATACTTTTGATTCTCAAAAAATAGGTGAAAAAACTCAGGAAGGAATATCGAAATCTAGAGAAGCGATAGTATTAGCTGATCAGGAAATTAAAGATTACTATTTCCGACGTCGTGGTTTTGGAATTGCGACTATTTTTATAACTTTATTGGTAATCGCTCTTTTCTTTAAAATACGGTCCTTGGAAAAGGCAAAAAGTAAATCATAACCTAATGGATTCTCACAGTTAATAAGAGATTTCATTTTACACATATCTTTTACGCGGGATATTTAAATAAAATTTTTGGTGGAGCAAAGAATAAAAGTATAACTTTGCTAAATAGAATCCACCTTATTAGAAATTGCATGATGCAGAATAAATTCTTGAAATATCTCTTTAGAGAGAAAAGTGACATGCCTGTCCCACCTGTCGCACGAATGTCACATTAATTTAGATATAATAATAACAACTGTTTATCTATATATTCCTGTTTTCTGCGACACCCCTGCCCCAGTTTTCCCGGCCAACACTCTCGTAACAATATTTAGTAATTATCGATTTAACAATAGGTTATAATCATAAAAATTGTTGGCATAGGATATGTATATTGCACCTTTTGATACAAAGCAAAATAAAAAGGTATGTATAAGATATTAGTACTGACTAGTGAAGTTGATCTTTTTGAAGACGTTGAAGAATCCTTAAAAAAGGATGAAGAAGTTGAAATTATTTTGTTTCAACACAGCCTGAAATTAATTAATCATTTTTTAACTTATTATGCCCCATTAGTGATTTTAGATATTGATTTTTTAAAAAATGAAATCTTAGAAATGATTCAAGTATTAAAAAACATTCATCCAAATACCAAAATTATTTTAATTCTCTCTCCTGAAAATATGCCCATCTGCTTGACAGCTTTGTCGCAGGGAGTCGTTTCCTACCAGGTAAAACCTATATCCAGCAGTAATGCTGCTGCAATTATCAGTAGCATTTTACACAGTACCATTGATCATTAATTTGTGGCGAACAGATTTTTTATACTTTATTTGACCATAATATTTTAACTATGGCAAATTTTCTGTTCCGTTAATTAATGAATTATTTCAATTGAGATAGATTTAATTTATTTTTATTTTTAGTCGCTTGGAAAATAATGGAATTTGTAAAATAGTATAATTTATTTCAAAATAGATTGACACTGAAATTGGTTGTTGTAATTAATGAAGATCCTCCAATTACAATCTTTGAAGTTTCGTTTGATGTTTTTTATATCCGTTGTTCTTTTACTGGTAGTTGGGATTCCGGTGTTCTACTTTGTTCAGAATTTAGATAAAAATTATACAGAATTTACAAGTAATATGATTGAAACTACCAGTCAGGTAGTTTATCAGTTTATTTATGATGGAATGATTAAAAATGATTCTCTAATTATCCAAAAAAATCTGGAATCATTAGCACTGGATCCCAGCATCTCCTTAGTTCGATTATATCGTCTCGATGGACATATTTTATATTCATCGAGCCGAGATGAGATTAAAAAAAACATAAGGGAATTGGATAAATTTTATTTTTCAGTCGATGATGACCGGGAAAAAGAGTTGTTTTTCCGCAATGAGGATGGGTATTCTCATCATCATCTGGTGAGGGTGGAAAAAGAATGCACCCCTTGTCACGCAAATATTGGACAATTGTTAGCCATTTTAGATGTTCATGCTAATTTTACTTCATCAGAGCAGATTTATACTACTTCCAAGAAATTGGCCATTTTCGGCGGATTATTAATTATTGTGATTCTCTGGATTTTGTTAAATTTCATTTTTCAGTCTCAGATTGAATCTCGTCTTCGTTTGATGATGGATAGTTTTGAAAAAATTTCACTTGGAGATTTTCAATTCAAAATGAAAATGCCTGGAAAGGATGAAATTGCTCAATTAGCATATAAATTTAATGAAATGGTAGAAAGAATTAATATTGCTCGTCAGAGAGAAGATCAATTCTTTCAAGAAAAATTGCAGCGAGCTGATCGCCTGGTAACTCTAGGGGAAGTTGCTGCAGAAATAGCTCATGAAGTGAATAATCCGGCCGGAATTATTTTAGCGCGTGCTGAGTTTCTGAAAGAAGAATTGAAAGAAAATAAATTAACGGCAAGTTTCCTGCAGGATCTGGATATTATCATTCAACAAACTGAAAAAATTGCCGAAACTACTCGCACCATTCTGCACTATTCGCGTAAATTTCCCCATGAATTTTCTCCCACAGATTTAAATGAAGTAATCAAACACTCATTGAAAATTCTTGAACCAAGGCTCAAAAAATGTAAGGTAAAAACTCTTGTTCATTTTTTCGATCGACCGGCTATTATCTGGGGTAATTTTAATCAGATGGAACAGGTATTCTGTAATATGATAAATAATAGCCTGGATTTCGTGCAACCAGAAAAGGGAGAGATTATTCTGAGAGTTCAAGAAAACAACAATCTGAATAAGAAAAAAGGGTATAAAATCATCTATCAGGATAATGGCCCCGGAATTTCACAAGAATATCGAGATCTCATTTTCTCACCATTTTTTACCACGAAAGATAATGGGAAAGGAACAGGTTTAGGTTTATTTATTGTGAAGAATATCATTACTCGTCATAAAGGTCTTGTTTATTTAGATGCGAATGAAATGAATGGGGCACGGTTTGTTATTGAGCTGGAGGCTTATCATGGATAACCTGGAAATACTGGTGGTGGATGATGAGCAGGAAATGTTGGTCAGTTATCAGAAAATTCTGGAGCGGGCGGGTTATCAGGTGCTTTCAGCTTCCAGTGCTGAGGAAGCATTACAGATTTTACAGGGCGACCATAAGATCTCTCTGGTTTTATGCGATCTAAAGATGCCAGGTATGGATGGAATGGAATTTTTGGGAATGCTCAAACAACACTATCCACATTTGCCGTTTATAATGGTAACGGGTTTTGGAACTCTGGAAGTAGGAATTGAAGCAGTAAAAAATGGGGCATTTGATTTGATTGAAAAACCGTTTTCTCGCCAAAAATTATTAACGTCCATCGAAAATGCTTTAAAACAGATAGCCCCCGCTTCGACGTCTACTATTACTCACCAGGGTTTTGAAAACATTATCGGTCAAAGCGAGGCCATGCTTAAAATTTTTGAGATGATTAAGAAGGTATCTTATGGAAACGCAAATGTTTTAATTACCGGTGAAAGTGGGGTGGGAAAAGAATTGGTGGCGCGGAGTGTTCACAAGAATTCCCTGCGTCGAAATCATCCCCTTATTCCCATCAATTGTGGAGCCCTGCCAGAGCAATTGTTTGAAAGTGAATTATTTGGCTATGAGAAAGGGGCTTTCACTGGTGCCTTTCAATTCAAACCGGGTCTGGTGGAACTGGCTAACGGAGGGACCCTGTTTCTGGATGAAATTTGTGAAATGCCTCAGAATTTACAGGTAAAAATGCTGCGGATGCTGGAAGAGAGAAAAATTAGACGAATTGGAGGTCAAAAAGAATTTTCTGTGAATATTCGGGTGGTCAGTGCCACAAATCGCAATCTGGAACAAGCGCTAAATCAGGGGTGGCTGCGAAAGGATTTTTTTTATCGAATTAATACCATCCATATACACATTCCGCCCTTGCGAGAAAGAACCAGCGATATCCCATTGTTGATTCAACATTTTATTGCTAATCTTGAAAAAAAATATGATCGGAAAATATCAAAGATAGATCCGGAAGCAGAAAAGATATTACTGGATTATCATTGGCCGGGAAATGTTCGGGAATTGCAAAATGTTATCGAAAGAACTTATTATTTAGCCTCTCCTCCCTCAATAATGAAAACCGATTTACCTTCCTATCTCCTGAAAGATCAACCAGTGATGCATCCGTTTAATTGGGAGCAACTTACATTTAAGGAGGCAAAAGAACAAATCCTGGAAAAATTTGAAAAGGATTATTTACAGGTACAACTAACAAAATTCGATTGGAACATCAGCAAAACTGCTGATGCCTGTGGAATTGATCGCCGAACTATCCACCGTCTGATCAATAAATATAACCTGAAATAAATTTTATTCATTCTCCTGACTTGCTGCATACAAATTGCTAGCGGGCATTAATCATTGAATAGTTCTTGACTCCTCAATCGATTCATGAAACAAACTTTGTTTCGTGTGTTTTTATAACATAATTACAAATTGTGACAATCTTGTCCCACTGTCACCATGATGTCACTAATATCCTTAATTTAATATAATCATATAGTTATTAAAATTTATCGTTTTTTTTCGTGACATCGATGTCCCAATTAAACGCAAAATACAGATTATTTATTTGTCTTAATCCCTTGAATTAACTGTACTTACAATGCTTAGCGATGTTTGGCATTAGATTTGAACAATAGCTATAGATGATGTAAGAATGATAAGACTCGTACTTATGAAAGCAATTAATTAATTCATTAACTAAATGGAGGTTATGTGTATGAGTGGTAATCATCATTTTAAGAGTTTTGCAATTTTAATAGTAGTTTCCTTTTTTCTGTCAATCGCTTTTTTCGGCGGTTGTGAGAAAGAAGTGGAGAAAATTGTAACCAAGGTGGTGCGGGATACGGTTACTGTCACCGAAAGAGATACGGTTATCTTGCAGATTATAGCAGTAGATGCTATAAATGCTAACCCGGATTCCATCGCTCAAGGGGGTTCGGTGGAATTGACCGTCGATGTAACCGCTTCACCGCTGGCGGGAGATCTTTCTTATGCCTGGTTTGCCACTGCCGGCAGCTTTGATGTTGCTGAAGGTGACACTGTTACCTGGAAAGCGCCGGATGATCCAGGAGCCTATACGGTGAGTGTGCATGTAACGGATGGAACCTATATCGGAATAGGTAGCCGGGCGATTGGAGTGGGAATGTACGCTCCCACTGTAACCCCGTACTATGTGGGTGGACCCTCCTGTGCCTGCCATTCTTCGGTCGTAACTGCCTGGCAGGGAACTGCCCATGCCCATGCCTGGGCGACTTTACAGGAAAGCGATCATGCGGCTTCCTATTGTAATCCCTGCCATACAGTGGGCTATGAAGGTACTGCGGGAAACAGCGGTTATGATGAAGCACCGATTGCTAAGTTCGAAAATGTGCAGTGTGAGAACTGCCATGGTCCCGCTTCTGATCATCTAACAGGTGGTGGAATGGAAGTGAGTTATGATGCCATGAACTGTGGTAAATGCCATGAAGGTGAACATCATCCCTATTATGGTGAATGGGAACAATCTCCGCATAATTTTGAGGTGGGTGCTGAATGGAAAGCTGAATTTGGAACCAGTTGTTGGGGGTGCCATGAAGGCGTAGCCGGGGCAAAGAGACTTTCTGGTGATTTAAGCAATTTCTATGCAAGCGGAACTGTCTCCAGTAGACCCGATACTACAGAAGTTCCAGTGGGACCGATTAATTGCCAGACCTGCCATGATTCGCACAGCAGTGATAATGTAGGGCAACTGCGTACCACGGCAGATGTAAAATTAGTAACTTCAAATGGAGAGTCACCGGTAATTACCGCTGGTGGAGCTGGTAAACTCTGTATGCAATGTCATCATGCTCGACGTGGACATGAATCAAATGTTCCGAGTGGACGCAGCCATTTTGGTCCGCATTCCAGCCCGCAAGCTGATGTGCTGGCCGCTAAATCGGGTTATTTGAATGTGGCTCCAGCTGGATTTAATTGGGCAGGTCCTTCTCATCTTAACATTGAGAATAGTTGTAAAACCTGTCACCTTAACACAGCAGAATATGGTGGTCCAAACAATCCGGCAGTTACCGGCCATACCTTTATGCCTACACCAGACGCCTGTCAATATTGCCATGGAACGATAACTGATTTCCGAGAAATCCCAGCTGCAGATGACTTTGATGGCGATAATGTTGTTGAAGGACTTCAAGATGAAGTTGATGGTCTGGCTGAATTGCTGATTGAAGCTCTGGTGGCAAATGGATTAGATACCACGGGCGTCGGTTTGGAGACTGCTTTAGGAGACACAAATCGATCTACATTATTACAACGTGAAGTAGGATGGAATCTTGTCCTGGTCGAATCTGATGCCAGCCATGGCGTTCATAATCCCGACTATGCGATCCAGCTTTTACAACAGAGTTATCTATACTTGACTGGAACGTTGCCGAAAAACATGGCCGTAGTCGAAGGTGATAACAGGGTGGTAATGAACTGGTAAATAAACTGACATTCGAGATTAAGAAAACCCTCCTGAACTTGTTCGGGAGGGTTTTCTTTATTAAGTTTTGTGGAAAAGTTCTCACCGATCTCATTGATCAGACAGAAAATATTTTGAATAATCCGTACGCCTTTTTTCAATGAAGATGGTCAAAAGATTTACCTGAAAAGGTAAAAGATTTTTATTTATGATTTGCCAGTGTCCGCAGATGGTGGCTGTTCAGGTTTTCCATCGGGAATAATAATCCAGGCCACCAGGTATGTAAAAAGCACGGGGAAAAAGCCAGTGATTAGAAGCAACAGGACGGCTATCAGCCTCAAAATCGTGGGATCGACATCATACAATTCCCCTAATCCACCAAAAATCCCGGCAATTTTTCGATCTGTTTTCGAACGGTAAAGTCTTTTCATTAAAGTTCTCCAATTCTTATTCTATGATTGACATCTTTTAATTCACTTTCGGCGGCTGGTCATCAGTTGTTTTCTGCTCCTGTCTTACTAATGATCTGCGATTTTTCAATAAGAGGTAAATGCCAATCACAATAAGAATGGTTGGCCAGAAGAAGCGATAAACGTGATGGTTGATCCAGAATAGAGCAGCCAGGATAATAAGAATAAAGGCTGGAATCAAAAGGCCTTTTTCTCGATTGCCTAATAAATACATGAATAAAAAACCTAACCCTGGACCCAGCAAAAATCCCGGCCATAAATCACTCATATAATACCAGCCATTCAGCGCACTATATTGAAACATGATGCCGTAAACCAGCAGGATGGTTCCAGGCATTAATAGACCAAACTCCTGTCGTTTGGTTAACCAACCGAACCAGAAAAGCAAACCACCTACTATCATAATCGTTGGCCAGTAATCTGTCCAATTCAAATCGAACCACCCGAGATTTCTACCTAAAAAAAGAAGTCCAATAACAATGAGAATTATCCCCCAGATAAATGATTTTGTTTCTCTGTACATTTTTCCTCCACGAAATCTTGTCGCTATTTTATGGTTCACTGAACGCAAAATTACTTACGTCTCTCAGAAAATAAAAGTTACTTAGTCAAATATAAAGTTATTTTTGGTCGAAATCTTTTGATTGTATATTTTTATTGTAATTGTGATAATATTCTGGGTTCGAAAATGAAAAAATTATTGATAAAAATTTAATAAGCTAGAGGAGGAAATACGATGAATATGAGACAATTGGGGAAAGATGGACCCAGGCTCACTGAAATAGGATTGGGAACCTGGGCTATCGGTGGACCATGGAAATATGGTTGGGGGGCGCAGGACGATCGGGAATCGATCCGGGCTATCCAACATGGTCTAGATAAGGGAATAAACTGGATTGATACTGCGGCTGCTTACGGACTGGGACATGCCGAGGAAATTCTGGCGAAAGCTCTGAAGGGTAAAAGGCATGAAGTTTTTATTGCTACCAAATGTGGTTTGGTTTGGGACACACAGGGAAATGTCCAGAATAATATTCATCCGGATAGCATCATGAAAGAAGCGGAAGCCAGTTTACGACGCCTGCAGACCGATTACATTGACTTATACCAGATACATTGGCCTGATTCCAGAACCCCGGTGGAAGATAGCTGGGGAGCATTAATAAAGTTAAAGGAACAGGGGAAAATAAAATACATGGGTGTAAGTAACTTTAATGTGGATTTACTCGAGCGTTGCCAGCGCATTGCACCTATAAATTCATTGCAACCTCCCTATAGTCTACTCAACCGACATATTGAAAAAGAAATTTTACCCTGGTGTCGTGAACATCAGGTGGGGGTTGTAGCGTATAGCCCCCTGCAATCGGGTCTGCTCACCGGCACCTTCGATAAATCTAAATTAGCGAAAGACGATTGGAGACATCAGAGTAATTATTTTAAAGAACCCTGGCTGAGCAAAAATTTATTATTTGTCGAGCGCTTGAAGCCCCTGGCAGGTTCCTATGGAAAATCAGTAATTCATTTGGCAATTGCCTGGGTTTTAATGAATCCTGCGGTGACCAGCGCTATCGTGGGAGTGCGTAGGGTGTCGCAGGTGGATGAAATGATTGGAGCTGCTGGATGGCAGTTGAAAAAAGAAGATGTGGAAGAAATAGAAAAAATCAGAAAACAAACATTTTCCGATTAATAAAATAATTGAAGCGAAAAAAAATTTTGAAGTTGTATATTTTAGCATTCCTGCTATCTGGAGATTAGCATATTTGAGCAGGTAGAAGTGTGATTCAGAATTGCGCATAATTCTTGATCGTTTTGATGCATCGGAATAATAAATCCCATTCGGTCCTGACACAAATCAGGACCGAACGGTTTCAGGAGGGTTAGAATTCTTTATCGGGAGGTTCAGGGGGTAATTGACGCGGAGATCTGTGATGGAAACGGGGTCTTTCTTCACTTCTGAATTCAGGTTTGGATAGAAGATGCATATCAAATTTCTTCTTCTGTTCAGGTGTTAAGAGATCCCGGACGGCTTTCTGATTCATAATCCGTTTGAATTGGATGTCTTGATCAATATTTGCTATCTCCTCAATCAATTTTTTGATCTTGGTTTCGCTAAAATTATCAGATACTATTTCCATCTTTAGATCATCTCTGAGTTGATCCAATTTGTTCTGCAGGGGAAGGATCTCTTTCCTTAGTTGTAAATGTAAATCCGTTATTTTAGATTCCTGCTCTGCGGATAGCTTTAAGTCTTCGCTCAGTTTTCCCATCTGAGGAGAAATTTTCTTATCTTTTGCAAATGATAAGCTGACGCAAAGCAAGAAACTGAGCATGATAAACAAAAATTTTTTCATACCACTCTCCTTATATTTAATTTATGGTTTTTAATGATCTGGAAAAATATCAGGATCTCCTCCTGGTCGACCCGTGCGAGGAAAAGGTCGAACAGCAGGTGGAAGAGGAGGCCGCGACTCCATTATAAAGTCGAAAAATCTTTTTTGTTGTTCCGGGTTAAGAAAAGATTTGGCTTTTATCATTTTCGTAACGGCCGCCTCCATAAGTTTTAAGCGCCGTTCACTGATTTTCTGAAGATTTATTTTTATTTCTGGTTGTGACACACTATCCTGTTCCAGTAAAACGAATAAATCTTTTTCCAATTGCCATATTTCCTGACGTGTTTTTTCATTTTCTTGCTGAAATTCTTTTAATAACTGGTGTAACTGCTGCCTTTGCGCCTGATTCAGGTTCATCTCCACGCGAGGGGGACGGAATTCCCGCGAAGTATGAGGCCTTTTCCATTCCGGTTTCTCTTTGCCCCGAAAGAATTGCAAATAGACATACGTTCCAATCGTCCCAAGATTTATAGCAATTAATACCAGAAGAATGCTAATGAGTATTTTTACTTTCATGGTTATCCTCATTGGTTGTGATCAAGAGTTCATCAAATCCCTCCAGAACACTGCTCTGGGAAAAGTATTGATAATATGCTGAAGTTAATTGAGTCTCTTCGTTGAATTCTTTGTTATTAAAAATACCTTTTCCCAGATAAATGCCCAGCATAAATGATAAAGCGAATACGACCGAGGCAAAAGACCAGCGGATATAGGCAGGCAAAACGGCCAACTTTTTTCCCGGAGTCTTTGGCCTGTAGCCTCGCATGATTTTTTCCGCCAGGAAAGGATCAGCAGTTAGTTTTGGAAGAAATGACAGATCGGCATGATCCAGAGCAGATGCCATCTTCTCGTAATATATTCGACAACCATCACAAATTTTTAGATGGGTATTGACCGAGGCTAATTTACTATCGCTTAAAGTCTTTGAATACCAATCATAAAAGTAATTTTTTATATGTTGCTTTTTTTCGTTCAACTTTTTTGCTCCTATTTTCAAAAAGTTAGACAAACTTTATTTTAATTTCTTTCACCATGCTTTGATATTTTATTTCTGTTTACTAATCGACACGCGAAATCATAATTGGTCAACATAGGGTTGCAATTTTTTAATTAACATTTTTTTTGCACGGTGGATTCGGCTCTCAGTTGCTGGAATCGTCAATGATAATATTTCTGCAATTTCTTCAACAGACAGTCCTTCGTATCGCTGCAGAACCAGTGGAAAACGATATTTCAGCGGAATAGAATTGATCATGGTGTGAACAATCTTTTCCCGTTCGGATTTTTCGAGAAGCTGTTCAGGAGTGGAAGGATTCTTAAACAGGTTGTTTTCAACTTTAAGTAAATCAAGAATATTCTGATCGAGCAGATTCAACCAGCGCTTCTTACGCTCCTTCTTTAAATAATTTATGCAGTGATTAATGGCAATTTTGTAGATCCAGGTATATATCATGGATCGCTTTTGAAAATTTTCCAGATTTTGATAGATTTTGATAAATATATCTTGAGTAAGATCTCTAGCCACTTCACTGTTATTCGTATACCGATACACCAGGTTCAGCACCCGCTCACCGTATTCTTGATAAATTTCTTCAAACTTCATAAACCTGACGTCGCTTTATCGTCTCTCTTCTTTTTAAATTTCCTGCAACCTGATTTTCCATTAGACAAATAAATTGTTATAAACTTTCATCATCTTAATAAATACAGGAACAGGGAAAACTTTGCTGTACAAAAATTAGTGAGGGTAGGGAAGATAAATGTCGAAGATTATATTAATTTAAGTTTCATTAATTCTTTACGAATCTCGGATCTTCCTTTAGCATTCGGGAAAGCAAGTGGTTTTCGCGGCTGGCCTCCAAACATGCCGATCTGATCTAAGGCGTATTTTAAGCCCCCAATTCCATAAATGGTTGTCGTCAATTGGTTGAGTCTGAGCACATTTAATTGCAGGATTCTGGCTTTGTTTAATTGTCCGCTTTTAACGGCATGATAAAGATCCAGACAAATCTGGGGAGCAATATTAGCCAGAGCTAAAATTCCTCCAGCTGCCCCCATGAGCAGACTGACCATTAAGGTATTCGCAGTACCCGTTAAAAGCTGGAATTTCTTTAAATGTAAACTCAGCAGAGTTTGAAAATAAGTTATATTGCCGGAACTGTCTTTCATTCCTATTATATTGGGATGCTCACTTAACCTGGTAATGGTGTCGATAGGAATTTCCAATCCTGTAAATTTCGGCACATTATACAACAAAATGGGTAGAGGTGATCGTTCAGCAACTTCCCTGAAATAAGCTTCGATGATGTCGGCCTTCATTTGATCTTTGTAGTAATGAGGTGGCATGATTAAAGCCGCATCACCTCCAATATGCTGCACTTTTTTTAGGAAATCAATGGTACTATAGGTTGATTCACTACCGGCTCCGATAACAATCCATCTATCGGTTGGAATGTATTTTACTGCCGTCTCCACAATCTGCAGTGCTTCGGATTCTTTAAGCATCACCTGTTCGCCATTGGAACCTAATAAAACATAACCGCTCAGTGCATACTGGTTCCAGGTTTTGAGATTGGTAGCCAGATGAGTATAAGAAACTGCCTGATTGACAAAAGGAGTAACCACAGGCGGTAAAATACCCTGAATTTTAATCATGAAAATATACCTGTTTTTTAGGTGAATATAATGATGGTCGCCGGCTAATGCATAGATATTTTTACCGGAGAAAAAAGTCACGATGGTATAATAGAAATTCAGACAATAGGTTTATTTTTTTCTGATCATCCTTTAGATGCACACCATCGGTTGTAAAATAGAAACCGTGTTAAAAAATATTATCTGGTTGAGATGTACTGATAAAATTTTTAATTACATGCTGAGGTATCAATCAAATTAAATTTACAATGTTAGACTATATAATATCGTGATTTAGATTTCGAGATAAATGTGGTTAAGAAGCACGATATCTAAAGAGTGAATTGTTATCTTCCAGGAACGAGAAGACATTAAAATGAAATAAATTAAAGGAACGGGGAGCATTTTTTAGTAGATTTAATTGTTAAAGAACCAGAGGAGAATTGATAATGAAAAAATCTGATACAAAAAAGAGTGAGCAAAAGACTTCTGCCAGATTAAGACTATTGCCTTCCACCAATGAATTTCAAGGTATGGATGTTCAATCAATTCAGAAATCGTTTATCAATCATTTAGTTTATTCATTGGCGAAGGATGAATATTCTGCCACTCAGAGAGATTTTTTCAAAAGTCTGGCATTCACGGTGAGAGACCGGTTAATAGAAAAATGGATTAAAACCCAGCAAACATATTATAAAAAAGGGGCGAAAAGGGTGTACTATCTGTCGATGGAATTTTTAATGGGGCGATTGCTGGGAGATGCTCTGATCAATTTAGGACTTTATGAGGTAACAAAAAAAGCCATGCAGGAATTGGGTTACAAAATAGAAGATCTGGCTTCGATGGAATCGGATGCGGCTTTAGGAAACGGTGGTTTAGGGCGATTAGCGGCCTGTTTTCTGGATTCTATGGCCACCCTAGAATTGCCCGCCTATGGCTATGGTATTCGCTACGAATACGGAATATTCTATCAAAAAATTGTGAATGGTTGGCAGGTCGAATCTCCGGACCACTGGCTGCGATATGGTAATCCCTGGGAAATTGAACGACCAGAATACATCTATCCGGTGAAATTTTATGGGCAGGTTCAATCCTATCAGGATGAGAAAGGAAATATGCGTTTTGATTGGGTGAATACTGAAAATGTGATTGCGATGGCTTACGATACACCCATTCCGGGCTATGGAAATAATACCGTCAATAACTTGCGGTTGTGGTCGGCTAAATCCAGCCGAGAATTTAATCTGGAATATTTTAATTATGGCAATTATGGGAAAGCCGTGGAAGAAAAAATCATGTCGGAGAATATTTCGAAGGTACTATATCCCCGAGATGACTTCCATGCCGGTCGTGAACTGCGGCTCAAACAGGAATACTTTTTAGTTTCTGCTTCTCTACAGGATATTATTCGGCGCTATAAAAAGACCCATTCCCAGGGATTTCAGTTGTTTCCTAAAAAAGTCGCGATCCAGTTAAATGATACCCACCCGGCTCTCTGTATCCCGGAACTAATGCGTTTGCTGATGGATGAAGAGGGTTTGGGATGGGAGGAAGCCTGGGATATTACCCAGCGAACATTTGCCTACACCAATCATACTGTACTTCCAGAGGCTCTGGAAAAATGGCGGATCAAATTAATGGAATATTTGCTACCCCGTCATTTACAAATCATCTATGAAATCAATCGGCGCTGGATCGAAAAAGTGAACCAAATTTATCCAGGTGATCTTGATCGTGTGCGGGATTTGTCCATCATTGAAGAGGGAGATGAAAAAAAGGTGCGAATGGCCAATCTAGCCATTGTGGGAAGCCATTCAGTAAATGGAGTAGCAGAACTTCATACTGATATTTTAAAGAAAAGAGTATTCAAAGGATTTTTTGAAATTTTTCCGGAAAAGTTCAATAATAAGACCAATGGAATTACCCAGCGAAGGTGGTTAAAGTTAAGCAATCCAGCTCTGTCCGACTTAATAAGCAGCAAAATTGGTGAGGGGTGGATTACCGATCTCTATCAATTGAAGAAACTGGAGAAGTGGTGCGAAGATAAGGTTTTTCAAAGAGAATGGGAGCAGGTGAAGTTGCATAATAAGAAAAGGCTAGCACATTGTATCAAAGAAACGATGGGAATTGAAATTAATATTCAATCGATTTTCGATGTACAGGTAAAAAGAATTCATGAATATAAACGTCAATTGCTTAATGTTTTTCATGTGATCTCCCTCTACAACCATTTAAAAAATGGAACGGTAAAAAACTTTGTCCCTCGAACCGTGGTCTTTGGCGGAAAAGCGGCTCCGGCATATTCAATGGCTAAAAATATTATCAAATTGATTAATTCAGTTGCAGAGGTCGTGAATTCGGATCCGGATATTGGTGACAGATTAAAAGTTGTTTTTATTCCCAATTATTCGGTATCCAGTGCACAATTGATTATTCCTGCCGCCGATCTATCTGAGCAAATATCCACCGCTGGAATGGAAGCCTCGGGAACCGGCAATATGAAATTTGCTTTAAATGGCGCGTTGACGATTGGAACGCTGGATGGAGCAAATATTGAAATATTACAGGAAGTAGGAAAAGAAAATATTTTTATCTTCGGTTTAACAGCAGAAAAGGTACAGACCCTCCGCCAGAATGGTCACGATCCCTGGAAATATTATAATGAGAATCCGGAATTGCGTCAAATCATCGATATGATTAAAAATGGCTATTTCTCATCGGAAAATCCGGAATTGTTTCACTCTATAGTTGATTCTTTGTTAAACCGTGGTGATTACTACATGGTGCTTGCCGACTATCAGGAGTACATCAAATGCCATGAAAAAGTGACATCAACCTATAAGGACCGAAGTCGTTGGATAAAAATGAGTATTCTAAATGTGGCCAACATGGGTAAATTTTCCAGCGACCGCACTATTAAAGAATATGCGGCGGATATCTGGGATGTTAAACCTGTTCCTATCACCTTGAATCATGAGTAAAGCTTTGATTGGAAAAAAATGTATCAGAAAAAATAAAACCACACTGTCAAAAAGTTTTTCAAGATGAGTAAAAAATTCATTAAAAAACGTTCAAAAAAAGTTGGTCTCTCTCCTGGATCGATGGTATATGTTGGAGAACCCAGAGCGGAGAAGGTTTCTCTATGGTTGGTTGACTACGATCAGGATAATTATTTAGTAAAGGAACTTCCAAAAGTGGAAGAGATAGCCGCCTATCGGGATTCTCCCCCTGTAACCTGGTTAAGCGTTGTGGGCTTGCAGGACTTATCGGTCTTAGAAAAATTAGGGGAAATATTCCATCTGCATCCCCTGGTTTTAGAAGATATCCTGAATACTGACCAGCGGCCTAAAGTTGAAATTTTTGAGGATTATATCTTTATTGTGTTAAAAAAACTGTCCTTTTCTAAAGACCGGCAGGAAATTAATTCCGAGCAAATCAGCATCATTCTGGGGAGTAACTATGTCATCACTTTTCAGGAGGGTGACCCGGAATTGTTTCAGCCAATTAAAGAGAGAATAAAAAATCCTAAAGGACGCCATCGCACTCATGGAGCTGATTATCTGGTCTATGCGATAATTGATATCATTGTGGATCACTATTTTTTGGTTCTGGAAAATTTAGCTGAAGAAATTGAAATTCTGGAAGAGAAAGCAATTGAACACAGGGATTCGGATTTCGTTCGCAATGTTCAATTAATGAAAAGAGAACTTATTTATATCAGAAAATCTGTCTGGCCTGTTCGGGAAATGATCGGTACGCTTTTCCGGGGAGACTCGGCACTGATCAGTGATTTTATTAAACCTTATTTAAAAGATATCTATGACCATACCATCCAGATAATTGATACTATTGAAAATTTCAGAGATATTATTACAGGAATTTTGGATGTTCATCTGACCAGAGTGAGCAATCGGATGAATGAGATCATGAAAGTTTTGACGATCATAGCCACTATTTTTATTCCACTCACTTTTTTAGTGGGGGTTTACGGGATGAATTTTGAATATATGCCTGAATTAAAATGGCGCTGGGGGTATCCCTTGCTCTGGCTTATCATGTTATCTGTCTTTACCGGAATGATTGCCTTTTTTAAGAGAAAGAAATGGTTTTAGTTCCATAATTTTACCCCTATTTTGAATAGTAAAAATGAAATTCATACTTAAAACATCCTCACAGTTTTTCCTTGCCATTCTCCTGGTTGGTTTTATTGGCATCATTGATTTTATCACCGGTTATCAAATAAGTTTTTCTATATTTTATCTGATTCCAATTATGTGGATTGCCTGGGTGATTGGCAGAAAACATGGTATCATCATCGCTTGCCTGTCGGCAATTGTATGGTATGAAGCTGACATCTTGGCCCAACATATCTATTCCCATCCCGTTATTCCTATTTGGAATGCTTTCATGCGGTTTACGGTTTTTATTATTATTGTGGTGGTTCTCAGTGCGCTAAAGAACGCTCTGGAAAGAGAAAAAAGATTTGCACGATTGGACCATCTGACTCAAGTAGCCAATTTTCGTTCGTTTGTCGATACGCTTGAGGCTGAAATTGTCCGATCCAGACGGTATCAACATGTTTTTTCCCTGGCATATCTCGATTTAGATAATTTTAAGATTGTGAATGATAAATTCGGGCATGAAGAAGGGAATATACTTCTCCAGGAAACTGCTTCACTAATCCAAAAAGAAATACGAAAAACAGATCTGCTGGGCCGTTTAGGAGGAGACGAATTCGCTATTCTGATGCCGGAGACTGACCAGACTTCAGCCAGGGAAGTCCTGAACCGGATTAAAGCAAAATTTATGTTAGAAATGCAGAAAAAGAATTATCCGGTGAGTATGAGCATTGGATGTATTACGGTTTATGATGCCTCCGCGACAGCAGATGATATACTTAAGAAGGCCGACGCCTTGATGTATATGGTTAAAAACAGTAGTAAGGATGATCTTATTTGTGATGAACTTCGACCACTCCAAGCAGAAGTTCGCAAAATATCAGATTAAAAAGTGGGAGTCATTAAGGCATGGATACGGCTTTTTTTAATTCCTCCTGGTATACCTGGGTGATTTTACCTGTACTGATTTTTTGTGCACGAGTGGTGGATGTATCCTTCGGCACCCTGAGGATTGTGTATATTTCCAAAGGACGACGATTTATTGCTCCCCTTTTAGGGTTTGTAGAAATTCTTATCTGGCTTTTGGCGATTGGCCAAATTTTTAAAAATTTGAATAACGTGGCCTGCTATATTGCCTATGCCGGTGGATTTGCTACTGGGAACTATGTGGGGATCTGGATTGAAAATAAACTGGCTCTGGGTACCCAGGTGTTGCGAATTATTACCAGCCGTGATGCTACTGAGTTAACCACTAATTTAAAATCAAGAGGCTACGGCATTACCTTAGTCGACGCCGAGGGAGCGAAAGGGCCGGTGAAGATTATCTTTACCATTATCAAACGAAAAGATTTTCCTGAAGTGGTTAATTTGATTCACACCTATAATCCGAAATCATTTTATTCTGTCGAAGATGTTCGGCTCGCCAAAGAAGGAATTTTCCCACCCTCTAATCCCAGAACCTCAGGATTTTTTACCTTTCCTAGATTTAGATTCGAGCGAAAAGGGAAATAACATTCTGAATTGAAAAATTGTTTGTGAAGAAAAATAGTTGGTGTGACCACGGATTTAAAAGAGTCTCTTAAAGGTTTAGAAGCTATTGTTTTTATAAAGTAATCATCATCGGAAATAAATGAAAAAAGCAAACCTTCTGGGTAGATGCTCTAAAACATTTTATCGATCTACTAAAGTGTCACGCGAGATAATAAGCACTTTTCCTGCAGACAGTTTACAAATGTGATCGAACATCTTTCTGATTTTGTTCCTTTTTTTGAAATTGCATTTCTAACCACTGTTTGGCCAGATCTTTTCCCCCTAAACCAAAGGCAAGGGAGAGGGCAATGATAATGCCACCAAAAATAAGAGTAAAGGTAGCAATAACAATATTTTCTCCAATTCCAATTTGCTCCAGAGCAATCGCCATAAAAAATACTAAAACCAGGAGTTGAATTCCTCTCGCAATGTACCTGGCGAATTTTAACTCGGCATTTACAGCGGCGAGTAAAACAGTTCTTTCAAAAAAAATACTGATCAAATATCCAACAAAAAAAAGAAGAATTCCTGTAAATAATTTTGGCAAGAAAAGAAAAAATCCTGAAATAAGGTTGTCTAAAGCTGTCAGATGAAGAGCATTAATTGCTAGAATAATAAAAATAAAAAGCATTACCCAATATATGAATGTACTCACGACTTCACTGGCTTTACCACGGATTCCTGACTTAGTTAGAACGGTGTTTATACCTGTTCGATAGCTTAATTGATCAAATTTTGCCATTTTCAGAATTAAAATGAAGATTTTCTTGATTACAAGAGCAACAACAAAACCAATAATCAGGATCAGAATCATTGCAAAGAGGTTGGGTAAAAAATCGTAAATCTGAACAAGCAGGTTTTGCAAGGGATTCATAATAGCGTTTTGAAAAAATTCTTTCATGGTGTTTTCCTCCTCATGACTAGATAAAAAAACATAAAACTATTTTTTACTCCATTTTTGAACGAGAGCCGGTTTCTGTCTCTCAAATTCCTGGCAAAGGTTTTCAATCTTTTTCTCTACCTGGTGGGCATCGCTGGCTAAGTTTTCGATAACAAATGAGGCGGTTCTTCCCATGTAAAGCGGAATCATTGATCTGATCAATTGGTCAGCCGGCCACAGGTGATGATAAAAGGCGATGGCATAGTTATAGACAACCTTTACCCAAAGCTCATCAGGGAAATGAAAATCTCTTTCATTACGGGTAACCAACTTTGTCAACTCGCTTAATTCATCCGAAGGAAGCACTCGCTCGATGAATGGAGTTAGCGTATCTATCCCCAATTTGAAATTGTTGACCATTCGTTCTACATTTACCGGCACAGGTTCTAAACCAACTTCGAATTTAAATCCATATGTGGGAACTTCTTGAGAGGTTGAAATCTGCTGCCAGGTAGCAGAATAATCAATCATCAGATTGAAGAGTGAACTTATTACCTGGCTGAACATGGATGTTAAATCTGCACCAGGATCTTTGGCATCATGAATCTTTGCACCTAAAAAAGATTGGCAAATCTTAAATCCATCGCAGATGGCAATGGTAGTCATCCAGATATCGATACCATAGCGGGCCACATCAGTTTCCCATACATCTTTGGTCAAATAGTGAGAGGCTAATTTCCCTGAAAATCCAAATTCTCCTCCAATGGGTTGTCTTATTCGCTTACCATAGAGAGCACGGGTCATTGGATAAACAATGCTATTGGTAATCGTTCCGTCAAATTTATGCCGCGAATACAGAGGAGCAACATAATCGAACCCTTTATTTATTATAGGACCCAAAAGAAGCTCAATCCATTCCGGAGTAATACTCCGCAGATCTGAGTCAACTACACAGCATGCTTTGGCATGAAGTTCTTCGGCAATTTTGAATATGGTTCGGAAGGCACTTCCTTTTCCTGGAAGTCCATGATATGGAGTGCTGATTTTGCTAATGAGTGGAACCTTATGATCGACTAAAATCATTTCCATGTTTTCGATTTCGGTTTGGGTGACAATCTCAGGGGTGCCATCTTTAGAACCGCCGTCGGAATTGACCAGGATGCATTTAACGTTTGAAAAATATTTGGCGATACCTGCATTCACTGCTCGTACCACATGAGCGATGGTTTTGGCATTATTATAACTGGGTATACCGACTAATATGTCAACATTGTTTAAGGTTTTTATTTTGTCCTGTACCTCTTCACTCAGGGCGATCGAACCCGGCTTTGCCATGAAATTCCTTTTTTCTATATTGTTTTATATGATTATTACCTTTGCTCCTAAAACATATGATTTAACTTATTGAATTGTAATTGGTTAGCTTGATTTAATCTGAACCTGGATTTGTACACCTATTTATCAACAAGTAAGGCGACAAATGGAAGGTTATTTTTCTCCTGCTTTCATGAATAGGCTCCTGGCTATTGTACCCTAACCCCGCCCTTCCCCTGCTTGCAGGGGAAGGGAATAGGGTTAGGGTTTGCCAAATTAAAACAGGTTTCATAATCGTTTCATTTTTCATCAATAACTTCTGTTTAAGTACTAATTTCACTCTGATTTTTTCGGAGCTAAGGCAACAATCGTATTGTTTTAAATTTAAATAAACAAAATATTGTCAATATGCAAGGAAAATATTCTGAAGAAATAAGAAAAGAACTATTTTTTACAGATATTAGAAGTAGATTTGAATTATTGTTTAACTAATTTTGCAGATTTACTTTTACGTCGTTTTTTTCGGAAAGAAAAAATGAGAACAATAATTACGGTGAGAGAAGTTAACGGCATTATAAAAAGCCAGAACATGAAACTGAAGAATGGCAACATATCATGATTGGTTGACTTTAGAATCATATAGAGGGCATAGATGAGATAGTATCCAAAAAAAAGCAATCCTTCCCAACGAGATATTTTTCCCCCACTGATGAAAATGGGTAAACAGGCAATCGCCACTGTCAACATCACTGGGATATCAAAAGTTATAGCGGCATTGGCCACCGCGAGTCCAGCCGGTGTGATCAGAGCAGTGAAGCCCAGGACAGTCAGGATGTTGAAAATGTTACTGCCCACTACATTGCCGACCGCGATTTCGCGTTCTCCTTTGAGACTGGCGATAATTGAGGTCGCAACTTCTGGCAATGAAGTTCCACCGGCTACAATCGTTAGCCCAATCACAAGTTCACTGACCCCTAAAAAGTGGGCAAACTTTACGGATCCCTCAACGAACAAATTTGATCCGTAGATAAGCATAAAAAAGCCGACAATTACCAATATGAAATTGCTCAACCATTGCGGAGTTGATTTCTTTTCGTGCCAACCATACTCTTTATTAAATTCATCCTTCTTTCTTTTTCTTTCTTTTTTTGCCATGCTTATTAAAAACAAAATATAGAAGATAATACCAAGAAATAGGATCAACCCCTCTGTCTGGCTAATATTCCTGTTCAATCCAAAAAACAGAGTCAAAAATGAGACGAGAATCATCAGCGGGACATCAAGTTTAATTAATTGTCGAGATACAGTTAAGGGGGTGATGATGGCGGATAAGCCGAGAATAAAGAGAATATTAAAAATATTACTGCCAATGACATTGCCAACTGCCAGGTCCACGTTACCTCTTAAGCTGGACTGTATGCTGGTGGCTAATTCAGGAGAACTGGTGCCAAAAGCAACTACCGTGAGACCGATAATGAGTGGACTAATTCCAAGAAAAGCGGCTAAGCGAGAGGCACCTCGTACCAGCAACTCTGCCCCGCTTAACAATAAGATAAGCCCCCCGATTAGTAATAATGCGGTGCTAATATAGTTTTCTCCTCAAATGACGAGTAACCCGTCGATCATAGAAAATCCTCCCTATCCGCTGGTTCTTTAAAAAAATATTATTTTTTATTTTGGTGGGTTTTAGCTTCCCGCAGTTGACCAGCTTGAAAATTTAAAAACAACGATTAGCTCTGCGGATAATCCTCCTCCTGATATTCTAAGACTTCTTCGATAGTTATGCCGCCATTATGATTAGAGGGTTGCCGGTAGCGGTATATTTTACCAGCATAATTCCGGAGAACAATTTCTTCATCGGTCACTTTTAAGACATACTGAGGAAGTAAGGGGATTTTTCCTCCTCCTCCCGGCGCATCAATCACAAAATGAGGAACAGCCAAACCCGAGGTCCATCCCCGTAGCGCTTTTATGATTTCCAATCCCTTTTCGATTCTGGTGCGGAAATGTTCGGTTCCGAATACCATATCGGCCTGGTAAATGTAATAAGGTCGTACTCTGGCCATCAGCAATTTCTGCATCAATTTTTTCATTACCTCCGGATCATCGTTCACTCCCTTTAAGAGCACGGTCTGATTTCCTAAAGGAATTCCGGCATTGGCCAGACGACCCAGTGCTTTTACGGCGAGGGGAGTAAGCTCGTCTGGATGATTGAAGTGAACATTCATGAACAGGGGATGATATTTCTTTAACATCTTAACTAATTTAGAGGTAATTCGATGAGGCAGGAAACACGGTACTCTGGTACCAATGCGGATAATTTCAACATGCGGAATGCGCCTCAGCTTTTGTAAAATGTATTCCAACTGATCATCTCCCAGGAGCAGAGGATCCCCACCGGAGAGGATAACATCTCTTATTTCTGGATGACTGGCAATGTAGTCAATGCCTTCATCAATGAATTTCACGCTGATTTTGGTTGGGTCACCCACTTTGCGTTTGCGGGTACAAAACCGGCAATAGGAAGCGCATACGTGGGAAATTAAAAACAGGCAACGATCCGGATAGCGATGGACAATATTATTGACTGGAGAATCTTTATCTTCTCCCAGTGGATCTTCAAGAAGATCATTATCCACCAACTCTAACTTATCTGGAATTACCTGTTTATAAATCGGATCCCCTTTTTCTTTTATGAGTGATAAGTAATAGGGGGTTATCTTTATTTTAAATTCCTTTTCCAGAGCTTGAATCTCGCTCAAAGGAATATCAAATCTCTCTGATATTTCTTTTGCGGTAGTTATACTATTTTGTAAAATCTTCCGCCAGCGTTCCATAAAAATTATTTATCTCCTTTATTATGATGAATAAACCTTTTAACAAAGATCAGACGATCATCGCCGATGCGATAAAAGTCCTTAATGCGTGCCTCCAGGGCATATTTATTTTTTTGATAAAATTGTTGGGTGGGGAGATATTTGGCCTGCGAGGAGGTTTCGATAACAATCATTCTCCCCTTTTGTTTAACAATTTCATCCTCGGCCAGGCGTAATAATTTTCGGCCTATACCCTTATTCTGTAAATTCGGCGCCACGGCAATCCAATAGATATCATAAGTCCCGTCAGTCGCAGGAGTGGGGCCATAACAAACATAGCCAGCGATTTCGTCGTGATTGGTTGTTGCCACATAAATAATGTAATCCTTCTGTTTTTTATTAAATAAAAAGGTATCGATTAATTCCATTGCTACATCGATTTCAGGCTGGTTGAACATATCGGTCTGCTGTAGAATTTCATAAATGGCCGCTCGATCACCCGGTAACATTTTTCTGAAGTTAATCATTTTTTTTACGTTCCATCGCCTCTTCGATTAGATGATTTATGAATTCATGATATTCAATTCCAGCCGCCTGAAGGGCTCGAGCAAAACCAGCATTCTTCGAAATGTCTGGATTGGGATTATATTCTAGGACGAATATCTTTTCAGAATAATCAACTCTTACGTCCACACGTCCGTAATCCCTCCCGTTTAATAACAGGAATACCTGCATGGCGATATCCTGGAGACGTCGCTCTAATTCTCCGTCTACCATGGCCGGACATACTGCTGGTGTTTTTTGATACAAAGGATGAGAAGGTATCCACTTCGCCTCATAACTGGTAATGCGGGGCTCGTGTGGTTCAAGATTGTTAAAATCGATTTCTGAGACCGGCAACGCTCGGGAAGGAGAGTTCCCTAAGATGCTGATATTAAATTCCCTTCCATCGATGAATTTTTCTACCAATATGGGCTGTTTATATTTCTGCAACAGTTTATTTACTTGTTCGCATAATTGGTCAAAATCGTAAATCAACGCATCAGAGAAAATACCCAGACTAGCATCCTCGCAGGCCGGTTTCGCAATGACAGGATAATCAAGGTAAAAATTTTTTGGAGTTTTGGTGAACACCTGATAAGGCGGAGTTGGGATTTTTTTAGATTCTAAAAGCTTCTTTGTTAATATTTTGTTTTGAGCTATCCCTAATGTTAAGGGATTATTTCCGGTATAGGGAATCCCGAGTAGTTCCCATAAACCTGCCATATGCATTTCATGTTTAGCTTTTCCGCGATAACCTTCGCACAAATTAAAAATCACATCAGGATTTATTTTTTTAATTTTTTCAAAATCGACCCAGATATTTGAGACAGAAAAATACCGCGGTGAATACCCTGCTTTTTTCAAAGCCTCGTAGACGTCATGGGCTTCGTCACGAACGGCATCTTCAGAAATGATATCAGGTTCTTCCATTACCGGCTCATCATCGAGTTCATTGAAAGCAATCAATATTCCTAATTTTTTCTGGATGTCGTTCATAACTTTATCCCATATCGTTTAGCCGCAATTTCAACTACTTTATTTAACATTCCTGCATAATCATATCCCGCCGTGCGAGCCGCTTTTGGAAAGCAAGAATTATCCTCTGGATTGGGCAATATACCCGGTAATGGATTGAGTTCTAAGATATTGGGAATGTCATATTCATCCATACGGATATCAATCCGACACCAATCTTTAATCTGTAGTACTCGATAGGCATCGAGCACAACTCTTTCGATTTTTTCACGTTGGGCAAAAGAAAGGGGAGCCGGACATTGAAAAATTTCCAATGGCTTCTCCGGGGTGTCCCAGATCCATTTTGCCTCATACGAGTAGATGGGGTAAGCTTCAGCAGGTAAACTGTTATATTGAATGGCCACGATGGGCAAAATTTCTATCTCCGCTCCGTTCCCCCACAGGGCAACCGTAAACTCATCTCCGGTTAAAAATTTTTCCAGGATAACGGGTTGTTGATATTTTGATAGTTTCTCCTGAATGCGTTCTCTGGCTTCTTCACTATGCTCTACTACCGAATCATTGTATATACCTTTGCTACTGCCTTCGGAAACAGGTTTCACAATCGCCGGAAATTCAAAATCGTTGAAAGTGATCTCAGATTGTGGGGTGAAGATTTTAAAAGGGGCATTCGGTATATGATGATAGCTTAAAATTTCTTTGGTGCGTGCCTTGTTCAAGCAAATGGAAAGGGTGAGGGGATCAGAACCAGTATAGGGAATATTGAATTTTTCACATACCATTGGAACGAAGGATTCCCGGAAATCTCCAAACAATCCCTCTGCGATGTTAAACACTAAATCGGGATGATAGGTGAGAAGTTCATTATGCAAAACATGATCCGCTTCAATACTTTTCACCTGATGTCCTTTGCTCTGAAGGGCTTCGATAATAGCTTGGATGGTTTCTGGTGAGTCACCTTCTGCAAAAAAATCAGGGGGGATTTCATCCTTTGGGAAATTCCCCCCATAACGAGATATATATTCTTTTAGTAACCCGTCTTTGCTACTGTAAACTAGCGCAATCTTCATGACAATTAGGGGCTTATAACCCCACCGATTCTGTCAAACGTCCTTTCGCTCTTTAATCGTTTCTGTACTCACTCTACTGTTTATCGGTTCTATTAATCTTCAACCCGATAAACACAAATATAATTACAATTATTGTGCCAATAAAATTTAAAGTTTTAAAGATATAATAATTAATAAGTTATGAAAGAACAATATCCAGCTGTGAATTCCAAAATCTTCAGATATTATCAGATTGAAAAATAATCGACTTTTTAAGGAATAAAACTTCTCATTTTGAGAAAATTAAGGAAAGATAAAGGTTTAGATATACCAATTTGAGAAGGAAATAACGAGGGATGGTCCGTGCTGGTGATCGTTTATTCCAGTCCATACTCTTTTATTTTTCGGTAAAGAGTGGCCAGGCCGATCTGTAAGGTCTTTGAAGCTTTCTGTTTATCATCATTATAATAATTCAACGTGTGCTGGATATAAGTTTTTTCGAGATCAGTCAGAGACATCCCAATCTCGAAAGTTAAGTTCTTTTGAGTATCTTCCATTCCTGCCGCTAAAATAGGAAAATGATATAGCTCTAACATGTTTTGCTGGGATAATACCACCGCTCGTTCGATCATGTTTTCTAATTCTCTGATGTTCCCTTTCCAGGGATATTTCATCATGGCTTTAATGACTTCTGGTTTAATTCCCTGAATGTTTTTTTGGTTTAATTGATTATATTTCTCCAGGAAATGCTGGGCTAAAAAAGGAATATCCTCCATTCGGTCGCGTAGGGCTGGCATGTGGATTTTAATGACATTCAACCGGTAGTAAAGATCTTCTCTGAATTTCCCGTTGGTCACCTGACTTTCCAGATCAATATTTGTCGCCGCAATAAATCGCACATTGACTTTCAAGGTATCGGTCGATCCCAATCGTTCGAATTCACCGCTCTGTAATACTCGCAATAATTTAACCTGCATGGCAGGGGTGAGTTCTCCCACTTCATCTAAAAAAAGAGTGCCTTCATCGGCGACTTCAATTTTTCCTTTTTTCTGTTTTACAGCTCCGGTAAAGGCTCCTCGCTCGTACCCAAAAAGCTCAGCTTCTAATAAGGTTTCTGGAATCGCTCCACAATTTACTTTTACTAACGGATTGTCAGTCCGGTTGCTATAATGATGAATGAATTCAGCCGCCACCTCTTTTCCAGTGCCTGTTTCTCCAGTAATTAGAATAGTGCTGCGCGAAGGGGCGACCTGCTTCATGAGTTCTAAAATCTGACGGAATTTTGGGTTTACTCCAACCAGTTGAGGATATCCAAGCTCTTTCTTTAGCATCATTTTTAGGCGTTCGTTTTCACGCCGTAAATAAATGGTTTCTCCCAATCGGTTAAGTAAACGTTTTAAATCCGCAAAGCGGAAAGGTTTTACAATGTAATCATACGCTCCGCTGCGGATCGCTTCTACGGCTGATTCTACTGTTCCGTAAGCGGTGATGATGATCAACGCCGTTTTTAATTGATTTTCTTTTATAAAGTGAAGAATATCCAAACCGCTTCCATCTTTTAGTTTTAAATCAGATACAACCACATCAATCTCGAGCGATTTCAGAATGTTGATCGCTTCGTTATGAGAGGAAGCGGTATGGAGCTTTAGGTTTTTTTCCTGCAGCCCCATTTCCAGAGCTTTGAGTGTATCAATTTCATCATCGACAAGCAATAATTTTAATTCATTCATTTTTGATTGCTTTCATTGTTTCGATGAGTGGAATGCTTACCGTAAATATTGTCCCTCCCGACTTGCTGGCTTGATGAGAAATTCTCCCTCCATGCGCTTTGACAATTTCTTTGGAGATGAAAAGTCCTAAACCAGTACCCGACTTTTTTGTAGTAAAAAAGGGTTCGAAAATCTTTTTGCGCTGAGAGGCCGGAATGCCTGGTCCAGAATCTCTTACACTGACAACTACCCGATTGTTTCGGTTATACAGCGAAACATATATTTCTCCCGATTCGCTGGTGACTTCTAACGCATTTTGCATAATATTCATAAAAACCCGATTTAATTGTAGCCAGTCACCGGAGATCCAGCTCTCTGAGTGATCGGATTTATAATGGATTTTTATCTTTTTCATGGTGGCTTCCAGACTGATGTCGTCCAGAAATGACTGAAAACGTTCTGACAGATCAAAGGGCTCCAGGTATAATTCAGTCAAATGTCCGTAAGCCAGGTAATGATTTAACGTTTTACTCAGTTGTTGAATTTCATAATCAATCTTTTTTAGTAACTCCTGAGCCTGGCTGATATTTGCCTGATAATCAGCTTGCAGCAGGCCATCTAAAATTTCAACATTTAAGCCAATGGAATTTAACGGATTGCGAATATCATGCATGATAGCACTGGTGAGCCGCGTAATGGTGGTCAATTGATTTAATCGCTGTTTGCTTTTTTCGATCATAGCGTTGTTGCTGATTTCCTGAAAGTTTATTACATAATAAATGCTTCCGGGTTGTGCATAACGCAGGCGACTAACCGATACCAGAACGGGAAAGGAATTTCCGACTTTAGGTTGAATATATAGTCGAAGATTCGATATTCTTCGTCGATCATTTTTGAGTTTGCTTAAAAGCAGATCTCTTGAACTATCGGTAAAAATAGTCACAATATTTTTTTTCATAATATCTTCGGGGGTATAGCCTGTCAAACGCACCGCAGTGGGATTCCAGAATAAAACACTGAGATTTTCATCACAATTCGCGGCTCCTACCGGGGATTCTCGGAAAATTTGATAGATCACATCCAATTGTTTCTGCAAATCATCTTTTACTTGATTCAATTCTTTGATGAGTTGTAAATCTTTGTTGCGCAGGTCCTGATAGAGTTGTCCCCACCATTGACTCAAGGCAATAAGGGTATAATCAAAGATTTTTTGAATTTTCTCAAAATTATTTTGGAAATCACTGGTAAATTCACCGATAGTATGAATCAAAAAGTGATTAATAATCATTCTGGCAATTCCTAAAAATGCCAGTTGGGCATAAAAATTTTGTTTGAGTTCTGCCCGGGTTGGGAAAGCAGTTAAATAGTAATTGGATAGATAATATCCAGGTTGTTCAATTTCAGAATAAAGATCATTTTCGATTTGGGTAAAAATATCGTTGAAAATTTTACGACAGGTCTGCTCACTCAAATCGAGATCAGGGACCCAATGAGAGGTAAGCAGGGTCTCAAAGGCCGTGTCGACTAAAGTTTTTTTATGGATATGTAATAAATTATTTTCGTCAGTCATTAATAATGAAATATAAAAATTTATCTACCACACCTCAAATTCATACATCAATAAGTTAAAAAATTTCAATCAGAAATAAAACCAATTTATTACCAAATCTGCCATTTGAATTTACGAATACTTCTTTATTTTGTGGTTGTTACCAGTTAAGATTTTACATTTTTTTTCAGGTTGCTCATTTTTGGTAATCTATTCGAAAAATATATTTCTAAATAGTCAATTATTGTTTGATTCTTGAAAAATAGCTGCAAAGTGGGAAAATTTAAATATTTGATTATTTTTAAAAAATTATTGATTAATAACATAAATTTTTAATAAATTATTAGTCACTAAATTTATGATGTTACTTATCAATCGACCTTGAATAAAATAAGGAGGAAAAAATGAAAATCAAGGTGTTTGTGGTTCTTCTCAGTGTTCTATTTCTGGTAGCCATGTTCACCGGTTGTGCTAAGGCCCCGCAAGACCTTATTAACGGTGCAAATGCAGCTTTGCAGGCCGCTAAGAATGGCGAAGCGGATCGCTATTTACCGCAACAATATAATGCCGCTAAGAAAGCTCTGGACGATGCGATGGCTGAAGTTGAGACTCAAAATTCAAAGTTTTTCCTTTTCCGCAGTTACAAAAAGGCAGGAGAAATGTTAACCGCGGCAACCACCGCAGCGCAAGAAGCTCTGAATGGCGTAGCAGCCAAGAAAGAAGAAGTTAAGCAGGAAGCCGAAGCGCTAATGCCTCAGCTGAGTGATGCCGTAAAGAAGGCTCAGGCTCTGCTGAAAAAAGCACCCGGTGGGAAAGAAGGTAAAGCAGCCAAACAGGCTATTCAAAATGACCTCACTTTGGTAGAGGCTTCTATTGAACAAGCCAATACCGCCATGCAAAATGGTGATTATCTGACGGCCCGCGATAAGGTTCGCGCCAGTCTGGATAAGGTTAATTCTCTTATCGACGAGCTAAATCAGGCCATAAGCCGTAAAGCTGGTCGGTAAAAAATAATTTTTATTACATTGAATTTTACAAAAAGCCTCGTTCCATTTATTTTCATGGAACGAGGCTTTGTTTATCGTTAAGAATTATTGTGATAAATGGTAAAAGAGCGACTATAATATGCCATGGAAATTGAGGAGGAAAATGTCAAAAAATAAGCTTGTGACTCTATCGATTTCCTTAGTATTAATTATTTTATCTTTCATTACTGTGGCAGAAAGCCTCAGCCCGGAGCCCCCACTATTCGAACTCAATCAGGCCAGAGTGCAATTAGAAATATGCCGTAAGGAAAAATCAGATATATATGCTCCTGAATTGTACCAGGAAGCCCTTAAAAATTGGGATTCAGTTCAGCAAGCCTGGAAGATGGAAAATAAGAAGTGGTCCTTTCGAAGAAATTTTCAACCGATAATAGCTCTGGCCAAATTAACAGAGGAAAAAGCTGAACTGGCTAGAATACGAAGTCTGAATGTTCAGGATTCTTTGCACATTATTGTTCACCTGAAAATCTCGCAGGTCCGAATGCTTATTACGAATTATCTTGACGAATATGAGATGGTAACGACCAGATCTTCCATTAAAAATTTAATTACCCAGAGCGAGCAGGCACTACAGAAAAGCGAAATAGCTTCACGAACCAGAGATTACTATGGGGCATTGGATTATCTTAACGAAGCAGAAGCAAATATTCAAAGAGCCCATCGGGAAATGACAGAATTTATTTCATCCTATTTTTCACACATTCCAGAGTGGGAACGCTGGGTGAACGAGTCTATAAGAGAATCTGAAGAAAACCAGACCGCGGTGCTCATTATCAATAAAATGGACCACTGGTTAAGTGTCTACCGCAGCGGAGTTTTCATCGCTCAATTTGATATCGAGATGGGTGCCAATTGGTTAGGGCCGAAGCAATATAGAGGAGATAAGGCAACGCCGGAAGGTCATTATGTGATTGTCAAGAAGCGGGAAAAACCAAAGACTATTTATCACAAAGCACTTGAGCTAAATTATCCTAATCCTATTGACGAGAAAAACTTTTCTGAAAATTTAGCCTCCGGCAGAATTCCACTCAATGCAGAAATTGGAGGATCCATTGAGATTCATGGAGAAGGCGGAACCGGAATGAATTGGACCGACGGATGTATTGCCCTGAAAAATTCTGATATGGATTCATTGTTTCAGATGGTGGAAGAAGGTACCCCCGTAACTATTATTGGTACTCTGGAGAGAAAAATCCCCAGGGCAAGGCGCTAAAAAACAAATAAAGTAAGCTTTATGAATGATAATTATTCTTCAACGTCATCGGCTAATCTCGAAAATTTTACGCCTTCCAATGTCCCATTGAAGCAAAAAAAATCTTCTTTTATGACGCCCATTCCTTACCGGAAATTTGTTTTGTGGGGAATAATTACTGGTATGATGTTCGCATTGCTGATTTTATTTTTTGCCCCGCTGATTCGGGAATCAATTTTTATAATTAGCAATCTGATAAAAAATGAGAATCAAATCCAGAATCAAGCTGTACCCATCAATAAGCCGGAGTATAAAACCATAAGAAGTTCTATTGAACGACTTAAAGCACGTTACGAGGGTTATATTCCTAAAAAACCGTATTTAATTGTTAATACCACAGACAATTGGATCTACTTGAAGGAGGATCACCGGATCATTCATGAAGGACCTTGTTCAACAGGTAGTTATACTTTGTTAAAATCAAGGGATAATCGACATTGGGTGTTTAAGACTCCCCGTGGATTATTTCGGGTACAGCTGAAGTTAGTTCATCCGGTATGGAGGATGCCGGATTGGGCTTTCATAGAAGAAGGGCGGGAGGTACCGGCTCCCGACTCGCCAGAAAGATTTGATGAAGGTGCTCTGGGCCGATATGCACTGGGAATCGGCAAAGGCTATTTGATTCATGGTACCCTTTATAAGCGGTTGTTAGGAATGCCGGTTACCCATGGATGTGTTCGGTTGGATGACCCAGAATTGATTCAGGTTTATACCCATTTAGGTTACGGGTCAAAGGTGTTTATTTATTAGTATGAAAAAGAAATTAAGACTTCGAAGAAATAACCATCAGCTCAGTTCGCCCACCAAATCGGGTAGGATTATTTTTCCCAATCGGTTAGCTCTAATTTCTTTTCTGATACCAGCTGTGCTTTTACCTTTGTTGACGCTGATGTTTATCATCTTTTTCCCCCTTGAATTTACCAAATTTAAACCGAAAACCATGTCGGAATACTTCGAGTCAATGAAGTCCAGAACAGGGAAAAGCAAAGTACCGGTTATTGATTTTCAGAATGAACGGGAAAAAGCCTTATACTTTCGTCTAAAAATCGATGAATTATTTTGGAAAAATCGAGTGGAGTTAGCAAAGGGCGACTCGATGTATTTATCAATTAATTTACCGGATAGTTTATTAATACTTGAATTAAACGGTGTACCACTTCGTCAATGTAAGATAGAAGAATATAAAATTACGCCGCTCTATAGCCAGCTAAAATTTCAACCACAATTTCTGGAGTGGCTAAATGATCCGTTTATCCTGGGGGATGAATCGGCGACGATATCTAAAGTGCCCATCAAAGAAGTGATTGCGCCCAAAGATACGATTGAGGCCATGAAACAGCTGTCAAAAGAAATTGAGATTGAGAAGGAGGATGTTCAGTTTATTCTCGGTTTTGACCGAGATTTGATTTTGGAGATTAAACAAACCGAACCACCTACTTTAATGGGAAGATTTGAGATGGTACTCTTCAGAGTCTTAAAGAATATTACGGCGTTTTTTAAAGACTTTTATTCGCTGATGACTTTAAAATCATCTTCTCAGGATTTCTGGATCAAAATCAAAATTTCTCAAAATGATGCGAAGGCTATCTATCGAGCCTTGCCCAAAGAGGCACGAGTGATTTTACGATTTTAGTGTATAGCGGGAGGAAAAACATCATTTTTCCAGGACGAAGATTTAGATTTTTAGGGGTGAGTTTGGGCTGGTTTGTTTTCTAATTGATTTTTCACATCTCGTATGCCGTCTTCTGCT
>Ga0067045_1002982_pt1 | contig 34133 bp, 31 predicted proteins | sample TerdegcTABiofilm_FD_59184 | JGI IMG/M metagenome (GOLD analysis project Ga0067045, IMG submission 59184) | Combined Assembly of (Gp0054472, Gp0054536) Wastewater bioreactor microbial communities from Singapore -Terephthalate degrading...
TCAAACCCTGAAATCTTCTGTTCGATAATCCTGCTTATCTCGTCTGCCTTGATCTCCATATATTTTACTCCTTCATAATATTTTCCTTAAGTGTTTCAAGCTGTCTTTTTACGCTACCATCTATTATTGTGCCTTTAAGAGATACCTTTACCCCTCCGATGAGGGCATTATCCTCTATGGCATCCAGTATTACATCTTTTTTCAGTTTTTCCTTAAGGGCACCCTCTATACGTTTTTTTGTTTCACTATCAAGGGGATATGCAGTCCACACCGTCCCCCTGACCCTACCCTCTTTTTCATCGACAAGTTCACTGTATACATCCCTTATTGCTGTAAGATATCTCATCCTGTTTCTCTCAAGGAGCATCATGAACATATTAGCCAATGGCACTGACACCTTGAATGTCTTTAACACCTCACCTAAGATATCCTTTCTTTTGTTCATCTCTAATATGGGAAGCATAAGGGGTCTGCTCAGTCTCTGCTCTTTGGCAAAAAAATCCAATATCAAGTTTAGTTCTTCAAGATACTGATTATATCTGCCGTCTTTTTCACCGACAGCAAATAAACCTCTTGCATATCTTTTGGCTATAGAACGGCTTATCAATTCATACTCCTCAATTTTTCTATAAATTCATCCACCATTCTTACATGGTCTGCCTTGCTGAATTTCTCTTTAAGAAGATTCTCTGTCTTTTCCATGGTCAGCCTTGCAATCTCTTCTTTTATTCTTGCCATGATCTCCCTTTTCTCCTGCTCGTAGGTAAGCCTTGCCTGCTCTTTTATCCTTGCAGCAAATTGATTTGCCTCATTAAGTATTTTCTGCCTCTCTTTCTCAGCCTCTTCAAGGATTGATTTTTTAAAAGCCTCAATCTCTTCACCGAGCCTGGAGAGCCTCTGCTCATATTCAGCCTTAAGTGCCTCTGCCTCTTGTAATGCCTTTTTGGCATCCTCTACTTTCTGTTTTACTGTTTTATGCCTGTTGATAAAATATTCCTTCATGGGCTTTCCTGCAAATTTTACAAGTATCCCCACAAGGACTATAAAATTTATAAATTTGAATACCCAGCTTAACCAGGATTCTGAACCGCCTGACATTATAAGCTCCTTTTCATTATTCTCTCGGCTGCCTCTGACGAAAGCCTTTCAACCTCCATCTTGAGGGCGTCAAAAACCTGTTTCCGATCTTTTTCAATATCTGCCTTCATCCTTGCTAACTCTTCTGCAAGTTCTCCCCTTGTCTTCTCTATGATGTGCATGGAGGCTGTGTGTGCCTCGGCAATTGTTGAGTCCTTTAACTGAAGTAGGGGTTTTTTCTGCTCCATGCTCCTCTCACTATATTGTCTTTCAAGGTTTTTCACATCTTCTTTAAGTGTCTTAACCCTATCAAGGGTACCACCTATAGCACCGTCTCTCTTATTGATTACCTTTAAAACTGGCTTAAACAGAAAGATGTTGAGAAGAATTAATAAAATAAGAAGGTTTGCAAACTGAATCAAAAGGGTGTAATTAAAGTCTATCATTTTTGAACCCCTAATTTATTTACAAAAGAATTATTTCACATAGTGTTTCTATCATAAAAAAATTTTTTTTGCAATTTTTTTATAATCAAAATTTCATTTTTTTAATTTTTTGTTTAACCCTCTTTTGATCGAGACTCTAGTATTTTCGCTCTAGCCTTATCCATTGGCCTCACCTTTAAAGGGACAACTAGAGCATTTAGATAATGATAATGTCATTTATCCTTCTATCGATTTTTAAATCTAAACATTACCTTGCCCCTCTTTATACCTTCAAGAGATTGAGGGGTTTTCCATCTTTGAATACACTATTGTGGACATTTGAAAAATTTTTTTAAATATATATCTAATAACTTCTTTGGGCAATCACTACCTCGTGTAGAAATTAGCATTAATAATTTGTAAAGAAAAGCTGTTGAGCCTATATATTAAATTTAAAAACAACTTTTGTAAAGAAAAAATTGGACCTCATAATAACTTTGCCATAGCGGTTTTATTCCTCTAATGGTAGAATAATCTTGATGGCTCTGTATTCTATTGTTGCGGTTACATCCTTTGGCATGGAGTCTGTGACTGCCCAAGAGTTAAAAGATATGGGCTTTAGTGGCCTTTTTGTTGAAAATGGCAGGGTCACATTCTCTGGCAATGAAGAGGCTATTGTTTGTTGTAATATCTGGCTTAGGACAGCGGACAGGATACTTATAAAGATAAAAGACTTCAGGGCAACTGACTTTGAGGAGCTTTTCCAGGGCGTACTATCAATAGAATGGGGCGACATACTGCCGTCTGATAGCACAATTTATGTAACAGGAAAATCTGTCCGTTCAAGGCTTTTCAGTATAAAGGACTGTCAATCAGTAGTAAAAAAGGCAATCATAGAGGCAATGAGGCGAAAATATAATAGGTCTTTATTCCCTGAGACAGGCCCTCTATACAGGATTGAGGTAGCCTTAAATAAAGATATTGCAACCATAACAATAGACACCACAGGCAAGGGTCTCCACAAAAGGGGTTACAGACAGGAAAGGGTTGAGGCACCACTTAAAGAGACCCTTGCCGCAGGTATTGTCCTTTTGAGCAGATGGTCACCACCCGAGATATTATCTGACCCCTTCTGCGGTTCAGGGACAATACCTATTGAGGCAGCCCTTATAGGCAAAAATATTGCACCAGGTATTAGAAGACAATTTGTATCAGAACAGTGGTGGCAGATTGATAAAAAAATATGGAAAGATGTGAGGGAGGATGCCCTTTTAAAGGTTAATAATCATGCCTTCAGGATACTGGCATCTGATATAGATGGCAGAGCTATACAGACAGCAAGACAGAATGCTGTAAGGGCAGGCATAGAAGGCTATATAGCCTTTCAAAAGATGGATTTTAATGCCTTTAGTTCAAAAAAAAGTGGCGGCTTTATTATATGTAACCCGCCATACGGTGAACGTATAGGCGAGATAAAAGAGGTGGAAGAGATATATAAGAGACTTGGCACATTATATTCAAGGCTTAATAACTGGTCTATGTTTATTCTCTCTCCCCACCCAGAATTCCAGCGCCTTTTTGGCAGGAAGGCAGACAGAAATAGAAAGATCTACAATGGCAAGATCAAATGCTATCTTTACCAGTATGGGATGAAAAGGACAAGGTTGAAGGTCGATAGCTGTGGTCTATAATCTGAATTAGTATGGATAAGGTCTTTCTTGTAAGGCTTATTATCTCTTTTATTGTAGGGAGTTTGTGGGTAACAGGGAGCNCTGTCCTTGCAGAGAGATATGGNACAAAGATAGGCGGACTTGTAACTGGCATGCCATCAACTGTTNTGCTTGGTCTTTTTTTTATTGCCTGGACACAATCTACAGCGGTAGCGGTTGAGGCAACCTCGGTAATNCCTTTCATCGGTGGCATAAACTGCCTCTTTTTAGTAGTATACATAACCCTTATTCAATACAGCTTCTGGCTTGCCCTCATTAGTGCACTTTCTGTATGGTTTTTACTTTCTTTAACGCTCGTCTTTCTTAAAATTAATGACTTTGTAACCTCCATTGTTTTCTATACATTGTTTTTTTTCATCTCATACTATATAGTAGAAAAAAAATTGAGGATAAAATCAGAACAGGGGAGGGGGGTATCCATTACGTCCTCCATGCTGATGGTAAGGGGGCTTATCAGCGGCTTTATAATTGCCTTGACAGTATTGTTGGCAAAGATAGGTGGGCCTCTTTTGGGGGGTGTATTTGCCATGTTTCCTGCCATGTTTTTAGGGACACTGCTTATAACATACTTTTCCCGTGGACCATCCTTTTCTGCTGCTGTTATGAAATCATCCATGCTCGGTGCGATAAGCGTTGTTATATTCGGCATTACAGCAAGGTTTGTATATATACCATATGGTTTATGGATAGGGACTATATTGTCTTTAGGGGTATCATATCTATGCGCCTATATAATTCATAAGACTGCAATAAGCAAAACAGAATGAGATGCTGGTTAAGGAACGCACAAACGTCATAGTGCCGTCCCCTACACCTTTATCAGTGTGTATCTCCTCTCACCAAGCCCGATCCTCTCTGCATGTTCAAGCTGCGTCTTCCATTCGATGGATGGATACAGTGCCCTCCATTTATCCTCACCCTTTTTCAGGATATTTTTTATAGCGGTGTTTGGCATGGACTCCTCATTGTTTACAAGGTCACAGGATGCAGCATCAATGGATACAGGGTCTATGGATGCAAGGATCCCTATGTCTCGGACAATAGGGGCGTCATTATTAGGATAGCAGTCACAGGCAGGGCTTATCTGCATAAGGAAGTTTATGAATACAGCCCTCTTTTCCTTGCCCTTCAATACACCAGCGGCATATTCAACCATCTTTTTCTGGAATATATCAGGGGATTCATTCCATTGTATCTCTATTGCCTTAAATGGACAGATTATTATGCATTCGCCACATCCAATACATTTCTCTGGGTCAATGGATGCCTTTTTTTCGTTGACACCTATGGCTTTAGCAGAACAATATCCTGCGCACAAACCGCATCCCTTGCAGCTATCATGATTGATCTTGGGTGCCACATTACTGTGCTGAACAAGCTTTCCCTCCCTTGACGCACAGCCCATACCGAGATTTTTAAGTGCCCCTCCGAAACCTGAAAGCTCATGCGCCTTGAAATGGGTTATAGCCACAAGGCTATCGGCATTCATAATATCACCTGCAATACTCACCTCCTTTAATACCTCACCATCTATGGAGACCCTTACCCCATTAGAGCCCCTTATGCCATCGGCAATAACTATGGGGCAGCCAGTTGAGGCATAGTCAAAACCATTGTAGATGGCTGTATTTAGATGATCTATCGAATCACTCCTGGAGCCAGAATAGAGTGTATTTGTATCTGTTATAAAAGGTCTTGCGCCAAGTTTTTTTACATAATCCCCTATCCTCCTTATAAAGATAGGCCTAAGATATGCAGTATTACCCTTCTCGCCAAAATGGAGTTTTAATGCAACAAGGTCTGACTTTTTTATCCTCTCCTTTGTCTTGATCCTATTTAGAAGGTCTTCTATCTTATCAAGAAGGCTCCTCTTCGGATTTGTTCTCAGATCTGTAAGATATACCCTGGACATATCATATCTCCTTTTTTATTTAATTTATGGAAAAATTATGTTAGAAGTTATGGAATTTGTCAACAAAAAGGAGGCGTCGGGATGTTAAATCTATCTGAAAAACACAACATGATTCGAATGATAGCTGAAAAAATAGCAAGGGAAAGGGTTGCGCCAAGGGCAAAAGAAATAGATGCAACAGGGGCGTTTCCCTGGGACCTTGTAGATATATATAATAAACATGGGTTTCTTTACTTAATGCTGCCAGAGCGATTCGGTGGACTTGACGGTGATATAACCTCGCTCTGCCTTGTCATTGAAGAGCTTGCAAAGGTGTCTGGGGCATCCTCGCTGATTCCCCTTGCCCATAATGTAGGGCTTATGCCCATAATGGTTACTGCCAACGAGGAGCAAAAAGAATATATATACAATAAGATAGCTGAGCCTGATAAGCTCTACCTTGTTGCATTTGCCTTGACTGAACCTGATGCAGGTTCTGACGCATCCCATATGAGGACCACCGCTATAAAAGACGGCGAATACTATTATCTGAACGGCAAAAAATCCATGATAACAAACGGTGCAAATGCACAATTCTATACTGTCTTTGCCACAACAAATCCCAAGCTCAGGACAAATGGCATATCAGCCTTCTATGTGGAGAGGGACTACCCAGGTGTAATAATAGGAAGAAGTGAGGATAAGATGGGGATGAGGGGGTCTGACATTACAGAGCTTATATTCGATAATGTTCGACTCACAAGAGATAACCTTCTTGGCAGGGAGGGGCAGGGTTGGGATATTGCTATGTCAACCCTGAATCTCTCAAGACCTGCTGTGGGGGCACAGGCAGTAGGGATTGCCCAGGGCGCCCTTGATTTTGCTGTAGAATACGCATGGAAGAGGGTCCAGTTTGGTCAGAAGCTTGCTGACTTTCAGGGTATCCAGTTTATGGTGGCGGATATGGCAACGGGTGTGGAGGCAGCAAGGGCACTCGTATATGATGCAGCGCATCTCCTTGACATGAAGGTATATGAAAGGGATAAGATGAGCGCCATCGGTGTTGATAAGATGTCTGCCATGGCAAAGGTATACTCGGCTGATGTGGCAATGAAGGTTACGACAGATGCGGTTCAGATACTTGGTGGCTATGGCTATACAAAGGAATATCCTGTTGAGAGGATGATGAGGGATGCCAAGGCAACCCAGATCTACGAAGGGACAAATCAGATACAGAGAATTGTTATAGCAAGGGATATATTCAGAAAATTTATGCCTTAATGCTTCTTTAATGGATGGTAGGGCTAAAAAAATTGGCCTTATAGATATTACAAAGAGGCTTTTTAAAAAATATCAGAGGGATAATGGTAATATCATTGTCTCTTCCATATCCTTCTATATCCTTCTCACCTTTATCCCCTTTTCACTACTCTCTATATACATCCTCGGCCTTGCTATAGATATAAGCCAACCCTCTATTCAGCTTGAAAAATTTATAAAAAATATAGTCCCTGATCCATACAACTCAATAATAATAAAAAGGGTTTTAAAGGAACTGAATATCATCTCCATATCTAAAAGACTCTCAGGACCCTTAGGTGTTATATCCCTCTTTTTGTTTACCATGAAGTTATTCTCTGTCATGAGGCCGGCGTTCCTCATTATATTTGGTAGACCCCCCGAGGGTTTTATAAAGGGAAAGGGAAAGGATTTACTGCTCACATTTATTTTCTCTATAGCCCAGGCCATCATGTTTTTCAGTTTTATATTCTCTATTATTATCCGGTCGAAGTTAACAAATATACTGCCCAATTTCCTTGCAAAGATGCCCTTTATATATCTCTTCTCCCTCATCGACATATCAATTACATTCTTCATGTTATCCCTACTGTATTTTTTTCTATCACCAAGGAAAAAAAAGAGTATTCTTTTAATCTCCACATTAATAGGGACAATATTGTGGCACATAGGGAAACTTCTTTTTAAATACTACATCCTCCATGTAATGAGGTTTGCTGCCCTCCTTGGGACCTATGGTATATTTGTTGCATTTCTCTTCTGGATATATTTTTCTGTCTTTGTCTTTATTGTATGTGCAGAGCTTCAGGCAGTGCTTATGAACATACCTAACCGTGGGCAAGCGCCCAATTCTTGCCCCTCCCCATAGAGACCTTAAGGGGGACAAGGAGTTTTATAGCGCCCTCCATCTCTTTCCTTACCATAGCCTCTACTGAATCCACCTCATCCTCTTTAACCTCAAGGACAAGCTCATCATGGATCTGCATAATTATTTTCGCAGAGAAATTATTTTCCCTGATCCGTCTGTATATGTTTATCATGGCGACCTTTATTATATCTGCTGCTGTGCCCTGAATGGGTGTATTCATAGCAGCCCTCTCGCCAAGCTGCCTTATGCTTTTATCAGGATTCTTGAGCTCAGGGATATATCTTATCCTTCCAAAAAGTGTCCTCACAAAACCGTTTTTTCTTGCCTCCTCTATAGACCTATCCATATATTCTTTTACACCCCTATACCTTAAGAGATAGGCGTCTATATAATCCTGTGCCTCCCGCTGTGATATCCCCAGCTCCCTTGAAAGGCCATAGCCGCTCATACCGTATATAATGCCAAAATTGATTACCTTTGCTGTCCTTCTCATGTCCGGTGTCACGGCATCAGTAGCCACGCCAAAAACCTCCACGGCTACCTTTGTATGGATATCCTCATCATTGAGAAAGGTTTCTATAAGGATGGGGTCTTCTGATATGTGAGCGAGAACTCTAAGCTCTATCTGGGAATAATCCGAAGAGATAAGCAAAAACCCATCTTCAGGGACAAATGCCTCTCTTATCTTCCTACCCTCCTCTCCCCTTACCGGTATGTTCTGGAGATTAGGCTCGCTACTACTTAACCTGCCAGTTGCCACTACCATCTGATTAAATGATGCATGGATTCTCCCTGTTAGTGGATTAATAAGGGCTGGAAATACATCTACATAGGTACTTTTCAGTTTGCTCAGTGTCCTGTATTCAAGGATCTTGCCAGGCAGTGGATGGACTGCAGAGAGGGTTTCAAGGACCTCTGTATCTGTGGAATACCCTGTTTTAGTCTTTTTCTGGGTAGGCAGCTTAAGGACATCAAACAATACCCTTGATAACTGCTGTGGAGAATTAATATTAAACGGCTCAACGCCTGCCAACAGGTATATATCTTTAACAATGCCATTGAGCCTTCTATCAAAATCCCTTGAAAGCTCATTGAGGATCCCTCTGTCAACCCTGACCCCGCAGAGCTCCATCTCTGCCAGAACCTCAACAAGGGGCATCTCTATATTATAAAAAAGATCCAGAAGTCCGAGATGCTCCATCCTTTCTTTCATTACATCTTTTAAATCAGGAAGGCAGGATGCACCTTCACTGCCCTGAGATAGATACTCCTCTGATATTGCGGAAAGGCTATAGTCTTTTCTCATGGGGTTTATAAGATAGGCGGCAAGCATTGTATCAAAAAACTTTGAAACAGGATATGGTCCATAAGAATTGTGACGTTGAGAAAGAATAAGATAACCCATAAATGGCTTGAGATTATGGACAACCACTGTTTCAGCAGATTCAATGATACTATAAAGCTCTTTCTTTAGGTTTGATGTAAAAACACCATTGCCGTCAGAGGCAGTAAACCTCTCCAAATCCACATCCACAGGAAACCTACCTGTGTACTCAGGGATTATACCTATAGTATTTCCTTTTAGATCTGAAATAGATACAATAATCTCTTCCGCTGGATATACTGAACCTTTCTTCAACTCATTATAAAGGGATGTAAATTCTAGCTCCCTATAGATCTCTCTTAACCGATCCGTGTCCTCTAAACCTTTTTGGATCTGCTCTATATCTGCCTCAATGGGACAGTCTGTTTTTATTGTTGCCAGGGCCTTGCTCATAAAGGCATTATCCCTTCCCTCCAACAGCCGTGATCTTATGGATTGTTTCTTTATCCTATCAATATTTTTGTAGATATCTTCAATGTATCCAAACCCCTGGATAAGCTGTCTTGCTGTCTTCTCTCCTATGCCAGCCACACCAGGGATATTATCCGATGGGTCTCCAGAGAGTGCCAGGAAATCTGTTATAAGAGATGGGGGGACCCCGAATCTCTCCTCCACCTCCTTTGCACCTATGATGATATTTTTCATTGTATCGAATATATAAACCTTATCAGATACAAGCTGCATCATGTCCTTATCGCTTGTGATAATATGGATAAGACCATCCCTTTTCTCTAACTGCTTTACAATAGTCCCTATAATATCATCTGCCTCATAGCCATCCAACTCAAGGACAGGAAAGCCCATAGCCGTGATGATTTCTTTCACATAAGGTATTTGAATAGAAAGGTTATCAGGCATGGGTGGCCTCTGTGCCTTATATTCCCTGAATATCCCCTCCCTGAAAGAGGGTGCCTTTGAATCAAAGGCTATGACGAGTATGTCAGGGTTTTGTGCCTTAATAAGCCTCCTCAACATACCAAGAAATGCATATATGGCATTGGTGGACAGCCCTTTTGAATTTGAAAGGTGCGGGGTGGCATAAAATGCCCTATAGAGGTAGGAGTGACCGTCCACAAGAAATATCCTCTCCTCATTTTTTAAATTTGGTTCTCTTGACCTGTTGTTTAATTGCCCACTACTTATGGTCCCTATCATGGTCCCTACCTCGTCCATGCTAAACTGGAAAATATGTCTTTATCTTGAATACCCTTTTTTCAGAAAATCTGTATACCTTAACAGAAAACCTCTTCTCAATATCCAATAGAAATGAATCTATCTCCCCCTTTGCCCTAGCGGTTATAGTAAACCATAGGTTGAGCTCGCCATCCCTCTCATAGTTGTGTGTAACCCCTGTATGCCTGCTAATCTCCTGTGCAATCTCTTCAATCCTACCATCGTCTGCGTAGAGCCCACATAGGACGCTCTCATAGCCAAGCCTCTTTCTCTCAAGGATAGGTCCTATCCGTCTTATAATCCCCTTTTTTTTGAGAACCCTTATCCTCTCTAATACCGTCTCCTCATCAAGCCCCAACATCTCCCCTATAACCCGAAAGGGTCTCCTCTCTACTGGAAATGCCTCCTGTATAATATTAAGTATAGACCTATCTACATCATCCATTATTAGTCTCTGTCTATAATCTATACGAATCCTGCAATATTTTTATGATTAGCCTTTTGTAATTTAATAATAAAATACTTTATATGCCTTTGTAAAATTAATTTGTCTTATCCTTGATCCTTGAGCTGTCTTGGAAGCAAAAGACCTTTAAAAAAGGTGTTTAAATGTGTTGATGGGTATTGAAATCCAGATGAGGACTTCAGGTTCACAATGATTCTACTATCATTTCTTCTTTTCTTTTTCTAATTTTCTCTTCTCCTCATCTCTTATCTCACGTCTGAGAAGCTTTCCCACCTTTGATTTGGGCAGCATATCCCTGAACTCTATATACTGGGGGACCTTATATGGCGCGAGCCTATCCCTGCACCACCTTATAAGCTCTGTGCTGCCAACGCCCTTGGCATCCTCTTTTAAAACAACAATAGCCTTAATACGTTCCCCTACCCTAGGGTCAGGTATACCCACAACGCATGCACCTATTACTGTTGGGTGATCCTGCAATGCTGCCTCCACCTCTGATGCAGATACCCTATATGCCTTATATTTTATAACATCAGCGGTCCTCTCCATGAATTGTAGCTGGCCATCCTCTGTCATAGATACAAAATCACCCATACGATAATAGATTGAACCGTTCAGATTTACAAAAGAACGGGCTGTCTCCTCTGATTTTTTCCAGTATTGCTTTACGGTGTAGGGTGAAGTGATGAGGAGTTCACCAACTTCACCCTGGGGGAGTGGTTGAAGGGTTTCCTGATCTGCCACAATGCACTTTCTTGTCTTTAGTGGCGTTCCGATGGTCTTAGGCCCTGGTTCACGGTCAAGGAGACTATATGTAACATGTCCGATCTCTGTGGAGCCATAGACCTGATAAAGGGGTATATGGTAACGCTCTTGCCAGCTTTTGAAGACCTCAATTGGAAGGGCATCTCCACCGCAGTAGCAGTATCTCAATGAGCTGAGGTTATACTGGTCTAACCTGTCATTCTCCAGGATCATCCTATATAGAGCAGGGACGCCAAGCATCCACTTTATGTTATACCTCTCTATGGCCGCTAGGACTGCATCCACCTCAGGGGTAGGCATTAATACCACTGTATTTCCGAAATTAAAACCAAAGGCTATTGCAAAACCCTTTGCCATTATGTGAAAAAGAGGATTTACCATAAGGACGCTATCCTTTCCCTCATTCACATGGTCACCTATAACATCTTCCATAATATCCTTTATATAGGACACCTCTCCTGCATGGTTTCCCGGAACACCCTTTGGGAACCCGGTTGTGCCACCTGTATACATGATATATGCCAGGTCATTATAGGGGTCTATCTCTACCTTAGGAGGCTTTATAAAGCTCTTATAAAGGACATGATTGAAGGGCGTAACCTCCTTGGCCTTCTCGACAACACCCCTTGGTATTTTATCAAACATATAACCTATAATCTTTTTCCAGGGGGGCAGCAGATCGACGAGGTTTGTAACAATCACCTTGTCAAGACCTGTCTCCTTCATTACCTCCTTTACATAACCAAAATTCGTGTCAAGACATATTATAGCCTTTACATCCGCATCCTTTACCATATATGCGATCTCATAGGCAGTATATATTGGCGATACAGGGACAATAACAGCCCCTATCTTGTTGATGGCAAAATTGGCTATTATCCACTGAGGACAGTTTGGGATGTAAAGGAGGACCTTGTCCTGTTTCTTTATCCCCACAATATTAATAAGCCCAGATGCAAATTTATCAACAAGTGTAGAGAGCCTTCCATAGGTAAAACGTTCCCCGAGATATATAAGGGCAGTATGATCTGAATAGCGCTCTGCCATCTCCTCAAAACGGGTAAAAGTGTATTCGTTTTCAAATTCTCTCATATTTTGTCCCTCTCATACACCAAAATATGCTGACTTTACATCAGGATTGTCCATCAGTTCCTCTTTTGTCCCGGAAAGAACACTAGAGCCATTTTCCATGATATATCCATAATCGATAATAGGTAGAACGGGTCGGGCATACTGCTCAGTTATTATAATGCTTATACCCTTTGTGTCCCTTATCTCCTTTGTGCCCTCTATTACAATCTTCTGATATGCAGGACTCAATCCAAGAAGTGGCTCATCAAGAAGGAGTATCTTAGGGTTAGCCATAAGCGCCCTGCCAATGGCGAGCATCTGCTGTTCACCACCACTTAGAAAGCCCCCCTGTCTGTCCAGGTGATCCTTTAACCTCGGGAATAGATTCAATACATAGTCAATGTTCTCATTTGCCTGTCTCCTTGTTGAGAGGTAGGCGCCTATCTTAAGATTTTCAAGAACGGTGCTTTCTGGGAAGATCCTCCGCCTCTCAGGGCAGAGGATAATGCCTTTTTTAGCCCTTTTATGTGGTTTTAGATCCGTCATATTCTTACCATCAAGAAAGATACTGCCAAAGATACTTATGCGCTCCCCTCCCCTCATCTCCTCCTTTTTCTTTATATCAAGGATAATCCCTGAGAGGGTATACATAAGGGTGCTCTTGCCTGCACTATTAGACCCGAAAACACCTATTATCCTACCCGCCTCACACTGGAGGCTTACATTATTGAGCGCAAGCATATTTTCATAAAAGACCATCATCTCACGGGCTTCAAACATGGTATTATACCTCTTCGCTCCCTAAATAGGCCTCTTTGACCCTCTTGTCCTCTATGACCTCGCTGTAATTGCCTTCGGCAATCTTTTCACCGAAATTCAGCGCCATGACCCTGTCAGCCACCCTGAACAACTCTCTTAGCCGATGTTCCACCATGATAAGCGTAATGCCATCCATCTTTAGCTTTTCTATGAGGGGGAGCATGCTTGCAATCTCACTCATACTGAGTCCTGAAAACACCTCATCGCAAAATATAACCTCAGGTCTCAATGCTATGCAGCGAGCAAGCTCAAGTCTCTTCTGATACCCAGTGGGGAGGCTGGATGCAAGCTTATATGGGACACGAGAATCCCTCTCAAACCCGATCTCCTCGAGGATATCCACCGCTACTGTATCCCTGTCTCCGTGTTTTCCGCCGCCCCGCCATCCCCCTGCCTTTCTTGCCCTTGGGGACCACAAAGGCACAATAAGGTTCTTATAGGCAGGCAGTGAGTAATAAGGTCTCATTATCTGGAATGTCCTTGTAATACCCATATGGGCAATCTTATGGGGCGGCATATTTGTTATATTGTGACCCTTGAATGATACATGACCCGCGTTAGGCTTTATAAAACCTGTTATGCAGTTTATAAGGGTCGTCTTGCCTGAGCCATTAGGACCTATAATCCCATATATCTCGCCGGCATGGACATCAAAACTCACATCCATAAGCGCCTTTAATCCCCCGAAAGACTTGCTTATCTCCTTAACTGATATAATAATGTCATCATTCATACCCTTACCCATCTTTCAAATTGATGATACTTTCTCTGGAGATAAACCATAAGCCCCTCACTCTTCAATACAATGAAGGCAGTGAGGGCAGCGCAGTAGATAACAATTCTGAAGGTCCCGAAGAACCTCAAAAACTCTGACAATGGGACAAGTATAAAACTCCCTATCGCAGCTCCTACAAGGGTCCCTCCACCACCTATAACAACAGAGGCGATAGGGATAATGGAGAAGTCAAGGGCAAATAGTGATAGCCCTGCCCACATATAGAGATGGGCAATATAGGCACCACCGAAACAGCACATAAATGATGCAATAAATACCGCAAGACTCTTCATATATGTTACGCTTATCCCTGATGCCCTGACAGCCTGGTCATTATCCTTAACCCCCCTTATAACAAGCCCTATATCCTGATTAACAAACCTCCTCATACCAAACAAAAAAAGGAGCATAACAATTATAATTACATATTGCTCCGCATACTCGTGGGGAAAGCTATCCACACCCGTTATACCATTTGTGCCGCCAAGGATGTTGAGTGCCTCGATGACACGGGTGGCAAGGAGGGGATACATAAGGGTTACAATAGCAAAATATACACCCCTTAAGGGCATACACGGCAATACCGTTATGGTGCAAAAGACAGCCCCGAATATGGTGGCAAGGGGTATAGATAGATATACGGGTAGATGGAGATAGACATTAAATACAGCAGAGAGATAACCCCCTACCCCCACAAAGAATGCACCCCCTAAACATACAAGACCCACATAGTTGGCAAGAAAATCAAAGGCGAGGGCAAGAAGGGAGTAGACAAACATAATGTTTATAACCCTCTTCCAGTATGGGACAAGTTCAAGGAATAATGGCAGGACAAGGACACCGACAATAAGTAACAACCTTGGTCCCATGAGATATAGAATTTCCCTATATGAAGAGATAGCATAGATGCCCTCAGTTCTTACCTTTATGCCTCTGTCAATCCGCTCTTTACGCATCATCTCCATTTCTATACCCTCTCTTCAAGTTCTTTCTGTTTCCCGAATATCCCGGAAGGCTTAATGAGAAGTGTAACAATAATGGCAAGAAGGGCAACAACCATCTGATAGTGGGATGAAAGAAATACCTCTGTTAGTATCTGGGCAAACCCTATTATAAATGAGGCGAGTATGGTCCCTGCCCAGCTTCCCAAGCCTCCTATTACACAGACAGCTATGGCAAAGATGAGGACATTATATCCTGCCTCCACAATGATATTTCCAAGGGGCAAGATGACAACCGCAGCGAGCCCAGCAAGCCCTGAACCTATGGCAAGGGATATTATAGCTGTTGTATCAGAGTCAATGCCAAGCATCATGGCAGCCCTTTCATCCTGGGCAATACCTCTTAATGCAAGGCCTATCTTGTTGAAATGCGTAAATAGATAAAGAAGGATGAATGTGCATATTCCTATACCAACAACAATAAGCCTTTGGTGGTCAATGTTTGTCCCGAATATATTTACTGTCCCGGATGAAAATGTAGGAAGTGTGAATGTCATACCCCTTAATCCCCCCCACCTTAACCCCTCAAGGATTGCAAGCCCAATGGCATATGTCGCTATAATCTCCGATATCTCCATACCCCTTATCCTGATCAGGATAAACCGATAGATCGATGCACCTATAATGCATGTTATTGCTATAGAGATAAAAATGACAAAGGGGAATGGAAAACCTTCAAGCTTGTTCACAAGCAGCCATGTTATGTATCCTGTAGTAATATACAGGGCGCCGTGGGCAAAATTCGGTAGCCTGCTGATACTGTATACAAGGGTAAAGCCCAATGATATAAGGGCGAGGGTGATGCTGTTTATAACACCATAGATAATAATCTCCATGGCGCCCCCTTACCTATTTAATCCAAGGAGGAAGCAGAACCTTGCCATCAGCCACCTTCGGCGGAAAGACCTGAACCCTTTTACCTGCCTGCCACTGAATAATACATGTTACAGCTCCCTCCTTTGGATCGAAGGATGGGATGATCTGATGACTCTTCTTATCAAAACGCATACGCCCATAAACACCCGTGATATCAAGGTCTTCCAGAGCCTTAATAACCTTATCAGAGTCAGTGCTCCCTGCTTTTTCAATTGCCTCTTTTAGCTGATAAACAGCCATATAGCTTGATGATGCGCCATAACCCTCTGGCTCTATACCCCATCTCTTCTTATAGGCATCCACAAACTTCATTGTCCACGGCGTTATCTTTGCAGGGGCATTACCGCCATTTACAAGGTTTACAATAAGATATTCACATTTACCACCAGTTGCCTTCCAGAAACCAGGCTGCTCAGCGGCATTAACAAAACCTACAGGAAGACTTTTTAATTTCATATCGCTCCACTGTTTAAGAAGTATGGCGCTTTCAGGCATATCCATCCACAAAAAAAGTATCTGTGCACCTTTCTTGCTTGAATCTGTAAGACCCACTGAGTAATCTGTTGTCCCTGTTGGATATATCTTCATGTCAATGACCTGCCACTTCTTTTCCATAAGAGCCTTCTTCATATACTCACCACCTGCCCTTGCATGCGCCACATCCTGAACCATGATATATGCCTTGTCAAAGCCATGCGTCTTTCTTAGATCCTCAAGCATAGTTACAAACTCATTCATCATTACACCCACATGACTTGAATTCCTGAAACAGTATTTATATTTATCATAGTTATCACTTACTTTTTTATGATAGGCAGGCGTTAGCACACCTGTTGTCAGGATGCTTATCCTTTTGTGTTTGCTCAAAAGGTCCATAGCAGCAAGGGCAGCCTCAGAACGTACAGGACCACCTACAATAAAATCTGCCTTCTTTTCAAGGATAAGTTTTTCCACTGCCAAAAGCGCCTCGCTCACGGGAACCCCTGGCTCCAGATCCCTTGTATCAATGACCTCAACCTTAAATTCCCTTTTTTTTCCCGCCACATTCACACCGCCTTTTGCATTTATCTCCTCAGCGGCAAGCCTGATGCCCCTCTCTGCATCCCAGCCATAGAGGAATGCAGTGGCAAGTGGTGCACCAACCACTATAGGTTTCTCAGCAGCAAAGACTGAACCTGGGATTAAAAAAAGGACAGACAAAAGACAAAAAAAGCAAAACACTAATCTCTTCATAATATCCCCCTTTTAAGCCTGAATTTTTTTATTCAGGCATTATTTCATTAAATAGAGCAAATATTGTGCCAGCCGTGTCGTCTACTGAAAACAGCCTATTTTACAGTATATTTTTAATATACTAATATTCTTTTCTTACAGATATTGAATCTCTCTTTCCAATTTTGAAAATCTTTTTCAAGGGTCCTGTTTTTTATTTTTTTGCATTAATTAATCTGCTATAATGTTACTATGTCAGCGGTAATAGAGATAATAAGAAAGGTTGAGCAGGTTCATCCCGAACTAAAAGAAGTATTTGTTATGCTTCTTGAAGAGATGGAAAGACTTAAGGATATTGTTACAAAAAAGGAATTTAATGAACTTAAGGCTGTTGTTCAGGAGCTTGCAGAGGCACAGAAGAGAACAGAGCAGAGAGTAAATGAGCTTGTAGAGGCACAGAAGAGAACAGAGCAGAGGGTAAATGAGCTTGCAGAGGCACAGAAGAGAACAGAGGAAGAAATCAGAAAACTAACGGCTGGACAAAAAAATATAAGGGAACAACTCGGTGGCCTTGCCCATACCGTAGGATATCGTCTTGAAGATGAATCTTTTAAGGCGCTTCCCGGGCTTCTTAAAAAAGATTTTGGAATAGAGATAACCGGTAGACTCAGAAGAGACTTTATTGAGATAGGGAAAGGCAGATATATAGAGGTAAATATATGGGGCGAAGGCAGAAAAAACGGCAAAGAATATGTAATCATTGGAGATGCAAAGAGTCAGCTTAAAAAGCGTGACATTGACGAATTTATTAAAAAAATAAATCAGATAAAAACGCTTGTTCCAAAGGAACAGGTCAATCTTATTGTTACCTATATTGCCCCTCCCCAGATACAAAAATATGCGCAAGAGAAAAATATAAAGATATACTTTTCCTATGAATTCTATTAGTCCTTCACATACAATCTAACAATTCAACGACTTACCACAAGGTTCAACGGATGCATTCAGGAAAGGCTTTTTAAAACAGAATTGTGTCATTTTTATTTCTATATCTTTTTCTCCTCTGTCATCCTGTATTCCTTTATCTTCTGACGTAATGTGGGACGTGAGATGCCAAGGATCTCGCATGTCTTTCCAAGATGCCATCTTGTACTCTCCAGTACCTTAAGAATATACCCCCTCTCTATCTCCTGAAGGGTCATCTCGTCTTTGAATTCAGCCTTAATATTATGTTGCCTATAATGAGATTTCTTGCCCAGAAGAGGTATGATAAGGTCTCCTGGTATCACATTGCCCCTTGTATTTACAAATGCATGGGTTAATATATTTTCAAGCTCTCTTACATTTCCGGGCCAATCATAATCCATCATCCTTGATATCGCCTGATTCTCAATCTTTTTAGGACTACCTCTAAGTTCATATGCTATCTTTTTCAGCAGATAATCTGCAATCAGAGGTATATCTGATTTTCTCTCCCTCAAGGCAGGGACTTTTATTGTGGTTACATTTAGTCTATAAAAGAGGTCCTCCCTGAGCAAACCCTTCTGAACCATAGCCCAGAGGTCCCTATTGGTAGCAGCAATGACCCTTGCCTTTGACTGAATCTGTCTGTCTCCCCCTATCCTTTCAAACTCTTTTTCCTGGAGAAACCTCAAAAGCTTTGGCTGAAGTTCAAGGGGGATCTCCCCGACCTCATCGAGGAATATTGTCCCCTCACCAGCAAGCTCAAGCTTTCCTCTCTTTGTGCAAACAGCACCAGTAAAAGACCCCTTTTCATGGCCAAATAGTTCGCTTTCTAAAAGTGTTCCTACTATTGCAGAACAGTTAATCACACGAAAGGGCTCGTTTTTATAAGGACTATGGTAATGTATTGCCCGCGCTATCAATTCCTTACCTGTTCCTGTCTCTCCCTCTATAAGCACAGTAACCCTATTCTCAGAGAGTATACCAATAGCCTTAAACACCTCTTTCATTATACTGCTCTTACCAACAATCTTTTTTTGTTCAAAATCAAATATTGAGTACTCTGGTTTCTCGTCTACTGAATCCATATCAGAGCAGGGGGATTTAAATGCCTTCGCTATTGCCCTTTCTAATTCCTCTACGTCAATGGGTTTGGGTATATATTCAAAGGCACCTGATTTTATAGCCTTTATAGTTGTCTCCATATCATGGAAGGCAGTAATTATAATAATGTTTCTTTTCTTTGCCTTTATCTTCTCAATCATGTCGATCCCATTCATATCAGGCAGCCTTACATCCAGGATTACCATCTCAGGGTTAAAAACCTTGCTTTTATAGATACCCTCTGCACCGTTTATTGCGCATTCAACAACATACCCTTTTTCAGCAAGAAACATCTCAAGGGACTCAAGGAGAGAAGACTCATCATCAACAATAAGGATCCTACCTTTTTTCATGCCCTATTCCTGACTGGGAGCGTAATGGTAAAGACCACGCCCTTTTGCATTCTTAACCCCGCATCCACAGAGCCGCCATGTGCCTCTATAATCCTTTTTACATTTGTTAGTCCTAGTCCTGTCCCCCTTTTTTTGTTACTGAAAAAAGGGTCAAATATGTAAGGAAGATTTTCCTGACTTATTCCTAGTCCGTTGTCGCTTATATTGACCTTAATATTATTTCCTCGTGGCGCAAGTTTAGTCTCAACCTCTATGACGCCCTTTTTGGGAAGTGCCTCTATGGAATTGATGAGTATATTTATTACTGCCTGTTCCATTCTCTCATAGTCCATAGGCAATAAAGGCAGCCTCTTAGAATATCTCTTTTTTATTCTTATTGCCTTTTCCTTGAACTTTACATCGAGAACATAAAGACAAGAGTCAATAATCTGATTTATTGATGTGGTTACAAGATTCAATTTTATAGGTTTAGCAAAATCAAGCATCTCGTCAAGGATACGCTCAAGCCTTGTAAGCTCCTGGATAATAATCTCCATACGCCTCTTATCATTACCATTAAAATCTGTCTTCTTCGTGATTATCTGTATATTCATCTTCACTGATGAAAGGGGATTTCTAATCTCATGCGCCAATAATGTGGTGAGCTTACCCACATTGGCTAATCGCTCTGATTCTCTTATGCGTCGCTCTGCCTCCATACGTTCTGTAATATCTCTACATATACCAGCAACAGCGAGATCCCCTTGATAGATGATACTCTTAACCTTGTTTTCTGTAGGAAATGTACTGCCATCCCTATGCCTCCTCATATACGTATAGAGGTCTTTTGAATTCTTTCCCTTAAACCTCCTTTCATAGAATCTTTTTACCATAGGTAGTGATCTGGCTGCTACAAAATCAGAATAGGGTCTGCCTATAACCTCGTTAATGCTATATCCATGAAGCTCGCAGAAAGCCTTATTGGCAAAAACAATGATGCCGTCCTGATTTACAAAATAACCATCATTTATATCCTCTACAAGGACACGATACTTTGCCTCCGACTCAACGAACTCCTTTGTCCTCTTTTCTACCTCAAGCTCAAGGTTCTGGGCATAATCCTTAATCTGTTTTTCATGAAGAGACTGGAAATAATCACTGAATCTTGTAATGGTATAGAAGAGGCGGGTATTAAGCCTCTCTATGGCATCCTTCAGCGTTTTACCTTTAAGCTCCTTTATTAGAAAAGGGACAAGAATTATCCTGTATAATTCATAGGCATTCTGCACTTCCGATAGGGTAAATCCGCCTTCAAGCCTGATCTTTGTTATCCACTGTATATGTTCATTAATCTTTGAAAGATCATTTTCCACAACAGCAGTGCTAATGGCAATAAATGCCTTTGACACAGTCGTCCTGAGTTCATCCAGGGGTCTTTCGTTATATCTTTTGCTTACATTGTTATGAAGATGTTCTATCCAATCATCTATAACCCGGTCGCGATATCTTTTTAGGATACCATCTAAGTCCACAATATTAAAATTTTACATTTATAAAAAATGTTAGTCAAGCTTTGATGGTTGTTCTTAAAAATTTTGAAATTCTGTTAGTTTTTTCTGTTTTTTGTGATAAAATTGAATAAATAATACTGCTCTACCGGCAAAGTATAATGGATGAGAAAGAGACTCTATACATGAAATGGCTCGATGAATTTAAATCACTGACACTGGATGCCCTTGATGCCATTGGATCTGATGACTTCATAAACATCCTTCTAAAGAGGGATTTAGTCATAAAAAATATTACAGAGGATAATATTAAGCTCGACCCTGAGGAGATAGCATTCTACATCAGGCTTGAGGAAAAGATCTTAGAGAGGCTCGAGGAGGAAAGAAAGGGCGTTATTCAGGATATAGCAGATATGGGGGATAAAAAAAGGGTTATAAGGCAATACACCCCTAAGTTTCCCTTTCCACCTATGCCTGCCTTTTTTGATAAAAAAGGTTAAAAAAAATTTCTTAAGTTTTAAGAGATACATCCGATAATGTCTGTAGGTGAGAATATGACGATATCGGATTTTCAGATTAACAGTGTTATTAAAAGTTATACAAAAAATATGAAGTTCAGGGTAAAGGCCCTTGACACAGATAAGGCAGCAAATAACATTGTTCATGAGGACCGCGTTCAGATATCTGATGATGGAAAAAAGATGCTACTGGAGAGAATTGGCGAGAGCATGGCGGAGAGGCTGAGAAGGCATGATAAAGAAGAATATGTTATTTCGAATTCTAATAGTCGATGATAACACAGAGATCAGAGAAATTATCAAGGAATATCTCACGGATCATGATTGCCTTGTCGAGGGTTCCCAAAACGGTAAAGAGGCATTAGAAAAATATAATACCAACCCATATGATATTATCATAACGGATCTGAAGATGCCGGAACTATCAGGCATCGATCTAATAAGACATATAAAACAAAAGACAGATATAACAGAGTTTATTATAATCACAGGGTATGCATCCCTTGATAGTGCCATGGAGGCGGTAAGGTTAGGTGCCTTTGACTATATTGTAAAGCCATTCCGGATGGAAGAACTTAAGGTTGCGGTAAAGAATGCAAAAGAAAAGATTATGCTTAAAAAAACCAATCAGGAATTGATCGAAAAACTGAAAAATTTTTATGCAGAATTAGACAGATACAGAAAACAGGAAAAAGACATGGTGGTGCAAAAAAATGAGGAAAAAGATTATGGAACAGAAAGACTCATTAAGGAGATAAAAAATCTTGAGGGACTGATTATGTCTCGTCTTATGATTGAATAAAGATATGAAGGGCTAATGCTATGCTCGAAGGAAAACATGTTCTTGTTGTTGATGATAACCTTGATATAGTCGTTGCCCTGTCTGATTTCCTTGAGCTTAATGGCTGTAATGTCATATCAGCAACAACAGGTAAAGAGGCAATAGAGCTCGTAAAACATGAAAAGATAGAGATTGCCATCCTTGATGTGAAGCTACCGGATATCAATGGCGTAACCCTTTTAGACGCTATAAAAAAAGAAAATCCTACTATCGCTGTGATAATGATGACTGGCTATAGCACCCACAAGGATATAATAGATGCAATGAAAAAAGGCGCCTCTGATTTTCTGCTTAAGCCTTTTGAATATGATAACCTTATCATGACCATGATAAGGGCATTAAGGGAGAGAACACTTCTAATAGAAAAGGAAAGTCTCTTCCGGAACCTGGAGGACAAGAAAAAAATAGAGCTTCTGAACAGAGAACTGCAGGTCAAGATAGAAGAGCTGACAACCATGTATAACATCTCCAACCAATTCAATACATTAAATCTCTATGATGATGTTTACGAGAGGATGGTTAGCACTGCCTATGATGTGACCGGGGCAAGCCTATGCAGGTTCTATATCTATGATAGCAATAACAGGGAGCCAATCCTCTTCAAGGAAAAACGAGATACCAACGAAGACCTCAATGATAATATTCTGGACATAACTGACCTGGCGGGGCAGGTCAACAATCCCAGGAGATGTCTGGTAAAGGATAACACTATACTTCTGCCTATTCTAATAAAGGGAGAGTTGATAGGTTTCTTAACACTGATAAAGAGAAAGACAGGATTAGAGTCAAGTGTCTACCAGCAGGAAAGCGATATCTTTTTTCTGAAGCTCATAGGCGAGAAGGCATCATCGCAGATAGAAAACAGAATCTTATATGAGAGTCTATTTGATAATGTATTCAAGACCCATATGTCCCTAATAACTGCCATAAATAAAAGGGATTCATATACAGAAAACCACTGTAAAAGGGTGACTGAGATGAGCCTTGCCCTTGCTGATAGGATAGGCTTAATAGATGTGGAAAAGGATGCGTTGAGGGTTGTAGCACCCATCCACGACCTTGGCAAGATAGGGGTGCCTGATACAATACTCCTTAAGCCCGGAAAACTGACAGATGATGAATATGCAACAATGAAAAACCACTCTAGCCTGGGTCAGGAGATTTTAAGTCAATTCGAGATATTGTCCAGAGAATCAGTAATTATAAGAAATCATCACGAGAGATTTGATGGAAAGGGATATCCTGATAGGCTCTCTGGCGAGGATATACCTATCTGTGCTCGGATAATCTCTGTCTGCGATACCTTTGATGCCATGACAACAAACAGGCCTTATCGCATGGCATCAACCCCAGAAAAGGCATTGCAGGAGATATTAAGATGCTCTGGAAGCCAGTTTGACCCTGTGATCGCTGAAGAATTTATAAAGATGATACTAAATGGTGATTATGACAAGTAATGAAAAAAGATCATATTACAGGATAGAGGACAAAATTGCATTAAAGCTCAGAAAAATCAGCGAAGAGGAATTTAACCTCCTTGAACACAGCATAAGATATACCCCTGCCAGCAGTTTTATAACCTCAGATGAAATCCCTGTTCTTAAAGAGATAGAGGTTGATGAGGAGAAAAAAAAGGATCCCCTCTTTACCTATATGAAGATTATTGACAGAAAGCTAGACATGGTTCTGGATTACTTAAGCGAGAACACAGAAAACACCTTACAGTATATTACCAGATACCTCAAGGCTAATATAAGTGGTTCGGGGATTAGATTTGTTGTTGATGTTGATATGAATGAAGGGGATTATGTCGAGTTGATTATTATCCTGCCGATCTATCCCCACTCAAGGATATCCGTATTATGCAAGGTCTTAAGAAGCATTAAGCAGACACAAGACAACTGTATTTTTAGTGATGTTGCCCTGCAATACCTTGCTATAAATGAAAACAACAGGGATATGTTGATACAGTATATATTTATGAAGGAAAGGGAGATGCTCCGTAATAAAAGAGAATCTACTGGATAATGTCATATGGATATTACAACTATTTTTGGTCTGGTAATAGGCATTGGCGCAGTCTTAATAGCCTTCATAATGGAGGGTGGTCATCTGTCCTCTCTTATACAGGCGCCTGCTATGATACTTGTGATATTCGGGACCATAGGGGCAACCATTATAACCACCCCTTTTGCCCAGTTAAAGGCGCTCCCTAAGCTTTTAAGTGTTGTCCTGGTTGACAAAAAACTCGACTTCCATAGACTTATTGACCTTATATGCGATCTTGCCCTTAAATCTAGAAAAAATGGACTTCTAAGCCTTGAGAATGAACTCTCTAAGATCAAGGATAAGTTCCTCAAAAAGGCGATCCAGCTCTCCATAGATGGTTTTGAAACAAATAAAATCAGGGAGATCCTTGAGATAGAGATGTCATATATAGAAGAAAGACACAGGGTTGGTGCCATGTTTTTTCAGAAACTCGGGGGGTTCTCCCCGACTCTGGGCATAATAGGCACTGTCCTTGGTCTTATACATGCCTTAGGCAGCATGGAGAACAGTGCAAATATGGCATCATCGATTGCCTCTGCCTTTATCGCAACCCTTTGGGGTGTTGCCCTTGCAAACCTCATATATCTACCCATATCTGACAAACTAAAGGCAAAACACCAGAATGAGGCACTATATCTTGATATTATAACCGAGGGCATCATCTCCCTTACAATGGGAGAAAACCCTCGTATTATAAGGATTAAGCTTATGTCATTTTTACTCCCGAACAAAAGAGGTGATGATTTCAAATAAGATGAGAAGGCGAAATAATAATAATAATAAACACGATCATGAAAACCTTGAGAGGTGGCTCCTTACATATGCAGATCTAATCACGCTACTCCTCGCCTTCTTTATTATGATGTATACATTCTCCAAACAGGACTCCCAGAGATATGAAGAGGTATCAGGTTATCTAAAGGCAATTTTTTCAGGCGAGGCAGGCAGTAAGCAGAAAGGCGCCCTGACCGAGTCACAAAATATAGAACTCTTAACAGGTAAGGCGTTAATAGAGGCCTTAAGGGAAAAGATAAGCAGTGAGCTCGAGGCTATTGCAGGGGAGAATGACCTAAAAAACAGCATATCTATCTTTACAGATGAAAGGGGAGTTGTGATAAGGATCATGGACAGGGCATTCTTTGATGAAGGAAAGGCTGACCTCAAACAAGGTGCAAGAAATGCCCTTGATAAGATCTCTTATGTAATAAGGGGTATAAAAAATCATATCAGGATAGAGGGTCATACTGATAACACGCCCATAAGCACAGGAGAGTTCAAATCAAATTGGGAACTTTCTGTAAGAAGGGCAACTGAGGTCGTGAGGTATCTTATTGAAAAAGGGCCCATTCCCCCGGATAGGATATCAGCGGCTGGTTATGCAGAATTCAGGCCACTGGTCAATAATGACACACCTGGAAACAAGGCATTAAACAGAAGGGTAGAGATTATAATAGAAAAAACAGGTATATAGAATTAATCTTGATTGTATGTCCTGTTTATTGCATCTATCAGTGCCCTATCGTTATATGGCTTATCAAGAAAGCCATTTACGTTGTGTCCCTTTAATGCCTTTTTCTGTTTTTCATTCATAAAACCGCTTGAAATAATGATTTTTACGTCTTTGTCTATATTTCTTATCTCTTGAAGGACCTCATCGCCTTTTTTTCCGGGCATTATCATATCAAGGATTATTACATCTATCTTTTCTTGGCTATCCTTGAAGATATCAACTGCCTCATTACCATCCCTTGCCTCAATGACATATGCCCCCTGACTTTTCAGGACACCCTTGAGAAAATCCCTAATATACTCCTCATCATCAACAATAAGTATTCTTAACCCTGACCCCAGACCGGCACCTGAAACCCTCTGCTCCCTGGGCAGGTCTCCTGTCTTTACTGAATTAATAGTAGGGAGATAGACAATTATGCTTGACCCTTCATTGGGNTTACTGTCTATCTCTATAAAACCTTTGTGATTANTCACTATCTTTTTTGCCAGATAAAGCCCCATCCCNAGTCTTCTTCCCTCTTTTTTTGTGGTAAAATATGGNGCAAATGCCTTGTTTATAATCTCTCTACTCATGACAGGCCCGTTGTCATGGACNTCGACAAATACAAAACTTTTTTTATCCTTCATATGCCTTAGACCAATTGATATGTTGATCTTACCCTTCCCCTCTATGGCATCCTTAGCATTTGTCAGGATATTAAGGAAAAGATTCTGTATCTCTGTTTCATCACCCCTTACAGCCGGGATAATCTCAGATGCCTGCTTTATTACCTCAATATCCCTGTAACTCTCTTTAAATAAGAAAACCAGATCATCCATGATGGCATTAATATCCACAATACCATCCCTCTTTAACCTCCTCCTTGAGAAGTTCATAAGATGACGGGACAATCCCGATGCCCTCTGGGCAGCATTCTCTATAGCCATTGTGTATTTTAGCAGTCTGCTCCCCTCATCCAAAAAATTCTTCATTAGGGATGTATAGCCTATTATACCTGTTAACAGGTTATTAAAATCATGTGCCAGTCCCCCCGCAAGGAGACTTAGGTTCTCCATGCTTCTTATCTGGTGGGCGTATTCATTTTCAATCCTATCTTTAGAGATATCATGAAGGATAAGGCATTTCAAACCCCTGTTTCCGGCATCGTTATCATCAAGGGGGTAACATTTCAGATGAAATGTCCTGTAATCATCCCCCGAGATATACTCTAACCTACCCTCCACAGGTGACTGGCTTTCCAATATATAGTAGTTTACCTCAAAGATATTGTTAAGGCTCTCTCCTGTTAAAAGGCAATTTTCCACACAAAACTCCTCCTCCGCCTTCTTGTTCGCATAATGTATGGATCCCCCATAGTCTATCAAGAATACTGGTTCAGGGAAAAGATCAAGGGCTTTTTTATAAAAAAGCCTGCCGGCATCCTTATCTTCACCCCTGGGCAGCATCTGATTTATGAGGATGAGTTTATTAAATATGTTGCAAAGCATCTTTATTTCTCTGAGAAAAGATTCGGGAAATATCTTTTTATTCTCTGCCCCCAATATAAGATAGCCAATCCTTTCTTCATTAAAACCTACCAGAGGGTATACATATAGGGCGCCATATCCAAAATAATCACCTAAAAGATATGGGGCAATGGTATCTGCATGGAGATCCTTTATGGTATCCATATCAATATTATCTGGGGCGTCATGGATACTGAAAAAACCGTAACCCCTATCCCTCATGACGTCTATATTAATCCTGCATGCCTCAAAGGGTAGACCCTCTACAAAGATGGCCGGTGCCTCATGGAGAAGATCTTTTTTATCATCTACAGCCACGAGGAGGCGAAGGATGACAGAGTAATTATTCACAGCCCTTTCATAAAAATCCCACTGGTAATCTATAGGTTTTGACTTAATATCCCTATCTTCCATGGTCATGTATGTTTATAATCTCCATAACCTTGTCCAGCTCCATTGTGATGTTGTTCTTTTCCTTGAGGAGTATTGACATCTCAGGGCCTCCGTTTGTATCCTGACTGTAATAGAAATTGTCTGCTATCATATTGATCCTTATGAGCCCATTGTATTTTTCTTCCCCATAGCGAGGCTCATGATGACGATATATAACATAGGAGATCCCCTCAGGGAGTCTCCACTTCTTGGCAATTATATAACCAACCTCCTGGTGGTCTGTGCCATATTCTGCTCTCTCCCTCTCCCACACAGGGATTCCTTTTTCATATGCCATCCTCGCTATGTCGCGGTAATTCTCCATCTCTGAATACAATATAACCTTCCCTATATCATGGAGAAGAGAGGCTACATATGCCTTCTGGGGGTCATATTCCAGGCTCTTCTCAGCAAAAATCCTTGCAGAGGATGCCACATAGAGGGAGTGCCTCCAGAATTCAAGGAGATCTTTGAATCTGAGCGTTAGAGTCCTCAACATATTCTCTACAAAAAGGAGGCATAGCAGTATGTTTTTTGCTTCATCAAACCCTATCTTGATTAATGCATGATTGAGGTCTTGGGTGACCGTCCCCCTGTTGTAGTATGCGGAATTTGCAATGCTTAAAACCTTGGCAGTTATGGCAGGGTCAACCTCGACAATCTTAAGCATATCCTGAAGGGATGAGCCAGCATTAGTTGCTATCTCAATAACACTGTCGATAATACACTGCAATGATGGTGCTATCTTTAATTCAAATGCCTTTGAAAGGAGTCTTTGTCTTACCACATATTCCTCACGGTTTATAAAAACAGCATCAGCAGCAGATAAAATACTATTTTACTAAAGGTTTATCAAATAATTTATCGTTTATAATAAAAATATCTTAAGTCAGATAAGATATGGGATCCCAAAAAGGATCTCTATGCTCTTTATAGGGATCAGGGGTATTGACATTAATAGCCTATATGGATAATATGGATAATATAATATGAAGGATATAATCCCGAAGGATTTTAGAGTTATGGTAAGGGAGGGGAGATGGCGATTACCTACGACAGGGGTTGCCATGGGGCATGCACAGATGAACCTTGTTATCCTCCCAGAGAGATATGCCTTTGATTTTCTTCTTTTCTGCCAGAGAAACCCCAAACCCTGCCCTGTTATAGAGGTCCTTGAAAAAGGATGGTATCTTACGTCTTTTTCTGCGAAAGAGGCTGATATAAGGACAGACATCCCGGCTTATAATATCTACATAGATGGCAGTCTTCAGGAGACGCAACAGGATATTATTAATGTCTGGGCATCAGATTTTATAACATTTCTTATTGGTTGCAGTTTTTCCTTTGAAGACGCCCTTATAAGGGCAGGTATCCCTATAAGGCATATAGAGGAGAAAAAAAATGTCCCCATGTTTATAACCAACATAGGGTGCAGCCCAGGGGGTATCTTTCGCGGGGATATGGTTGTAACCATGAGGCCTATCCACAAAGAAAAAATCTTTAAGACTATCCAGATTACCTCGCGCTACGCATCTGTCCATGGGGGCCCTATCCACATCGGTGACCCCGCGCTAATAGGGATAAAAGACCTAAACACCCCTGACTTTGGAGACCCTGTGGCATTATGGGAAAATGAGATACCTGTATTCTGGGCATGCGGTGTTACCCCTCAATTAGCCGTAATAAATGCCCGTCCTGGTATCTGCATAACCCATAAGCCAGGACACATGTTTGTCTCTGACCTCTTAAATGAGGAACTGGCAACATTCTAGAAATAATCTGATAATCTCATTCCTTGACAACCTCGCCCTTACTGCTATACTTCATAAAAAGGATAGTTAATGGTTCGTCTTTATATTAAAGCCTATAAATATAAGATACCCGCTAAAAAGGCTGACAATGCACATAAAAAGACCTTACAATGCTTATTATCTCAAAGGTTTTGCGCCTGTGGTTTATGAGCTATAGTCTATTTCAAGGAGGCGTGTTATGGAGGCAGTTGAACCTGTAAAATTAAGGATACTAACCATAAGGGACCTGGATGCAGTAACAGAGATTGATTATTCGCTTCTCGGTAAAAAAAGAAGGGGATACTGGGCAACAAGACTTGAATATGCAGAGACATCAGGTGTTCCATCCCTTGCTGCAGAGATCAGTGGTGAACTTATAGGGTTTATTTTGGGAAGCGCAAGCGGTTGGGAGTATGGCATACCTGAGAATGTGGCATGGATTGATACCATTGGTGTAAAAAAAGAATATCAGAGAAAGGGTATTGCAAGGCTTCTCTTTAATGAAATGCTGTCTATGTTTAAAAAGGTGGGGGTAGACACAGTCTATGTATTTGTCAACTGGAGGGACCAGGGGTTGCTTCAGTTTTTTGAAAGGATGGGCTTTAAAAAAGGTGACATGATAAACCTGGAGTTAGCTATATAACAACTTTTAAAAATATTCATTATAATAGACTATGACTTTAACCTACCTGATTTTTCAATCATATCCTTCAGCATATCACTGAAATCTTTATTGTTCAATAGTTCATCAAGGGCTATGTGCATACGATACCTCCATCGATGAAAAGGGTTAGCAGGATTATTTATCTGCTCATCCAGCGGGTCTCCCTTTCTTCTCAGGGTATTGCTCATAGCAAGCAGGTCCTGGAGAGGAAATATTGCGAGCATGGAGGGTGACTCAAGGTGCTGCATAACTATATCGCCTGCTACCTCAGGGGTACATTCCTTAGGGGGCGTGCCATCTTTTTTCAGGATATTTTTATAAAAACGTGCTGCCCTCTCTGGGTCTTCCTCCCACCATCCCCTTAATGTGGGCATATCATGGCTCGATGTGGTGCAAACAGTAAGATAATGATAATCCCAGGGGTATCCGAACTCCCTGTCTGTTTCTTTGGGCATCCTCTGGATACGGAGACCTAATATACATAACTCCTTCATAACAGGGGGGACGCAGTCAGGTATCATACCCAGGTCCTCCCCACATATAAGCATCTTTGATGCCTCCTTGAGGACAGGAAGCTTTATCATCGCATTATTCCGCCACAGATTATCCTGACGGTGATAAAAATAATCATTATACAGGGCAATAAGCCTGTCCTGTTCCCACCTCTCAAGGGACTTAAAAGAGGTAGTGTGCATCATATTTATCCTGAAATGAAACCCCTTCCCCTTCTCATCCTTGAATAATATTAAATTGGACAAAAGCCCAAACAGCCCCTCCCTTATCTGTCCTTTATATAATGGAATAACTGCATCCTTATCGTCTTGAGATTCAAGGAATATATCTATCTTTTCCTGGTCTGAGAATCCAGGTTTTAACCTAAATAGCCCGTCTCCATCTGTCTCAAGAAATATCTCCTTTACATAATCCCTAAGGGGGCCAAATATCTCATCAATGATAGTTGATGTAATATACGGGTTGCAAAGCCTGACGAAATCTTCTATACCCTCCTTTTTTAACTCATCCTCTGTTACAGGCAGGGCAGGGTTAAATCTCCCCATAATACCTGAATACATCCCCTTTGGTATCTCCCATATCCTGAAAAAACCAAGGACATGGTCGAGCCTCACCAGCTGGAAATATCTGGACATATTTTTCAGACGACCCCTCCACCACTGGTAATTATCCTCTGCCATCCTTTCCCAGTTATATGTGGGAAATCCCCAGTTCTGACCATGGTCAGAAAATGGGTCCGGTGGGGCACCGGCTGATCTATCCATGTGGAATATCTCAGGATACACCCAACAGTCATGGCTATTGGGATGGACACCAATAGGGATATCCCCTTTTAATGCAATGCCTTTGCCTTTTGCATAAAGCGATGCCTCCATTAGCTGACGGTGGAGATGATACTGAAGAAAATAATGAAAACATACGTCCCCATAGTATTCAGATTCAGGTGAGACAAGGATCTCTATTTCCTCATTGCTTATATCTCTATAACCCTTCCATGAGCTGAAGTCACCTGTCTTGAATGTGTCCCTCAGGGCACAGAAAAGGGCATAGGATTTAAGCCAGAAGGCATTTTCACTGAAAAACCACCGAAAATCCTCTGATTTCAAAAAATCGTCCTTTTTTTGACTGAACACCCTTCGGAGAATATCAATCTTAATCCTCATCACCTCTTCATATTCAAGAAATTCATGGTTGTTGAGGGCCTTCTTCCAATGCCCAAGCTCTTTTTTTATGTCTTTTTGTATATCGCCTATGGCATCTATATTTAGATATAACGGGTGAAGGGCAAACACAGATATACATGAATAGGGATACGCATCCATCCATCCATACTGTCTTGTTGTATCATTTACAGGTAGTATCTGGATCACCTTAAACCCTGATCGGGATGCCCAGTCTGCGAGGGGTTTTAGATCAGTAAATTCACCGGTGCCAAGGCTATCTACGCCTCTCAGAGAAAACACAGGGATAGCAACGCCAGCGCCTCTCCATAGTATCCCTGGCCGAAATATATTGTCATTGACAAAAATAAGATCGCCCCTTGTTAAGTCAAGGCACCTGTTTTTTCCCTCCTCCCACTGGATCTGATTTTTTTCTTCGTGTTTTATAATGTATTTATATTCCACAGATTTTATGTCATTATCTATAAAGACATGTGCTGACCACACACCAGATCCGACTTTTTTCATCCTAAATGACCTTCGTGTATCCCAGCCGCCTAACTCTGGAATATCGCCAGCAATAAAGACACCCTCCTCTCCCCGCACCCAAGGCACAAACACCCTCAGCTCTATCTGTATCCCATGCGCCGGCATTCTTCTATATATCCCTTTCTTTACTGATCCATCCTTAACATTGCAGCCAAAGACAACATCAGTAAAAAATGATGTAAAAAACAGGGTTGAAGGGTCAGAGGGGCTAATCCATGTATCATTTAAAATAATCTCCCCAAGCCTTTCTTTGTGTTCAGGCATTATTGAGAGGATTCTTGTGCCTGCGCCATCCTTTATCCTTAAGCCATCTGAATCCACGATTATATATGAATATGCAAGGCCTTCTATGTCCTGATTTGAAAGTGTAATATCCCTTAGCCAGATATATTCCCTTGTATATTCCATCTTTATCATGGGTGCCTCTTTTTTCTGTGATGGAAATGTAATATAGACCTCCTGTCCCCATTTTGTATGACACAAGAGCCTGAAGACGATTTTCATTATTACTCCCTAACCTCCTGGGTAAGCCTTCTTCTGATATCCCTTTTTCTCTTGAGGAATCACCAAGTTAACCAATGCGCCTTATTTATTATCCCATATAGAGGCCATCCATGTTGTCCCTCTATGACCATTTATTATACGTTTTGCCATAGTTAAGTATAGCACAAGATTTTTAAACCTTGCTGTAACCTGACAGACATATAGATTCCAATATCCAATTTAATTATTTTTTTGGTATTTTAATATAGCCAATTATTTTTTTCAGTAAATTTATTATCAGTTGCATAAACTTTGTCCATATGTAATAATTAAAAATATGATAAGGGTTATGATTATAAGCATGGTGATTGTATTTTTTCTATCAAGCTGCTGAGTTCCATAATAACAGACAGTTGTCTGTTATTCATAAATAGTAAAAAATTTCACATGCTCCCCATTTTAAAGCAAAATCCTGCTTGACAAAAAAACAGGTGAATTATATATTTAAAAAGAATGAAGCTAAAAACCCTGCCCTTTTAAAAACAAAAAAGGGCTTTTTTATATTCTGGAGATAATAATGAGCGTAAAAAACTTTAGTGAAATTAAACACTTAATAGATATGGGCATGGAAAAGGGTTATCTCACGCCGGATGAGATAAATGATGTCCTGCCTCAGAATATATTCTCCCCTGAAGACATTGAGGATATCTTTGATTTTCTCTCCGAGTCCAATATAGATATAGTAGAGACCATTAAGGAAAAGGTAGAGGCCCCCGAAGAGACAGCTCAGGAATGGACAGAGACAGAGAAATTTCCATCAGAAAGAACAGACAACATCATCTGGTCATATCTAAAGGATATTGGAAGGGTATCCCTTTTGACATCTGAAGAGGAATATACAATCGCAAAAAAAATAGAGGAGGGCGAGAGAAAGATAAGGAACCTTCTTTTTGACCTCCCTCAGGCAGTAAAAGAATTACAGGAGATAGGCATATTACTTAAAAAGGAAGGTATAAATATTATCGATATACTCAAAAACATAGATGAATTAAACTATACAAAGAAGGATGAGGAGAAATATAGGAAAAGGACCATCACATTAATCAATAATGTGAAAAACCTCTTTGAAAAAAAAGAAGAACTTAAAAAAAACATCCTAGGGTCCGAGGGTGCACAACAAAAACAATATGAAAAGAAGTTAAAGACCCTGGAGGACAAGATAGATGAAAACCTGTTGAATCTCAACCTTAATAAAAAGGTCCTCGAGGAAATAATCAGAAAGATATCCAGGCAGATTGAATATCTTGATGAAAAAGAGGCAGAGGTTGTAAGGGAAAAATTAGGTGAAATAACAGAGATAGAGAATGGGCTTAAGGC